>JAEEGL016301637.1_pt1 | contig 23436 bp, 23 predicted proteins | sample 9134231 | NCBI WGS metagenome assembly JAEEGL01 (sample SAMN16246548, study PRJNA631951) | gut metagenome | biome: gut microbiome; feature: rumen; material: fiber-attached | host: Bos | place: Iran: Karaj | collected 2018-10
AAAGCGGACGTCCTCGGCGTGGTGAGCATCTTTACCTACGGCATGCGGCGGGGGCTGGACGCCCTTGCCGCCGCGGGCGTGGAAAACCACTCTCTCACCGATTTTGACACCGTCGTCGCGGTGGCGGCCCGGGAAGGATATATCAAGGCGGAAGATGTAGCGCGGCTGCTGGCCTTCCGTGACAATCCTTCGGACGAGAGCTGGATCGGAGGCGTAAAATGAACAATCTCATCGACATCATGCAGCTGAGCACAGACGAGATCCAGGAGCTGGTGGACCGGGCCCAGGACATCATCGCCAACCCCGCCAAATACGCGGAGGCCTGTCACGGAAAGAAGCTGGCCACGCTGTTTTTTGAACCTTCCACCCGGACCCGCCTGAGCTTTGAGGCCGCCATGTACGAGCTGGGCGGCAACGTCATCGGTTTTTCCGAGGCGTCCAGCAGCTCCGCCGCCAAGGGCGAGAGCGTGGCGGACACAGTGCGCACGGTGGGCTGCTACGCGGATATTATCGCCATGCGCCACCCTAAGGAGGGCGCCCCCCTGGTGGCGATCCGCACCGCCGGGGTGCCGGTGGTGAACGCCGGCGACGGCGGACACAATCATCCCACCCAGACGCTGGCGGACCTTCTGACCATTTATCGGGAGAAAGGCGGCTTTGAAAACCTGACCATCGGCCTGTGCGGCGATCTGAAATTCGGCCGTACCGTCCACTCCCTGATCTGCGCCATGTCCCGCTACAAGGGGATCCGGTTCGTTCTGATCTCTCCGGAGGAGCTGAGAGTGCCCCGGTACATCATTACCGACGTGCTGGAGCCCAACCGCATCCCCTATGAGGAGATCACCAGCCTGGAAAACGCTATGCCCGATCTGGACATCCTCTACATGACCCGGGTCCAGAAGGAACGGTTCTTCAACGAGGCGGACTACATGCGCCTGAAGGACACCTATATCCTGACGCCGGACAAGCTGACCACCGCGAAAAAAGATTTGGCGATCCTGCACCCGCTGCCCCGTGTGAACGAGATCTCCATCGCGGTGGACGACGATCCCCGGGCGTGCTACTTCAAACAGGTGAAAAACGGTAAATACATGCGCATGGCGCTTATCCTGAAACTGCTGGAGGTGAAGGTATGATCATCGGACAGATCCGGGACGGCATCGTGCTGGACCATATCACGGCGGGGAAGGGCATGGAGGTCTACCATGTCCTGGGCCTGGACAAGCTGGACTGCACCGTGGCCATGATCAAGAACGCGGAGAGCGTGAAAAAGGGCCGGAAGGACATCATCAAGGTAGGGCAGGTCATCGATCTGGACTTCAACGTCCTGGGCTTTATCGACCCGGGCATCACCGTCAACATCATCCAGGACGGCAAGCTGGCCAAGAGGGAGCATCTGACGACGCCGGAGCGGATCCGGGGCATCCTGCGGTGCAAAAACCCCCGGTGCATCACCTCGGTGGAGCAGGAGCTGGTGCATGAGTTCCGCCTGGTGGACCCGGAGAAGAAGCTGTACCGCTGCATCTACTGTGAGCACGAGGCTCCGAAGACCATGGAATAAAAAAACTCCGTCCCGACCGGGACGGAGTTTTTCTATGGTTTCTTTTATGCCAGCCCGATGAGATGGGGCAGGAACAGCGTGATGCCGGGGAAGGCCATGAGCACCACGGCGCACAGGGTGAAGATGATGACAAATGGCCAGACCCGCCGGAACGAGTCCGCGGTGGAGATCCCCGTGATGCCGCAGGTGATGAACAGACTGGAGCCAAAGGGCGGCGTAATGGTGCCGATACAGGTCCAGATGATGAAGATCAGACCGAAGACGATCTTGTTGATGCCCAGGGCCGTGACCGCCGGGATCAGGATGGGGGTCAGAATGACCAGAGCCGGCGTGGTGGACATGAACATGCCCAGGATGAACATGAAGCCGGAGAAGGCCAGCCAGAAGACCGCCGGAGTCTTGGCGAAGCCGATGATCCAGTTGGCCACCATGGTGGGGATGTTGTTCCGGGTCAGCACCGTGGCAAAGACCGCTGCGCTGGAGATGATCATGAGAATGGCAGCAGAGGACTTGGCGGATTTGAAGATGATCTGGGGGATGTCCTTGAACTTGATCTCCCGGTACACGAACACGCCGACGATAAAGCCGTAGACCACGGACACCGTGGCGGCCTCGGTGGGAGTAAAGATGCCGGAGTAGATGCCGCCCAGGATGATGATCGGCATGATCAGCGCCCAGATGGCGTCTACAAAGCTCTTCCAGATCTCCTTGCCGGAGTATTTCCTGGCAAGGCCGATGCCGGCCCGCTTGCAGTGGATGCTGGAATAGATGCAGTAGCACAGAGCGATGAAAATGCCGGGGATGACGCCCGCGGTGAACAGTCCGGTGATGGAGGTGCCGGACAGCACGCCGTAGAGCACCATGGGGATGCTGGGCGGGATGATGACGCCCAGGGTGCCGGTGGAGGCCAGCAGGTCGGCGGTCCAGGCTTTTTCATAGCCCTTCTCCACCATGGAGGGGATCATGATCGCGCCGATGGCGGCCACGGTGGCCGGCGCGGAGCCGGACAGGGCGCCGAAGAAGACGCAGGCCACGATGCCTACGATGGCCAGTCCGCCGGGCAGGAAGCCCATGAGCTTCTCAAAGAAGTTCACCAGCCGCTTGCTGATACCGCCGCCGGACATGAGGATGCCGGACAGAATGAACAGCGGGATCGCCAGCAGGGAGAAGGACTCGTTGGCGGAAATGAGGTTCTGGCAGATGGTGATGAAATCTGAGGGGGAATAGATCAGATACACCACCATGGCCGAGCCCAGCAGGGTATAAATGATGGGGATGCCCGCCAGCAGCAGGACGAAAAAGACGATCAGCAGTACAGCAACCATTTTTCAGTCCTCCTTTACCGCGTCGGCAGGGGGGTCCGGCAGACGTTCCCCGCGGATGATCGTATGGATGTCCTCCACGATGTTCACCACGGACCACAGGAGGATCAGAGAGGCGCCCACGGGCACGGCCAGGTTCTGGATCCACAGCGGCAGCCGCAGGGAGCCGGAGAGCATGCCCGCCCGTTTGACCCGGGGGATCAGCATTTTGGCGGCCCGGATGATGCCGAAGCCCACCAGAGCGCCCACGATATCGCTGGCCAGCTTGACGAAGATCTTCCTGCTTTTGGGAAGATAGGAGACCACGAAATCCATGGTCATATGACCGCCCTCCCGGACGCAGGTGCCCGCGCCGATCATGGTGGCCCAGACGAAGGAGAAGGTGGCCAGCTCCTCAAACACGCCGGAAAAGGGGAGAGGCGTATACCGGCCAATGACCTGGAGGAACGTGGTGATCACAATGATGATGAACAGAATGATCAGCGCGATCTTCTCCAGGGTTTTGATCACGTTCAAGAATCCTTTGACGACTTTCATAGATACCATCTCCCGCTCCTGTGAAAGCGTTTGGGGATACCCGGACGCACAGGCGTCCGGGTATCCGTTGTTTCATAGCATAGGGATGTGCGTTTGATCACTCGGTGGCCTTGACAGCCTCGGTGAAGCGGGCCATCAGGTCCTCACCCACGGTAGCGGCGTAGATGGAGGGAGCGTCGGCCATCTTCTCTTTCCAGAGCGCCAGATCCTCGGGAGTGCAGATATAGACCTGCATGCCCTTGTCCTTCAGCTTCTGGATATAGCCCTCGTCGTTCTCAGCCATGATCCGGTTGGCCTCCGCGCAGCCTTCCTTGATGGCCTGCTGGAAGATCTCCTGGGTCGCGGCGTCCAGAGAGTTCCACAGGTCGATGTTCATGCCGCACAGAGCGGGGCTCCAGTTGTAGTTGATGACGGTCAGATACTTCTGCACATCGTAGAAGCCCTTGTCGTAAATGGTGTTGAGGGCGTTCTCCTGGCCGTCGGCCGTGCCCTGCTGCAGCGCCACGTACAGCTCACCGGCGCTGATAGCCACGGCGTTGAAGCCCATCATCTCCGCCTGGGCGATGCTGGAGGGAGCCTGGGGGGTGCGGAGCTTGACGCCCACGGCGTCGGCTGGGACGCGGATCTCATGGACGTTGTTGGTGATCTGACGGAAGCCGTTCTCCACGATGCCCAGGACCTTCATGCCCTTGGGCTCCATGTTGCCCATCATCTCCTTGACCACGTCGGTCTCGCAGACACGCCAGATGTGATCCCGGTCGTTGAACTGGAAGGGGACGGAGAAGGCGCTCCATTCGGAGGCGGCCAGGGAGGCGGGGGTGATGCACATATCCAGGGTGCCGACGAAGACCTGCTCGGTCATAGTCTTTTCGCTGTTCTCACTCAGAGAGGCGTTGGGGTAGACGTCGATGTGGTACGCGCCGTTGGTACGCTCCTCCACCAGCTTGGCGATGGTCTCCAGGGCCACGGTCCAGGCCGCGCCGGGATCGGAAGGCGTGGAGGCGCGCAGGACTTTGGCCTCCTTCGCGGGGGCGGGAGCGGCGGCGGCGGGAGCCGCGGCCGGAGCCTCTTCCTTCTTGGCGCCGCCGCAGCCGGCCATGACGCCGACGATCAGCAGCACGCAGAGCAGCAGAGATACGATCCTTTTCATGATGATTCTCCTTTTCTTAGATATTTGGTAACTGCCGTCCTTATCCGGCAGTAACGCACAGTTGACTGCTGCTGGTCATGACGGGCTCGCACCCGTTTTCCGTGACCAGATACGATTCGCCCCAGTAAATACCGTAGGTCAGACCGGGACGAAGCACGGTGGGATGCAGGATCACCAGCATCCCCGGAGCAAGCGGACGGGGATTGTCCTCCGTGAGGCGCTCCTCGTTGAGATCCACGCCGGCGATGTGGCCGCAGGGCATGGACCACTGATAACCCTCCGCTTCCACATAAGCGCGCATGGTTCGGACCAGCTCGCCCACGGTCAGGCCGGGCCGCATAACGGAGGTGCCGGCGGCGATCGCTCCCACGACCACGGCCCGGAAGGCGTCCAGATCGGCATTGGGCTCGCCGACGCTGACGGTGCGGACGATCTGGGTCCAGTAGCCGTTGTAGCGGGGCGTGATCTCCAGCCCCACGCTGTCTCCCTTTTCGATGCGGCGGTTGATGGAGGCGGTGTTGTGCAGGGTGGTCATGGCGTTGTTTTCCGCGGAAAACCGGCCGGAGCTGATCAGAATGAAGAATTCCTCGGCCCCCATCCGCTGCATGGCCCGCTCGGCGATGGCCACGACCTCGTTTTCGTACATGCCCGGCCGGATCTCATGGCACAGGGCCTGGTATCCGGCGTCGGCCACGGCGCCGCCGCGGCGCTGGGTCTCCGCCTCCTCCTGGGATTTTTCCGTACGGATGGCGAAAAGCGGCTCCGAAACATCCACCAGCTCCATGTCGGGCAGCTCCTTCCGCAGCCGCAGAAGCCAGGAAGTGGGAAGCACCTCCATCAGCACGCCCAGCCGTCCGGAGGTGATGCCCCGGCTTTGGAGGATCTCAATGACGCCCCCCAGCTGGTCCCCGTTGACGGCCACTTCCCGGAGGAAGGAGCGGCCCACCAGGTTGCTTTTTCCCATGGGGTTGTTCACGACGGCGATGGGCTCGCCCTCCGGGAGGATCACCACGCTCATGAGGAAGAAGAACACCCGGTTGTCCGCCAGATAGCGGTAATTGCCGAAGGCATTGGGCCCGACGGTGCCGTTGCCGAGGAGATACACGGCGGAGAGGCCCTCGTCCCGGATCATCTGCCGGGCTTTTTCAAAACGGCGCTGCCGTTCCTGTTCACTGAACATGCCGAGGCCTCCCTTCTCAAAGGATGAGCAGCTCGGTACTGCTCTCGTTGATGCGCTCGCCCCCGTTTTCCGATACCAGATAGGGGTCGCCCCAGAAGATGCTGTAGTTCATATCGCCCAGCACCATGGTGGGGTGGAGCACCACATTGGTGTTTTTCTCCAGCCGAAGGGTGCTCTCCAGGGAACCCCGGCCGCCCTCGTCCAGATCCAGGCCCACGATGTGCCCAAAGGGGAGGCGGGGGATGTAGCCAAGCTCCTTGGTCCGCTCCCACATGTGCCGGAGCACCTCGCCCAGCATGACGCCGGGCCGGAGCATCTTCACCGTGGAGGCGATCAGCTCCAGCTGCAGGTCGTGAGCCCGGACCAGATCGGGGTGGGGCTCGCCCACGGATACCGTCCGGACCATCTGGGTCCAGTAGCCCTTGTACCGGGGCGTGATCTCCATGCCGATGCTGTCTCCCGGCTTGACCACCCGGTCATCCGGCCAGGAGAAGGACCGAAGGGTGGGCATGCCGTTGTCCGCGTAGGAAAACCGGCCGTTGGACATGAGGGTGAAGGTTTCCTCCGCCCCGGCGCTCTTCATGGCGTAATCCAGCTCCGCGTGGAGATCGCTCATCCGCGCTCCCGGCTTTGCCAGGGCGCACACGGCGGCATAACCGGCGTCCGCGATCTTCGCGCACTTCCGGATGCATTCCACCTCATACTCGCTGTGGACGGCCCGGAGGGCGAACACATCGCCGGTGACGTCGACCATCTCCAGGCCGGGGAAGCGCTTCAGAAGCTCCGTATACCACAGGGCGGGGAGCATGTCAAAGGTGACGCCCAGACGGCTGATCTTCTGCTCGGACAGGACGGAGATCACGCTTCCGAGGATGTCCGGAGAAAGGCGGACGTCCTCAAAGCCTTTCTTCCGGACGCCCTCCAGATGCAGGATGCTGCCGCAGCAGATCGCCGGCGGAAGGCTCGGCCGGATCACCAGAGCCTGCAGGTGATAATACACCCGATGATCGGACAGATAGCGGAAGCATCCGTATGCCTGGGGCCCCACGGCGCTGTTGCCGACAAACAGCATGGCGTCCAGCCCATATTTTTCCCGTATGGGTTCCAGGGCGGCCTGACGGCTGCGAAGTTCTTCGACGATGTCCATACGATTCCCCCTTTCTCGCTTGCGCGGACCGCTCAGATGACTTTCTTTTCGTTGAGCATGGTCCGAACGGATCGGATAAACTCCGGATTGTTGATCTGTGAAAAATCCTTGCTCTCAATGGAGAAGTTGAGGGCGGTGGGAGGGGCGTTCCGGGCTCTCGGCACGGGAACGGCCACCACCGACACAGAATCGGCGTACTCTCCGTCCGATAAGCCGTAACCCCGCTCCCGGGTCCGCTGAAGATCCTCCCGCAGTCTCTCCGGATGGATGATGGTACGGGTGGTGTAGGGAAGCAGGGGATTGCGCTGGAGCCAGCCCTCCAGCTCCTCCGGAGGGAGAGAGGCCAGAAACAGCTTTCCGGCGGCGGTGCAGTGGCAGGGATGGGCGGTGCCGGGCACCACAAGCTGGGCCCGGAGCTTGATGCTCTTGCTGATGGACGCGAGATTGATGCAGGCGTCCTCACAGTAGGTGGCCAGGGAAACGCCGCAGGGCGTTGTCAGGGAAAAGTAGTTCAGGTAGGGCAGCATCTGCTCCATGAACCGGTCCCGTTCCATGATGCGTCCGGAGGTGGTGAGAAGCTTGTAGGTGAGATAATAGTCTTTGTTTTCCGCCTGATCCACATACCCGGCTTCCCGTAGGCTGGACAGGATCCGATAGGCGGTGGCGCCAGGAAGCGCCAGCGTGTCCGCGATGACCTGCAGCGGCACCGCGCGCCCCTCCCGGCTCATGAATTCGATGGTCGCCATGGTTTTCGAAGTCAGGTTTTCTTTTTTTGCTGATCTCTCCGCCATGATGTTCCTCCGAAACAGTGAAACGCCGATTTCAACTATTTACGGGGGTTATTTTATCGCCGCGGGTTGGGTTTTGTAAAGAACGCCGAATGAATTTCCATTTTCTGTACGATGATCGCCATGGTTCCTTGTCGTTTTTCACAATTTCGGCGGCGGAAAACGGAATCAAATAAAATTTATATTTCATTTTGTGCGGAGCGCGCTTTGCCGCGGACGGACGGTTTTCCGGAGCGGTGAGGAAAAACAGATTTACAGACAATTCATATACATTTTCCGAAAAATATGTTATGATACAAACTCAGTATATTTTGGAACAGAAAGAAGGTCGGGACATGTTTCTCTGGATCGTGATCGCGGCGGCGGCCGTGGGCGTGGCGCTGATCGTGTTCAGCACAGGCGGCGTCCGCGTCCGGAACGGCGTCAATCCCGCTTTGCCCGGGCGGATCGCCCTGATCGTCGTGGCGGTGATCCTGATCGGCGCGATCGGGTTTGCCTCGGTCTATCAGCTGCAGGAGGACGAGTACGCGGTCATCACCACCTTCGGCAAGCCCAGCGTGGTGAGCACCTCCGGTCTGAAATTCAAGATCCCCCTGATCCAGCGTAAGACCATCGTCAGCAAGGCCACCCAGGGCTTCGCCATCGGGTACCGCCTGGACAACGGCGCCTCCATTGAGGACGAATCGCTGATGATCAGCGTGGACTTCAATTTCGTCAACGTGGACTTCTACGTGGAATACCGGGTAACGGACCCGGTGAAATATCTTTACAACAGCCGGGAGCCGGTGGCGATCTTGAAAATGCTCTGCCAGAGCTATATCCGGGACACCATCGGCCTTTATGGGGTGGATGACGTGATCACCACCGGCAAGGCGGAGATCCAGGCGGCCATCCGTGACAAGATCACCTCCCGGCTGGAGCAGGAGGACCTGGGCATCGCGCTGGTGAACATCGCCATCCAGGATGCGGAGCCGCCAACCACGGAGGTCCAGCAGGCCTTCAAGGCGGTGGAGACCTCCAAGCAGGAGGCGGAGACCGCCATCAACAACGCCAACAAATACGCCAACGAACAGCTCCCCGCGGCCAAGGCCAACGCCGACGAGATCCTTCAGCAGGCGGAGGCGTACAAGGCCTCCCGCATCGCGGAGGCCAACGGACAGGCTTCCCGGTTCGCGGAGCTGTACGCGGAGTATTCCAAGTACCCGGAGATCACCCGGCAGCGCCTGTTTTATGAGACGATATCCCAGGTCTTCCCGGATATGAAGGTCATCATCACCGGCAAGGACGGAAACGAACTCACCACGGTACTGCCGCTGGAGAGCTTCGTGGAAGTGACCGAGCCTGTGACGGACGAAGGCTGAGAGGAGGAGAGGACATGAACGAGACCAATCCCGCGCGGAAAAAACGGCGCGTCGGCGGCTGGATCCTTCTGGCGGTGCTTGTGCTGGCGGCCGTCGTCCTGGTCAGCAGCTGCTTCTATATCGTCCACAAAAACGAATACGGCATCATCCGCCAGTTCGGCAAGGTGGTGGATGTGAAGAACGAGCCAGGCGTGTACTTCAAGATCCCCTTTATCCAGGACATGAGCACCCTGCCCAACACAGTGCTGCTCTATGACCTGCCGGTGAGCGACATGATCTCCGCCGACAAGACCACCCTCATCGCCGACTGCTTCGCCATCTGGCGCATCGACGACCCGAGGCTTTTCATCGAGACCCTGTCCGGCAGCGTGAGCAACGCCGAGAGCCGCATCAACGCCAACGTGTACAACGCCCTGAAGACGGTCATCAGCTCCATGACCCAGGCGGAGATCATCTCCGGCCGTGACGGTCGTCTGGTGAGCGCCATCATGAGCAACATCGGCCGATCCTTTGAACGATACGGCATCGACCTGATCGCCGTGGAGACAAAGAAGATCGACCTGCCCGACGACAACAAGACGGCGGTCTTCAACCGGATGATCTCCGAGCGGAACAACATCGCCGCGGGCTTCCTGGCCGAGGGCGAGAGCGAGGCCAAGGAGATCCGCAACGCCGCGGACCGCCAGGTGAAGATCCTGCTGGCCGAGGCCAGCTCCAAGAGCGCGACGATCCGCGCGGAGGGCGACGCGGAGTATATGCGCATCCTCTCCGAGGTCTACGATTCCGAGGACGAGGCCGATTTCTACACCTTCATGATCGCCCTGGACGCGCTGAAGGCTTCCATGACCGGGCAGGAAAAGACCCTGATCCTTGACGCGGACAGCCCCATCGCCAAGCTGTTTTACTGATCGAACCGTCCGCCGCGCGGCGGTACAGGCCGGGACGCTGAAACGATTGAAAGAAATGACGACCATCCAACAAAAGCATCCGTTTCGAAAAACGCTGCTGCTCCGGATCCTTCCGGCAGCGCTGGCCCTTGCGCTGCTTGGCACGGGCTTTCGGGCATGGGAGCGGTATGCGTCCAGGCAGACCGCCTGGGAGGAGAGGCTGGAAACTCTCACCGCGGAGCGGGACGCCGCTCTGGCGGAGTTTTCCGAGGCGGATCCCTCCGGGCCGGAATACGCCGGACGATGGGAGAGACTGACCGGGGACGTGCTCGCCGATGCCGAGGCGGAGGCGGCTTCCCTGGAAGCGGAGCTCTGGGAAACGGAGGAATCCATCCGCTCGGCGGAGGAGGAAATGGGACGCTGGAGGGCGGATGAGGAGTACGTTTACGTCCGCGCCGTCTGCGACGCCTGGGAAAAAGGGAGGGCTTACGTTGAAGAGCTCCTTTCGAAAGGCTGATCTTCTCCTTCCGGCGCTGGCCGTCATCGCTGGGATCTTCTGCGTCTGGATGAACCTCCGGCTCCGCTTATTCCCTGAGGATGCTTTCGCCGCCCGGGAGGAAGCCCTCCACCTGGAGATCGCCGGACTCCGGGAGCAGACGGCCCGGGCCCTCTCCGACGAGGAACGGAGGCTCAAGGAGCTGCGGGAGGATCTGCCCTCTCTCGGCGCTGAGGGAATGCGAGCGTCGGCGCGGCTGGATGCGCTGCGAGAGCAGCTGGAGGAGAAAAAAACGGATTTATCCTCTCTGGAGGAGGAGGTGTCCGCCGCGCCGGAGATCCGGGAACGGGCCGCAGCCCTTCGGAGGGAATACGGCCTGACCATCCGTGCGCTGGAGGAAAAGATCCAGGCAGGGGAATCGGATGTGAAGATCTGCTACTGGACCTTTGACGACGGCCCCACGCGCTTTACCGGGGAGATCCTGGACATCCTCAGCGAGCTGGGAGAGAACGTCCACGTCACGTTCTTCACATCCCGGGAGGCCAACAGATCCGACCGGGACGATGCGGACGAGCCGGCCCTTCTCCGCCGGGAGACAGCGGAAGGCCACAGCGTTCAGAACCACAGCTATTCGCACCAGTATAACGGGAATGTGTATTCATCGCTGGAGAGCTTTGCCGAGCAGATACGCCTGCAGGAGGAATGGATCTATGAAACCACGGGCTTTCGGCCGGGCATTTTCCGGTTCCCGGGCGGATCGCAGTATTCCAACAAATATCTGGGGCGGGAAAACTGTCTGCGGGCGGTCCGGGAACTGGGCTACGAATGGATCGACTGGTCCTGCAACGCCTGCGACGCCGGCCCCAAGGAAAACCGCCCATCCGCGGAAGGGGAGGCCCAGTTCCTGATATGGCAGGTAAAGACCATGCCCATCGCGGTGATCCTCAGCCACGACTGGATCTGGGCGACGCGGGACGCGCTCCCTATCGCCATCCCAAAACTGCAGGAGATGGGCTATGTGTTTTTGCCGCTTTTCCCCGAATCCACGACTATGGGAGAGGCGACAAAGATCCTGTTTCCCTGACCGCGTGCCGATGAAAAACGAGAAAAAGCCTTTTCTTTCTGCAAAAAGAGGCTTATAATGCTTTACCGAAAAAAAAGCCTATCATCCTTGGCCGAAACAAACGGGAGGACAGCCGTGAGATATAACGGAAGTCATTCACGCTCACCGGAGCGGGAACATATAGAACGAAAAAGGACCACGGCCCGGATCGACGCCGGGGAGGCGGAAGCATCTTCCGGGGAGGCGCGCCGGAGGACAAACGGCGATACCCGCCGAAGCCCGTCCTCGGAAAGATCCGCCCGCCGTCAGCCGGCCCGCCGCCGGCCTGCCCGGCGGAGAGCCGCCGCCAGCGCGATCCTATCCGTGGCGCTGGTGGTGATCCTGCTCTGCGCGGGTTTTGGCGCGGTAAGCTTTATGAAGAAAACGGCGGCGCTCCGGCAGGAGGGCCAGGCCGCGGTGGACGCGGCCCAGAACGAGCTGGACGCGGCCAAGGCCGCGTACGCCGCCGTCGACCCCAACGCTGCCGAGGGCGCGCAGCGGGAGATGGAAGCCCGTCAGGCTGCCATTGACGAGGCGCAGGCCAGGATCGACGAGCTGGAAACGGAGATCCAAAGCCTGGACGCGCAGATCGCCGAGGCGGAAAGGGAAGTGGCTGCCGGCGAGGCCGATGAGGAAAACCAATACTATCTGGCCGTTTATGATTCGCTCTCCGAGGGCATGAAAAAGGTGGAAGGGTACATTGAAGGCAATTAAGTGGATCCTTCTGGTGTTTGCTGCCGCGGCTGTCGGCTTCTGCGCCTATGCCGGGTATCAGTATGCGGTGTTCCCGGCCGATGAGTACGCCCGACAGGCCTCTGCGCTGTCCGCCGAGGCGGCGGCCGTAAGAGACGACGCCCTGGCCCTGGCCAGACGCCTGGAAGAACAGGAGAACGCCCTCGCGGCCGATCTCTCCCGGGCGGGGGAGGAGGGCGCTCAGGCGCAGGACCGGCTCTCTCTGCTGGAGACCGCGAAGGGATCGAAAGAAACGCAGCTCTCCGCGCTCCGGGAGAGGGCGGATCTGCTCTCGCACCTGCCGGAGCGCACGCTGGCGCTCCGGGATGAATACGCCGGAACGATCCGGCGGCTGGAGGATAAGATCAACGCCGGAGAGACCGACGTGAAGATCTGCTATTGGACCTTTGACGACGGCCCCGGAGCCATGACGGGGGCCATCCTCGATTACTGCCGGGAACACGGCATCTATGTGACGTTCTTTACCTCCCGAGAGGCCAACGAGACCGGCAAGGAAGATGTGGAGGAGCCGGAGCTCCTGCGCCGGGAAATGATGGGAGGCCACAGTGTTCAGAACCACTCCAATTCCCATCAGTACGCCAAATACGGCAATCTCTACGGTATGGGCATCGACAGCTTCCGTGAGCAGGTGAAGCTCCAGAACGACTGGATCTATGAGTGCACCGGCTTCCGCCCGGACATCTTCCGGTTCCCGGGCGGCCACGCCCACGCCTGCACGCTGCTTCCCAAGGCGGACTTGGACGCTGTTCTCAACGAACTGGGATACGTGTGGATCGACTGGTCCTGCGACGTGATGGACAACCTCCACGCGAACCCGAACCCCGGCACGGTCTACGGCCGGGCATGGTACCAGGTCCGGAAAATGAACATCGCCGTGGTGCTCAGCCACGACTGGAACGGCAACACCTTCGAGGGCTTCAAGCGCGCCGCGGAGGCCCTGCAGGGGGAGGGATATGTGTTCCTGCCTCTGTTTTCCCAATCCTGGACCATCGACAACACCGAGATCCTCTTCTGGTGATCGCGGCCTTCGTCGGCCCGCACCGTCCCTTTTCGACGCAAAAAGAAGGTGAGAGTTTGAAGATCATACGCTGGCTTCTCCTGGCTTTGGCCGCCGCGGCCCTTGCGTTCTGCGTTTTTACCGGCTATCAGTACATGACGTTCCAGACCCGGGACTATACCGACCGGGTGATGGAGCTCAACGCTGAGACGAAAAAGGTAAAGGATGATACCCAGGCCCTGCTTTCACAGCTAAAGGAGCATGAGGCGGAGCTGAGCGCCGATCTGTCCCTGGCCGGGTCGGAAGGGACCGCGCTGCAGGAGCGTATTTCCGAGCTGGAGACCGTAAAAGCCGATAAGCAGGGGGCCCTCGCGGAAGCGCTGGAACGGGCGGAGCTTTTCCGGAATCTCCCGGAGAGAGTCCTGGCGCTCCGGGACGAATACGCCGGGAAGATCCGGCAGCTGGAGGATATGATCAACGCCGGGGAGACCGATGTGAAGATCTGCTACTGGACCTTTGACGACGGTCCCGGCACTCAGACGGCCTCGATTCTGGACTTCTGCCGGGAGAAGGGCGTGTATGTCACGTTTTTCACGTCCCGGGAGGCCAACGAGACCGGGAACGACGACGTGGACGAACCGGAGCTCCTGCGCCGGGAAGCCATGGGCGGCCACAGCATCCAGAACCACACCAATTCCCACCAGTACAGCATGATCGCCGGCAATCTCTATACCCAGGGGATCGATAGCTTTCGGGAACAGGTGCGGCTCCAGGACGAGTGGATCACGGAGAACACCGGTATCAAGCCGGATATCTTCCGCTTCCCCGGCGGCTCGGCCCACGCGTTCCTCAAGTTTTCCCGGGAGGAGCTGGAGTCGGTGCTCTCGGAGATGGGCTATGTCTGGATCGACTGGTCCTGTGATATATATGACAACGGAAAGGCGGGCCAGACCGTCTACGATGAATATGTGAACAGCGTTTATGAAATCAAGACCCTGAAGATCGCCGTGATGCTCAGCCACGACTGGAACCCCAATACCCTGGCGGCGTTCCAGCGGGCCGTGCCGGAGCTGCAGAACGCGGGGTATGTGTTCCTGCCGCTGTTCTCCCGATCCTGGACCATTGGAAACACAACGATCCTTTTCAGTTGACCGCGGAAGGAACGGTCCCCGCAAAAAGCGGATCCTCAGCATCCTCATAGCGGTCGTTCTGGTTTTCATCTGGGGCAACTCCATGCTGCCCCGGAGCGTTTCGGGCCGCATCAGCGACTCCCTGATGGAACGGATGAACGCCGCCGCCGCTTCTGTGGGCCTTCGGGAGGATCTCTTCGTCACCATGCACGACCAGGACGGGGACAGGGAAGAGGAACCCACCAGCTATGGCCTGCGGAAGGCCGCCCATGTGACGGAGTACGCGGTGCTGGCGATCCTGGTATGGATGAGACTGGAGAGCCCGGGACGAAAACGTCTGCTCACGGCCTTCGCCCTGTGCGCCGCTGCCGCGGCGCTGGACGAGACCATTCAGATCTTCTCCCACCGGGGCGCTCTGTTCACCGACGTGCTGATCGACAGCGCCGGCGCGGCGCTGGGGCTTGCCTTGGCTTGCTTGGCCCGGAGGCCTCAGACAAAAACGGACCCTTCCGAATAGCAAAAAACTCCGGATCATTCCGGAGTTTTTTGTTGTTCGGTTTTTTCGTCGGATGAGGAAACGACGGATTATTTCATCGGAGGTTCCTTTTTCCCGCCGCTGAGATCTTTGACGGAGAAGGCGGTTCGACCACCGACGTACATAGCTGCCAGGCCCGCCAGCACGGAAACGGATGCCAGGATGAAGACCCAGGGGTAATAGCTCTTATACAGGAAATTCGCAATGCTCTCCCCGGTTTCTCCGCCTACGATCAACGCATACAAAAAGGGGAACAAAGGCAGTCCGCCGGCAAAAAAAGCGATAGTCAAGCCAAGACCGAAGATACGGTTGAGGATTTGGTATGCACGTTCCTTCATAATCAGTCTCCTTTTGTTAGAGCAGGCCGGGGATCGGCAGGAAGCCCAGCAGGACGATCACAGACAGCAGATAATGGATGAGGATCCATACGGCGCAGTTCGACAGAGTTTCTTTCAGCGGAGCGTCAGCAATGCCCATGGCGGTATAGACGCATACGGCATAGGGCGGCGTGACGCCGTGCATGGCGCCGCAGATGCATGGAAGCATGCCGGCGGCCAGCATGGGGTTCCCTCCGGCGGCCAGCACAGTGATGATGGTGGAGCCGAAGATCTTCACCTGGGTGGAGCCGGGGATCAGCATGCCGAGGATGGCGGTGAACAGGGGGATCAGCAGCACCAGCGCCAGATAACTGATGTGGAGAGACTGGATGAAATCCCCGATGGCGGCGCCCACGTTGACGGCCTCCAGCGCGTTGCTGACAAAATATGCGAACATGACCAGGGCGGCGGTGGGGACGATCCGGAGCATGTGGCCGCAGATGTCCTCGTACATGGAGCGGAGGGTCATGCGGCGCATGGTCTCCCTGCCGGAGAGGAGGATGCCGCAAACGACGATCAGCGAGGGCACGATCAGCAGGATGCTGTTGGACAGGGATTTGGAGCCGCTCAGCAGCCGCGCGGCAAAGAAGCCGCTGCACTTGGAATCGAGCAGGAAAGGCAGAAAGACGATGATCGGCAGAAAGATCGCCTTCCAGCCTTTGCGGATGGATTCCCGGAAGCTGGGGATGTTCTCCGCCTTCATGGGCTGGACCTTGTAATAGCGGCACATGAAATACAGCGTCAGGATACGCTGCAGGATGAACCAGAGGGCGATGCCCCATAAAAGAAGCCAGTACTGGGAGATCGTGTATGTATCCGGATAAAGGGCGTCCAACTCCGAAAACGCAACGGCGATCATCCCGGCCGGAGGGATCATGTTGCCCATGGTGCTGGAATGCGCCTCCACATTGGCGGCCAGGTGAGGCGGAAAACCGGATTCCTTCATGGCGGGGATCGTAAACACGCCGGTGGCGGCCACATTTCCCGGACCGCTGCCGGAGAGAGAACCCATGTAGGTGCTGCCGATGATGGCAACAAAACCGGCGCCGCCCCGAAGTCTGCCGAAGATGGAAAGAATGATGGCGATACAATCGTCGATCACCTTCGTTTTGGTCAGCAGCTGGGCGGTGACGATAAAGACGATGATCACGTACAGCGAGGACTGCTTCAAAGCCTTGACGATGTACGTCCACATGCTGCCCCAGGTGTTGGTCACGGCCACCAGCAGCACAAATGCCACCAGCATGCCTTCGTACAGCGGCCTTTTCAGCACGCTGAAGCTCAGGATCGCCACGGCAAAAACAAGGGCGAGATAGAGAAATTCGATGGGCATCGGAGGCCTCCTTGGTTATGCTCCCCATACGGTCGGTGAACGTGGAGCAGAATCATGAAAACGCGTCTGAGCGGGAGAGCTGCACAAGCAGATCCGACAGCGTCTGTGCGGGCCGGGACAGATAGTGGTCCTTTCGGTGGATCAGCACGATGTCCCGATACGGTACGGAAGGGGAAAGTGAAAAGAAGCGCGTGCCGCCGCGGGAGGAAGTGCGCAGGCAGGAGGGGATCAGCGCCGCCCCGGCGCCGACGTCCGCCATGGCCATGACGGCTTCCAGACTGGAGCACTCCATCCGATCCCGAAGCGCCAGGCCGTACCGCCGGATCTGATCCTCAAGAATCTTCTGCATGGGATGGCCGCTTTTGAGAAAGAGAAAGTCACAGCCGTCCGCCATGCGGAGATCTGCCGTAGGAAGCCCGGAGGGAGAGACGGGGAGATCGGCCTCGCCAAGACGCCGTTCCAGCTCGGAACCGACAGGCACCGCCAGAAGGACCTCCTCCCGCATCACTGTTTCGCAGAGGAAGAGCTCCTCGCTTATCGGCAGCGTGGTAAGACATAGATCGAATTCGCCGTGCTCCGCCGCCTCCAGCAGGTCGTCCCGGGGGCGTTCGTCCAGCACGAGCCTGATCCCCGGGTAGGATTCCCGGAATCTTCGAACCACCGCCGGCATCAGACAGACGCTTCGGTGGGCGGAGATCCCCAGAACGACGCTGCCTGACTCCTCGGAGCGCAGATCGTCAAACTGCTTCTGCATCTCCTTCTCCAGCTCAAGGATCCGCCGCCCGGCTTCAATGTAAATGCGCCCGGCGTCTGTGAGGAAAAGGCGGTTGGAAGCACGGCGAAACAGTTCAACGCCTTGCTCCTTTTCGATTTTTCGGATATATTGACTCAGTGACGGCTGGGAAATGCGCAATTCCTCCGCCGCCCGGGAAAAACTGCCTGCCCGGGCCAGCGTCAGCACATATTGGAACTGCTTCATATTCATCTTCGTCACCGGATTATTCAGTAATGATTATAAGATCAATAATGAATTAATTATAAATAATGCGCGGCTGTTTGTCAAGATGGCAGAGTCGACAAAACACAGGCGCCGCGGAGTTGACAAATTATTCCAAAAAGATTACAATATAATACTATAACTTGATAATACTATAACTTGCTTATTCTTGAAAATGGTAAAGGAGCTTTTGATTATGCGTGAGGAAATATTGGATCTTCTCAAAGATCTTTTTCCGGCGATCGATTTTCTTTATTCCGATACTCTTGTGGACGACGGCATTCTGAGTTCTCTGAACATCGTGCAGATCGTCAGCGAACTGTCCATGGAATATGACATCGAGTTTTCCTTTGAGGATCTGTCTCCGGAAAACTTCAACTCCGTTGACGCAATCGCCGCTCTGGTGGAGCGGCGGATGAAGTGAGAAGAGATGAGCTTCGCTGCAGAGCGTCTTTTTGAGCATGCCTCCCGCTTCCCGGACAAGAAGGCGGTCGTTACGCCGGACGCTTCTATAACCTACGGGGCGCTGGCCGACCGGGTCTGGGGGGTGACGTGCGCCCTGCGCACCATGGGCGTGAGGCCGGGAGACGTGGCGGTGGTGGAGGCTGTGCCGAGCGTGGACTATGTTTCCGTCTGCTACGGCGTGCATCTGCTGGGAGCGGTTTTTGTCCCGGTGGAAAACCGTCTCCCCGCCGCCCGTCTGTCGGAGATCGCAGAGAGGGTGTCCGCGGACATTCAGATCTCCGCCGCGGATCCCGGGAACGGCCGGCGCCACGTTTCGCTTTCTGAGCTGATCCGGCTTGCGGAACGGCAGGAACGTCGGTCGGAGGAGCAGCCGCTTGTCTTTCCGCCGGAGGACGTGCCTGGCGAGATCCTGTTTACCACCGGCTCCACGGGGAGATCCAAAGGGGTCATCCATAACCGCCGCGCCGTCTCCTGCTATCTGGAGACGATGAACGCGTCGCTGAAGATGCACGAGGGCACGGTGATGCTGGTGGTCACGCCTCTCAACCACGCAGGCGGGCTCCACCGTATGCACATGGTCGTCCACTGCGGTGGGACCCTTGTTCTGCTGGACGGACTGAAGGACCTGGGACTTTACTACCGCATGATCCGGGAGCACGAGGTGAACGCCCTCTATCTGCCTCCGGTCGGCGTACATATCCTTCTGACGTTTTCCGCCGGGGAACTTCGGAAACTGGATCGTCAACTGGAGTTCGTGTTCACCGCCTCCGCGCCGTTCCCGGATGCCGACCGGGAGCGGATGCGATCTCTTCTTCCGACCACCCGGCTCCTGGAGGCGTACGGAAGCTCGGAAGTCGGCAGCGTCTGCAACTATGATTACAACGTGACCGACTATCGCAGGGGCTGCCTGGGCCGGCCGTATGCGAACGTGGAGCTTCGCACGGACGGGGAGGATTCCCTTCTTCAGATCCGGAGCCCCATGCTGATGATGGGCTACCTGAACGACCCGGAACTGACTGCTTCCGTGCTGGACAAGGACGGATGGTTCCATACCTCGGACCGGGGATATATTGACAGCGAAGGCTATCTCTTTTTCCTTGGCCGGAACGATGACGTCATCAACGTGGCAGGCAAAAAGGTGGCTCCTACGGAGTTGGAAGAGGTAGTCTTGCGTTGCGAGGGCGTGGACGACTGCGCCTGCACCTCCACAGAGGACCCCGTCGTGGGCACAAGCCTGCGTCTGCTGGTGGTGACGTGCCCGGGATATGCTTTTTCCCCGCAGAAGATCCTCCGCGAGCTCCGTTCCCGCGTGGAAGATTACAAGCTGCCCTCCCGCATCGAGCAGGTGGAGGCGATTCCCCGCCTGTTCAACGGGAAGATCGACAGAAAGAAACTGCGTGAGCTTTGATCGGCAGGTGAACATATGGTTTTTTCCAGCTTGACATTTCTATATGCTTTTTTACCGCTGAATCTGCTGGCGTACTTTCTGTGCCGTAGCCTCCGGGCGAAAAACATCTGCCTGCTGGTGTTTTCCCTGATGTTTTACGCCTGGGGCGAGCCGAAGTATGTGCTGCTGCTGATGGCGATGGCGCTCTTCGACTGGTACTTTGCCCTGGGCATCGAGCGCACGGACAAAAGCAACAAGTCTGCCCGAAAGATGTGGGTGACGCTCACCTGCATCGTGAATCTGGGACTGATCGGCCTGTTCAAGTACGGGAAGATGTTTGCCTCCGTTTTCGGCGCCCCGCCGGCGTTTATTTCGAACATCACGCTTCCTCTCGGCATTTCCTTTTACACTTTCCAGCTGCTGAGCTATGTCATCGACGTATATCGCGGGGAGGCCCCGGCTCAGGAAAAGTACTGGCATGTGCTTCTGTTCGCCGCCCTTTTCCATCAGTGCATCGCCGGCCCCATCATCCGCTACAAGACCATTGCCCATGAGCTCTTCGTGGAGCGGGACGGACGTGGCGAGATCGACAGGGGCTGCTTCCGCTTTTGTCTGGGTCTGGCCAAAAAGGTCATCCTTGCCAACGCCTGCGGCCAGCTGGCCGACTCCTTGCTGCTGGCGGATTCGACGCTCTCCAACATGGAGCTGTTTACCTCCAATCTGCATATGCTCTCCGGCACCTCTGTGGTGGGGCTCTGGATCGGCCTCTTGGTTTCGGTCATCCAGGTGTATTTCGATTTTTCCGCCTATTCCGATATGGCCATCGGCATGGGACTGATGCTGGGCTTCCACTATCCGGAAAACTTCAACTACCCCTATCTGGCGAAAACCGCGGGCGAATACTGGCGCCGCTGGCACATGACGCTGGGCCAGTGGTTCCGGGATTATCTTTACTATCCGCTGACGCTGGGCCCCGCCCTGAAGGTGCGAAAGTTCTTTACAAAGCGATTCAACCGGAAAACGGGCCTGTTCATGCAGACGCTTTTTACCATGGTGATCATCTGGGCCTGCACGGGACTATGGCACGGAGCCTCGTGGAGTTTCGTCCTCTGGGGCCTCTACTGGTGTGTGTTCATGCTGCTGGAGCAGCTGTTTTTCCAAAACTGGATCGACAAGCTGCCGGGCGTCTTCGGACATGTGTATCTGATGCTGCTGCTGGTGTTTTCGAGAGTCATCTTCCGGTTCGGCAAAGTACAGTACAGCCTCGCGGTCCTTCGGGGCATGTTCGGAGCCAACGGCAACCCCTTCATAGATTTTTCCACCTCTACTCTGCTGAAGAACAATCTCTTTGTCCTGATCTTCTGCGCGATCGCCGTTACGCCGCTGATACGGAAAGTGTGTGAGTGGCTCTGGCGGAGGGCGTCCGGACACAGAGGCCGGGAGAAGCTCATAGGGGCGTTGAATTACGGCCTGGTCCCGGTGGCGCTTTTGCTCCTGTCCACGGCGGCTCTTGTAGGCGCCGCCTACAATCCCTTCCTGTATTATCGATTCTGAGGTTTGCCATGGAGAAGGAAAACACAATGGAGCCCACGGCAAAAAGCCGCGCGCAGGCACGTCGAATGCGCCGCAGAAGCGCCCGACGGTCTGTTCCGTTTCTTGTCACCTTGGTGCTGATCACCGTGATCGCCTGGGCCATCCCCCTGCGGCCGACGGTCTCGGACGCTGAGAAAAGGGAACTGGCGAAGTTTCCGTCTTTCAGCGTGAGCGCGCTGTTTGACGGAAGCTATTTCAAAGACATCGACAGTTGGTTCAGCGATACCTTCACGTTCCGGGATCGCTGGATCGGCGCCGCTCAGGATTTCAAGGATCTTTACGGCATCCGGACGGTCGCCATCTACGGCGACGCTCCGGCGGGAGACGTGGTCCCGGCGGCGGTACCGACGCCGGCTCCGAGAGCCACGCTTCCTCCGACCGCCACAGCGACTCCCACGGTCGAGCCCCCAGAGGAGACCGCATCTCCCGAGCCGACCGCCGAGCCGGAACCGGAACCGACGGAGGAACCGGCCTGGGGCGGCGTTGAGATCGGCGATGATGAGTTCGTCGGCGTGGGCAGGGTGCTTCAGATCGGCGACGCTGCTTTTAAGATCACGGTTTTTGTCCAGCAGGAAGCGGACAGATTCTGCGATCTGATGGGCCAGGCGGTGGAAAAAGCGGATGGCCGGGCGGAGATTTACTGCATGGTCATCCCGGAGAACACCACCTCCATGCTCAAGGCGGAGGATCGGATCAAGTATGGGTGCGTATTGGAAGAGGACGTCCTGGCCTATATGTACAGCCGGATGGATCCCCGGGTCCATACGGTGGACCCCATCCCGGAGCTGGTGGCTCACAACAACGAGTACATCGCATTCCGTACCGATCACCACTGGACGGCAAGGGGCGCGTATTACGCCTATGTGGCCTGGTGCAAGGTGAAGGGCGTGGAGCCTGTGCCGCTGTCCGCCTACAAGGAGGCTGCATGGCCGGGGTATCTGGGCACCGATTTCTACAAGGCCAACCAGAACGGCCTGATGGGCAATAACCCGGATACGGTTTACTCCTATGAACCGCCCGGAGACGTCCACATGTATCTGGACATGGATGTCACCACCAAGCTGGGGAATGAATACGATCTGCTGATCGACCGGACGTACAGCCCGCCCGGCGGCCTGTACATGACGTTCCTGGGCTCCGACCGGGCCAAGGTCACCTTCATCAACAACGACATCACCGACGGCTCAGCCATCCTGGTGCTCAAAACATCCTTCGGCAACCCGTTCGTTTACTATCTCACTCAGCATTATCAGTACGTGTATGTCATCGACATCCGCTACACCAACAATATGTCTCTGGATAAATTCCTGAAAAACTACGAGGTGGACGACGTGATGTTCGCGGTGGGAACGGGTCTGTCGGAGAGCAGGGCCGGTATTGAGCTCACCGACTGGTTTGTCAATCACAGAAAACTGAAATGACCTCTGAAAAAAAGGACTGCCTCCCGAAAGCTCGGGAGGCAGTCCTGCGTATACGGATATTCAGCGCTCTCTGTAGAAGGAGAGGATGCCCTTGTAGGTCATGTAGCAGTCGAATTTGGCCACGATCTCCCACGGGGCGTGCATGCTCAGCACCGGCACGCCGGCGTCGATGGTGTCGATGTTCCGGTCGCCCATATAAAGAGCCACCGTGCCGCCGCCGCCCTGGTCCACCTTTCCGAGCTCCGCCATCTGCCATACGACGCCGCACCCGGCAAAGATCCGCCGCAGCGTGCCCACCACCTCGGCCGAGGCGTCGTTGCTGCCGCTTTTGCCCCGGGAGCCGGTGAATTTGCAGATGCCCAAGCCGTAGTTCAGCTTGGCGCCGTTCCGGTTGGGGCTCTCGCAGACCTCGGCGTAGAGAGGATCGAAGCCGTTGCACACGTCCGCGGAGACGCAGAAGCTGTTTTCCATGCAGTCGCGCATCCGGACTCCCTGGGCCTCACACAGCTCCTCCATAAAGGCTTCGAAGGCGTGGCTCCGCATGCCGCTCACGCCCATGGAGCCGATCTCTTCCTTGTCGGCCAGAACGCACACGGCAGTCCGCTCCGGGTCGGCGAGGTCGTAGATCGCTTTCAGCTCGGAATACGCGCAGACCCGGTCGTCGTGGCCGTATCCGCCGATCAGCGAGCGGTCCAGGCCCACGTCGCAGACATCAAAGGACGGCACGGCTTCCAGCTCCGCGGAGAGGAAGTCCTCCTCGGTGATGCCGTAGCGGTCGTTGAGCAGGGAGATCACCGCCAGCTTCACACGGTCTTTTCCTTCGTCCGCATAGGGGATGCTGCCGATGAGCAGGCTCAGATCCTCGCCCTTGACGAATTCGGAGGCAGTTTTGCTCATCTGATCTTTGCCCAGGTGGG
>JAEEGL016659432.1_pt1 | contig 23435 bp, 17 predicted proteins | sample 9134231 | NCBI WGS metagenome assembly JAEEGL01 (sample SAMN16246548, study PRJNA631951) | gut metagenome | biome: gut microbiome; feature: rumen; material: fiber-attached | host: Bos | place: Iran: Karaj | collected 2018-10
AAAACCCCTTTCATTAGAGTTTTTTGTCTAACGAAAGGGGTTCACTTCATTTACGCGGGGCTTGCTTACGATAATTATTGATTTCAGCTTATATGCAGCAAATTAAGGGCATGCCGTAGCCACCGCCGCAGCACATGCTCATGCAAAGGAATGCCATGGCAGTTCTTGCGCAGTAGTTGGGCATCTGCATGGTGGGATTACCGCCGTACTGACCGGAACGCTGCTGATACCTGGTCTCTCCTCCGGTTATGATGGAGAGAAGCTGTCTGTACTGCATGTTGTTGGGTTCAAACTCACAGGCCACCTGGGCATGTTCCCTGGCAGTCACGTTATTACCCGTGCGGTAATTGGCAAAGGCGCTGTAGTAGTACCATCTGCCGCGGCGCTTGTCAGTAGGGATCTCATTCAAAACATTGAGTCCCTCTCTGAAATAACCGCTGTTGATATAGTTTGCAGCGGACCTCAGATACTGCTCTTCCTGGGTCTGTTCCTGCTGGAACCCTCCGCCGAAACCACCTTGGCCGGCATTTCCCCAGAAACCTCCGAAACCGAAGGGATCGAAGCCTCCCTGGCCCTGACCCTGGCCGTTTCCTCCGTAGCCATAGCCGCCGTAGCCGGTCTGAGCAGATGCTTTGCCGGAACGGATATCCATAATGGTCTTATATGCCTGCTGGACTTCCTTGAACTTTTCCTCGTACTCAGCCTGATGCGGGTTGCCGATGTTGGCATCAGGATGATACTTGCGGCTCATGGTCCTGTAGGCTTTTTTTATTTCTTCTTCAGAGGCGTCCTGACTGACGCCCAAAACTCTGTAAGGATCCATTGTCAGTTCTCTTCAGTCCTTTCTGTGTTATCAGTTTCCTTCGCCGGGTTCTTTGCGGCACGGGATTCTTTGCAGTTAGTATATCTTACCCATACACCGGAATAGAGAATGTTTCTCATGATCTCGGCGTTCTCGATGAGGGGAAGTCTCTCGAAAGCATCTGTGGCTTCGCCGATGATCAGCATGAGAGAGCTCAGGGTCTCCTCTTCGAATTCTTCGGGTCTTCCCTCTTTCACGGTCTTATCGTACAGTTCTCTGAAGGGATTGTAAGTGTCCTTCTCCACATCTTTCTCTATATCTTCATAGGCATCCAGAAGATAGATGAACTTGCCCAGGTAGAAACCAAGTTTGTACATGTCTTCCTTCCAGATATCGTCCTGATATACGAAGATCTCTCCCATGATGTCACCGAAAATCTTGGCAGCTTTATCTATGGGAGCGGTGCCCGCATTCTCCAGAATGCTGAGCATGTCCAGCTGGTTCTCTATTTTTGTAGTCTTCTCAGGATAGAGTTCCTTGACCCTCATGGCCTTGGCTTTAAGACCTGACTTGGCCATCCAGCCCTTAAAGGTGTGTTCGTCATTCCAGTCGTCCAGGCCCTTATAGTATGTGAGAAAAACGCACATGTCAGCGCAGTAGTCGCTGTACTCGTTCCTCTTCTCCATGTGCTTCTGCGCCGGATGAGCTATGCAGCGAGTCTCGAAGTCGCAGTCTTCCTTATCATAAAGGTCCGAAAGCAGCATGGCGAGAAAAGTCATGTCATAGTTCAGGGTCATTCTGCCGGAGAAACCGTACCTCTCCTTGAGGGAATGGCAGATGCCGCAGTAATAGCTTCTGTAGAGCTCAAAATCTTTGATTTTCAATTCAGGTTTATTAACCAGTACGTAGCCAAACATTGTCTGCTCCTCTGATGAATTTTTACTGCTTACACTTTACACCAAAAAGGTACACATAGTGTGTACCTTTTGTGATAATTTATCAAAAAAAGTTGTACTTACTGTCTGGACCCGCAGCCTTCTACTCCGCAGCTGGAGCAGTCGTGGGTGCATCCTTCAGGAGGTTCGGGATAACCGTCGTGCTTGTCCGGGTTGTCTGCGTTGAGACATTCAACTACCAGGGAATCCAGCTCGGGACGGTCGATGAATTCGATGTTGCCTTCGTCCATGGCCTTGGCGACAGCCATGTCGATGGGAAGTTCTGCAACTTCCTTGATGCCGTACTGACCTGCGATGTCCTTTACGTGGGATTCGCCGAAGATGTGATGCTTCTTGCCGCAGTCAGGACATGTAAATACGCTCATGTTCTCAACGATTCCGATGATGGGAATGTTCATCATCTGAGCCATCTTAACAGCCTTCTGAACGATCATGGAAACTAGTTCCTGAGGGCTTGTAACGATGACGATACCATCGAGAGGCAGGCTCTGGAATACGGTGAGTGCAACATCTCCTGTTCCGGGAGGCATGTCTACGTACATAACGTCGATGTCTTCCCAGATAACATTGTTCCAGAACTGATCTATAACTCCGGCGAGAAGCGGTCCTCTCCAGATGACGGGGTCCGTTACGTCCTCCAGAACGGAGTTGATGCTGATGACCTTGATGCCGCCCTTGGAAATAACAGGCCATATCTCTTCTTCTGTTCCATAAGCCTTGTCGTCGATTCCGAAAGCCTGAGGAATTGAAGGTCCTGTCAGGTCTGCGTCGAGGATGGCCACCTTATAGCCCTGCTTCTTAGTTGCAGCTGCCAGCATGGAGGTAACGGATGACTTGCCTACACCGCCCTTGCCGCTGATTACGCCGATAAGTTTCTTAACGTTGGATTGCTTGTTCATTTATTCATACCTTTCTTTCAAAAATCTTTCACGCACAATGTTTATTGTATCATCAAAAAAATTTTTTGCAAGCCTAATATCAAAAGACCGGCAGAACCTGCCGGTCTCATATGCTTATTAAGTTTATCCGATGCTCTGTACCGTTCCCATGAAGATGGGAGTTCCCGTCGTATCGTCCATGATGGCGAAGATGAAAGGTCTGTCAAGGCAGACTTCCTTGATATCCTGTGACGGTGCCGCAGAGGCCTTGTCGATGATGATGGCCGTAACAGCTGCCGCGTCGGTTCCGTTCTCATTGAGATCGATGTGAGTCTTGTGGATAATGTTGCTTACGAAAAGATTGAATCCGTTGACATCTGTCGCCATGCCTGTAAGATCCGCATTTTCAGGGTCGAAGACGGTGGAAATGCCCATATCCATAAGGGACTTTATGCAGTTGGGCGCAGTGTAGTCGAACTCGAACTTGGGCACCGTGAGACGCACATTGCAATACTCGGCGTTTTTCCCAAGCTTGTAAAGGTCGTCACCCTGAAGGCTGTCCAGAGCTTCCTTTACGGTAACGTTTTCTTTGGGAAGCATGAACATGATCTTGTAGCCCTTTCTGTATTCCTTGAAAGTGCCTGTAAGATAATCATTCTCGAAGAATCTGTTCTCTCCGGAATGCATCATGTCCACCTTGTCGACGTTTCCGTCTTCCCTGGTGAAATCCTTATCTTTTTCGATGGCATAGTCTTCAAAAGGATCTACCCATTTGCCGTGGAAGCAGGTAGCGTTTATGAGCGCCATCACTGTCTCTTCGGAAAGATCATCTACGACAGACGGGATCATTCCGTCAGTCTTCTCATTGACCCAGTCGTTTATCTTCTTCACAGTCTCCTTATCAAAAGGCTCGACTTTATATTCAGCGTCATATACTTCCTTGACTCTGTTTCTGAAGACTTCGTTTACCACCAGATCCTTGCTGTCTTTTACCCAGACAGAATCTGCCAGTTTCAAAGTATCTCCCTTAAGACTTGCCAGGCCCACCCAGTTTGTGAACCACTCGTTGAAAGCTTCCGTATCTGTACCGAAGGCCTTATCGATCTCTTCCAGAGTCTGGCCTTTAGCGGCGTTTCTCAGCATGCCCATGGCGGCCATAAAGGATACGGGGCTGATCATATTGTTCCTGCCTTTAAGGATGTCAGCTGAAGCAAGAGCCTTATACAGCTCAAGAGCCGCAACTCTCACATTTTTGCCGGTCTCGCTGAGATCTCCCTGAAGAAGGTCAACGAAGGCTTTCTCTTTGTCTCTGTCCCAGTTATAGTCGTCATCCTCAGGGAGCCAGGGGCCGAAACTGAATTCAGATTCCGTGGTCACCTTTCTCGCCTTGGAAAGTTTGCCGTGCTTCTTACCTTTATAGGCTTTAACGGCGAACCTGTAGGTCGTGTCATATTTTCCCTTAAAGGTGAGTTTCCTCTCAGTCGTGCTCTTTATGAGCTTCCAGTATTTAACTGAGGCTTTCTTATATACTTTATATTTCTTGCCGCTGACTTTGAGTTTATATTTGGCGGTATTTGAGTATTTCTTCTTATTGGCGGAAGTCTTCTTTACGGTCCTGAAGAGCTGCCACTCAGTCTTGGTGGCCCTTCTGTAGACCTTGTACTTATCCGCCCCTTTTACCTTGCTCCATTTCAAGGTCACCTTGTTTTCTGTGGCTGAGATCTCTGTGATCGCAGGCCTTCCCACGCTGGCTGATCTTGTTTCTGCCGAGACCTGCATAGCTCCCGGGAACGCACAGGTGAATACCAAAGCTACTGCCAGTACAAGGGTCCAAAATTTCTTTTTCTTAATCATCAGATACACCTTCTCTCGTTTATTTCTAAGCTGCTTTTGTATTTATTACAGCTGAAGCTTCACAAATGTTGCAAAACATTTTCGTCCGGCTATCATTAAATGTCAGGCCTGAAGCTGCCCTGTCCTCTCCTTTGTGACCTTGTCCAGGTACTGCACCCACTTGACCGTCGCCTTCCTGTCAGGCACAGGATAGAAGTAGTACAGAACTCTTTTGGAGTACATGGATACATGATCCGCCACAGAAGCCGGGAAAGCGCTTACCACAGAAGTCTTCTCTGTGAATTCCACAGGTTCTCCGAAGACTTCTCCCTTAAAGTTTATGCTGTCCCTGTCCACTTTTAAACGGCCGCGGCCCGCATCCTTTACCAGAAGTCCGTCTTCCCCGGGCGATGCCACGGTGACTTCGGAATCTATGGGCTCATCCAGGTCTATCATCTCCTCCTGCCAGTCGTACCAAGCGTTTATATGGTCGAAGGCAGGTCCGTGAAGGACGTATTTATTGTCCAGTTTCCACTCAAGACCGCAGTTTCCGCATTTCAGAGTGTCTCCTTGAGTGGTCATCCTGAATTCCTCAAGGCACTCCGGGCACTTGTAGAGGATGCCCTCCAATCCTTCAGCAGGAGCTTTGGACTTGTAGCTCACGTCAGTCAAGAGTTTGTCCTCATCGTGACAGATGGCGCGTGCAAGGCCTGCCTTGATCTCGTCAATAGAAAGATCCATGATCTCTTCCTTGGAGAAAAGCTTTCCTCCATGGACTAATACTTTGCCCTTTCTGAACTTCAGTCCGCCCCACTTGGGAACTGACTTATATGCTCCGTCCTGATGAAGATAATATACGTCCACTCCCAGTTTCTTCGCAAGTTCCGCCGTTCCCTCGGTGACCTGGACAGAGTGGCCTGAACAGGTCAGCCTTCCTTCAGGATAGATGACTATGATCTGACCTGCCTCCTTGGCGCGCATGATGCTGATTATGGTGCTCACATCAGCGCAAAACATTTTCTTAGGGATGGCGTGACTTACCTTGATGAAGAAGTTGGTGAGCTTGTTGGTAGTGAAATGATGGCTGCCCACAAAAGTCACAACATTAGGATAAAGGAAGACCCCGGCGAAGAGGAAATCCAGATTCGAAATGTGTGAAGATACCACCAGAGCGGGACCGCCGTTTTTCATGAGATCCTCGAAACCGCTCCTGTCATACTCCGTACGGAGCTTTAATTTCAGGAGAAGCCTTGCCACTAAACTCACAAAAAACCAGTAAGCGAAACGATTGGCGGGAACGTACTTCTTCTTAGTGTTTTTCTTTTCCTTGGCACCTGTGTCTTTAGTGCTCTTTATTTCTTGTTCTGACATTTTCATTCACAGTTTACTTGCTTGAACTCAGGTTTCTTATTGGCGTCAAGGGCTGCCTGTTCCATGGGAGTCCTCTCGAGTTCTGTCTTAAGGCGCACAAGACGTCTGGTAAGTTTATTCACGTCGTAGATCCTCTGGGTGACGGTAAGAGTGTTTTCTTCTTTGAACATGAACACCGATTTGATGGTGTGTTCCAGTTCTTCAAAGATATCGTTGACCGCCTTCATGAAGTCATCGCTCAAATCGCGGCGGCCGTCTTCATCCACCTTGCCTCCCCTGTAGAAATCCACAGCGGTGATATCGTAATAGTAGTCGATCCTGAAAAGTCTCGAAACCTCCTGGGACAGGCGGTTCTTGATATCGTTGAGCTCTGCCTCCAGCATCCTGGGATTTGATCTGAAGTTTCCGACATACTCCTCTGCTTCGCGTCTCAGCTCATCAAAGGTCTTCTCAAGTTCATCGAAGGTGAACTCAAACTGTCTCTGAGTCATCTGAAGCGTCGTCCTGTAAAGCATTATCTGGCTCAGGGCTGATGCTCCGATATCCTTCATTTTAAGGCCTGCCGACAGTTCGATGATCTCTCTTACGGTAGTCTCACAGTCATGTTTTACGGCCGCTTTGAGTTCATCGATCCCTATGCCCTTCTTGGCGCTGACAGCGAACAGATGGATGTCATCCACTTCCATGATGCGCATGATCAGGTTCCTGCAATAGTTCATATAGTCTGCAAGATCATCTTCGTCGATGGTGTCTATTTTGTTTACCACAAAGTAGAACTTGGACGCGAATTCCTTGGCGTTTTTAAGGAAATCCACTTCGATCTGGTTAACGGGGCTGTCAACGGAAAGCATGAATATTACAGCATCGGACTCCTTGACAAAGGAGTAAGCTTCATCGGTATTCTTCTGATGCACGGAACCTACTCCCGGAGTATCCACAAGGGTAATGCCTCCCTCAAGGAATTCTGAAGGACTGTATACAGCTACCTGTCTTACTCCAAGATGATTATCGGAGTTGGACTGCTCGTTGATGTATTCCTCCATGTTTTCAAAAGGGATCTCCCTTATGATGCCGTTGTCAAATCTGACGGTGGCGGCCTTCTCGCCGTGTTCAATGGTTGTGACTACAGCGGTAACAGGCACGATCCCTATGGGAAGGATCTTGTCTTCCAGGATGGAATTTACCAGCATGCTCTTGCCGCGCTTGAACTGGCCGATGACGGATATGGTTATCTTCTGGTTTTCAATTTTATCGATGAGTTCTTCAGTGCGCTTGAGTTCTTTTTGAGTGAGCTCATACTGGCTGAAGATCTCTCTCATTTCTTTGGTTATTTCAATAATCGGTCTTATCATATTACTTATAAAATTCACAATCTCTGCAGCAGGGCTCGCTGTCCTGCTTCTCTTTGGTGCAGAGAAGCGGCTTCAGAATCAAATTATGAGGGATCTTGTCTCCGTTTAAGGATTTGAGGGCTGCTATCTGGCAGAGAGTTCCGACGAACTCAGTGTGCTTGCCTGCCCTGGCCATTCTCATGGTCTCACGGTAGTATTTAGCCATATCGCGGTCATCAAAGGCCGGATCATACTCATACCAATCCTCGAACTGAGGAAGCTCCACGGGATTGAAGATGGGGCAGAAAAGTACACAGGCGTTACATCTGTCACAAGCGCCTTCATTAAGGACTGCTATTTTCTTTCTGCCGGCTTCCAGCTTGCTTCCGTAAGTTCCTGTCGCTTCCAGTTCTGCTGCTTCCAAAGGTTGTTTGTCTGCATGCCTGGCAAGGAGTTCCCTGGCTTCATCACTGTTTCTGTCATATAGCTTCACCGCGTTGTGCTTGCAGGGCACCACGCAGGCTCCGCATCCGTTACAATTCTTTACTCTTTCGAGAAGCTGCATATGTTTATGCCTCCTAAATTATTTTACTCCGGCGTCTTCAATGGCGCCTGAACTCATACATAGTTAATATACCATATCGGGGCCTTTTATTCAAGTGTCCGGGCAAATAGTTATTCCCTGCCCTGCCTTCATGGTAAACCAAAAGGGAGCCGCATAGAATGCAGCTCCCCGGATATGTCATATTGAGACTTTTGATGTTTTGATTATGCAGCCAGGATTCCGCCGATCTGTACAAAGAGAGGCGCGAATACTACAGCAACGATAGTCATAAGTTTGATAAGGATGTTGATGGAAGGACCGGAAGTATCCTTGAAGGGGTCACCAACAGTATCTCCGATAACTGCTGCTGCGTGGGTGTCTGAACCCTTGCCGCCGAAGTGTCCTTCTTCTACATACTTCTTAGCATTGTCCCAAGCTCCGCCTGCGTTTGCCATCATGATGGCAAGCAGTACGCCTGCTGCGATGGCTCCTGCCAGCATTCCGCCAAGTGCCTCAGCTCCCAGAAGGATACCTACTGCGAGAGGTGCGATGATAGCGAGTAAAGCGGGCAGTACCATTTCGTGAAGAGCAGCCTTGGTGGAGATATCAACGCATCTTGCATAGTCAGGCTTGGATGTGCCTTCCATGATTCCTGCATCTGATCTGAACTGACGTCTTACCTCTTCGATCATCTGGTTAGCAGCCTTACCAACTGAGTTCATGGTCATGGCTGAGAACAGGAACGGAAGCATAGCTCCGATGAAGAGTCCGATAACAGCGATAGGATCAAGCAGGTCGATGGCTGAGATCTGGGAAACTGTAGCATAGGATACCAGGAGTGCCAGAGCTGTAAGAGCTGCGGAACCGATGGCGAATCCTTTACCGATAGCTGCTGTGGTGTTTCCTACAGCGTCAAGCTTGTCGGTGATCTCACGAACTTCCTCAGGAAGTTCAGACATCTCAGCGATTCCGCCTGCGTTGTCGGATACAGGACCATAAGCATCAACTGCTACGGTCATACCTGTTGTGGAAAGCATACCTACAGCTGCGAGAGCGATTCCATAAACGCCTGCAAATTTGTAAGCTACGAATACTGCTACAGAAATCAGGATGATGGGCCATAAGGTTGAAAGCATACCTACTCCGAGTCCGGAGATGATGGTCGTAGCAGCACCTGTCTGGGACTGCTCAGCGATCTTCTTAACATGCTTATAGTCACCTGATGTGTATATTTCAGTAATTTTACCAATTGCAATACCGCAAAGCAGTCCTGCGCAGATAGCCCATGCATATACATAGTCGCCAAGCATCTGCTTGGAAAGCAGTATTACCGCAACGATAACGATGATACCACTGATGTATGTTCCCATGTTGAGGGCTGCTGCCGGGTTTCCGCCGTCTCTGCCTCTTACGAGGAGAATTCCGATAACGGAAGCCAGGATTCCGATAGCTGAAATGATCAGCGGGAATACGGCTGCTGTTGCTTCTGAGAATGTTGCTGTCTCTGCTGCTGTGTTAACTGCAACTGCTGCAAGTGTAACTGCAGAAATGATAGAACCTACATAGGACTCGAAAAGGTCAGAACCCATACCTGCTACGTCACCTACGTTGTCTCCTACGTTATCAGCGATAACTGCAGGGTTACGAGGGTCGTCCTCAGGGATACCGGCTTCTACCTTACCTACTAAGTCAGCTCCTACGTCAGCTGCCTTGGTGTAGATACCGCCGCCTACACGTCCGAAGAGAGCCATTGAGGAAGCGCCGAGACCGAAACCGGTAACGCACTCTACTACTGTGGCCAGGTCTAGCAGGCACATGATAGCACCGAGACCGAGAAGTCCAAGGCCGGAAACGCAAAGTCCCATTACAGCACCGGATCTGAAAGCGATCTTAAGAGCTTTGTTCATTCCGGAATCTTTAGCTGCTGCTGCTGTTCTCACGTTTCCTAAAGTTGCAACGTTCATTCCGAAAAATCCGGCAAGAACTGAAAGCAGAGCGCCGCATACATAAAGAACTGCGGTCTTGGGGCTGATTGCAACTGCGATAAGAACTGCAAGAACGATGATAACTACGACCATGGTTCTGTATTCTCTCTTAAGGAATGCAAAGGCACCTTCTCTGATAAAGCCGGAAATTTCTGCCATTCTTTCTGTTCCGACATCGGCTTTTCTGATCCAGGCAGCCAGACAAAATGCTACCAGAAGACCAACAGCCGCTGCGATAACGGCAAATACTTGCGTCATGATAAAAAATACCTCCTGTTTACTCAAAAAGGGTCACGATCACGAGGGAAAGTACGATGAAAAGAATAGCACCAACGGTGGTTACCTTCTCAAGGAGAGCCTCATAACCTTTACTCTTCTTCTTACCTAATAACTGTTCTGCTCCGCCTGCGATGGATCCGCTGAGTCCAGCTGAATTACCGGACTGAAGAAGCACGCTGGCGATGAGTACGATGCTGCAAACTGCAAGCAAAATCATCAAAAAAGTCTTCATGTATAACCTCCTTATATGTTAACTTCAAAAGTATAGCATAAGGAAAACCATAAATCAAGATAATTTTTTGAAAATTCTTATGGTTTCTTATGATAAACTCGACCCCGGGGATCCTCTGTATCAGAAGTCGATTATGGCCATGAATTTATCGGGATCCAGGGATGCTCCGCCGACCAAAGCGCCGTCTATCTCGGGCATATCCATGATGTCGGAGATGTTCTCCGGCTTCACGGAACCACCGTACTGAATGATGATCTCGTCGGCTGTATCCTCATCGTAAAGTTCGATAAGAGTCTCACGGATAAATGAGCACATATCCCCAGCCTGCTCCGGAGTAGCCACGCGGCCTGTTCCGATGGCCCAGATAGGTTCATAAGCTATGACGCATTTCACAGCATCAGATGCCTGTATTCCGTCGAAAGCTCCTATGAGCTGTGCCTTAACGTGTTCGTTCTGGGTACCGGCAACCCTGATCTCCTCGGCTTCGCCGACGCAGATGATGGGTCTCAGACCTGCCTTAAGAAGTGCTTTGGCTTTCAGGTTGACGGTCTCGTCGGTCTCTCCGAAGTACTGACGGCGTTCACTGTGGCCTACGATGGAAAAGCTGCAGCCGAGAGCCTTGATCATGTCAACGGAGGTTTCGCCGGTATATGCCCCTTCCTTCTCATAAAACACGTTCTGAGCGCCGTACATGATGCCGCTTCCTTCCAGGGCGCGGGCCAGAGTGCCCAGATCTACTGCAGGCGCCAGGATCAGTGCCTGCACGTCTGTGCCTTTATAGAGTTCCTTGAAGCGCTCGCAAAAAGATGCAGCTTCACGGGGTGTTTTGTACATTTTCCAGTTTCCTGCGATAAGTGGGATCCGCATTGTTATCTCCTTTTTCTGCGCCGAGCCTTTTGGGCAGGCGTCTCTCTTATAGAGTGATACCCGGCACATAAAGCGCCGGGTCATCAGGTTCGTCTTTGAATTTTTATGTCTGTCAGTCGCAGAACTGCTTGAGATACTTAAGAGTTCTGATGAGCTGGCAGGTGTAGCTCATTTCGTTGTCATACCAGGCCACAACTCTTACTTCGAAGATGTGGGTACCGCACTGCTGTGCGAGAGTCTGGGTGGCATCGAAAAGTGAACCGTAGGTCATGCCGATGATGTCTGAGGATACCAGTTCTTCCTCAGTGTATCCGAAGCTTTCGTCAGCAGCTGCTCTCATGGCTTCGTTGATACCTTCAACAGTTACTGTATCTGTCATGTCCTTAAGAGTCGCATCCAGGATGGTGATGGATCCTGAAGGAACGGGAACTCTCTGTGCAGAGCCGATGAGCTTGCCGTCCAGTTCGGGGATTACCAGGCCGATGGCCTTAGCCGCTCCCGTTGAGTTGGGAACGATGTTGATAGCGCCTGCTCTGGCACGTCTCAGGTCACCCTTTCTGTGAGGTCCGTCCAGGATCATCTGGTCTCCTGTGTAAGCGTGGATGGTGGTCATGAAACCGGTTCTCAGCTCTCTGTAGTTGTTAAGAGCCTTAGCCATAGGAGCCAGACAGTTGGTGGTGCAGGATGCGCCGGAAACGATGTTGTCGTCCTTGGTAAGAGTCTCATGGTTTACGCCGTAAACGATGGTCTTCAGGTCTGAACCTGCAGGAGCGGAGATCAGTACCTTCTTGGCGCCGGCGTCGATGTGTGCCTGGGATTTAGCTTTGGATGTATAGAAGCCTGTGCACTCCAGAACTACGTCGATATCCAGTTCTTTCCAGGGGCAGTTGTGAGCATCTGCTTCTTTGTATACCGGAATGGTCACTCCGTCTACAGTGATGGATTTGTCGTCCCACTGTACGTCGTGGCCCTTGTATCCTCCCTGTACTGAGTCGTACTTGAGAAGGTGTGCCAGCATAGCGGGCTCTGTCAGGTCGTTGATAGCTGCAACTTCGATATCAGGATCATCAAATACCTGTCTGAAAGCAAGTCTGCCGATTCTTCCAAAACCATTTATTGCTACTGTGATCATTTTGTTTTCCTCCTGTTAAAATAGATAGGTCTTAATCGTTATTTATCTTCTATAACTGCGATTCCGGGAAGTACTTTGCCTTCCAGGAACTCCAGGGAAGCTCCGCCTCCTGTGGAAATGTGTGTCATCTTGTCGGCCAGTCCGAACTGCTCTACTGCGGCAGCGGAATCGCCTCCTCCGATAACGGTGGTGGCATCCAGTCCGGCCAGGATCTCAGCGATGGCACGGGTACCCACTGCGTAGTTTTCCATTTCGAAAACGCCCATGGGTCCGTTCCAGACTACGGTCTTGGCTGTTTCAAGTACTGCTTTGTATGCCTTGATGGTCTCAGGTCCAATGTCCAGGCCCATCATGTCCTCGGGGATCTCGTCCACGAAGTAAGGTGCGTGCTCAGCGTCGTTTGAGAATTCCTTTGCACAGACTGTGTCGACGGGAAGCATCATCCTTACGCCCTTCTCATCTGCCTTTCTGAGAAGCTCAGCAGCCAGTTCAACGTTGGGTTCGTCCAGGATGGACTTGCCGATCTCGTAACCCTGGGATTTAAAGAAGGTGTAAGCCATTCCGCCTCCGATGAGAAGCGCGTCAACTTTCTCGAGAAGGTTCTCGATGACTTTGATCTTGTCACCTACCTTGGAACCTCCCATGATGGCTACGAAAGGTCTCTCAGGATCTTCGACAGTCTGTCCGAGGAACTTGACTTCCTTCTCGATGAGGAAACCGGATACGCAGGGAATATAGTCTGCGCAGCCAGCTGTGGATGCATGTGCTCTGTGTGCAGTTCCGAAAGCATCGTTTACGAAGACGTCTCCAAGGGATGCCAGTTCTTTAGCGTAGTCGGCACCGTTCTTGGTTTCTTCTTTGCGGTAACGAAGGTTCTCGAGGAGCATGCACTGTCCTGCTTCAAGGTTTCCTGCTGTTTCTCTAACTTCGTCGTCTACGACTGTCGGGCTGGGAACGAAGGCAACAGGTGCGCCAAGGAGTTCTGCAAGTCTGTCTGCTACAGGCTTAAGGGTGAACTCAGGCTTGGGTTCTCCGTCGGGTCTTCCCAGATGGGACATGAGTACCACACGTGCGCCGTGTTCAACAAGGTACTCGATCGTAGGCATTGCCGCTCTGATCCTCGTGTCATCAGCAATTTTACCTTCTTTAAGAGGAACATTGAAATCACATCTTACAAGGGCTCTTTTTCCTGTCCATTCAATGTCTTTGATAGTTTTTTTCATGATTTTCCTCCTGTTTTGCTGATTGTCATTGCTCTCTTTCTGCTCTCTTAATGACAACCGTGTTATATAATGAAGGCCCCTCAGGCTCCCGGCTCTTATCCCGGATATCTCAGGGCTCTCATTTACTGTTTAATACCTTCTTCTCTTAGATGAAGACAAGATATTCATGGCCTCTCTGTACTTGGCCACGGTCCTCCTTGATATCTCGATGCCCTTTTTCGAAAGGATCTCGACCATATCCTGGTCTGAACAAGGTTTCTTCGGATCTTCGTTGTCTACGATCTCCTTGATGAAGGTCTTGATGGAGTTGGAGCTCAGACCGTCGCCGGAACTGTTCCCTACTCCTGATGAGAAAAAGTATTTGATCTCGAATACTCCTCTCGGAGTCTGTATGTATTTGCCGTTTATACTGCGGCTTACGGTGGATTCATGGACTCCGACCACCTCGGCTATCTGCTTCAGGGTCATGGGCTTCAGATATTTCTCGCCCTTGTCCAGGAATTCCTTCTGATGATCCACCACTGCCTTGGCCACATTGAAGATGGTCTGTTTACGCTGCTCTATGGACTTGATGAGCCAGAGAGCGGAGTTGTATTTATCGTTGAGATAATTCTGAACTTCCTGATCGTCTTTATGGATCTTGGCGAGATTCATATAGTAGGCGCTTACCATAAGATGCGGCACAGTGCTGTCATTGGTGGTGATCTCATAGCCATCATCAGCTTTTTCAACGATGATGTCAGGCACCACGTATCTCACATCCTCACCGGAAGAAAAGGCTCTGCCGGGCTTGGGATCCAGTGTCCTGATGAGATCTGCCACCATCTGTACCTGTGATACAGTGAGCCCTGTGGCCTTGGCGATCTGCTGGATCCTGTTTTCACCCAGATCCTGAAGATGATGGAGAATGATGTATTCTATGCTGTCTTCCAGAAGGTCCTTGGCCCTAAGCTGGATCAGCAGGCATTCCTCCAGGCTGCGGGCGCCTACTCCCATAGGTTCGAAGCTCTGGATAACGTCAAGAATGCGCTCGGCGGCGCAGGTCTTGATCTTGAATTTCTTCGCTACAAAATCAAGGTCGACGGTGAGATAGCCATTCTCATCGATGGCTTCTACCAGATAACGTCCGACCTTGCGTTCACAATCCTTCAGATCCGAAAATGTCAGCTGCATCAAAAGATAGTCCTGAAGAGTTTCACTCTTGGACGTATACTGATCAAATGATACGACTTCATCGTTGGAAACGCGATGTTCCCACTGTCTGTAGCTGATATCATCGTACTCGGCTTCGACGACTTTCTCTCTGAGATCTATGTCTGCCTGTTCAGCTTCCTTCTTCATGATCTCTTCGGACTTGGAGACTTCATGTTCCTTGTCTCCGTCCTTCCTGTCGGTTCTCGCGCCGAAAACTTCCATGTCAAGTATGGGGTTCTCCAGTACTTCTTTGGAAACGAATTCCTCCAGTTCCTGCGAATTATACTGCAGGATCTGGATAGCCTGGATGAGCTCCGGTGTCATGGTAAGTTTCTGAGTTTGTTCAATTGTTAAATCATATCCTAATCTCATAAAACATCCCAGGGTCCGACATCCGCATGCCCTCCCGCAGGCTGCGTCAGCTCCGGACTTTCTGAAAGGTCCGGAAGACCCGTTGCAAATATTATACCAAAATTAATTTCGGTGTTCAAGCAAAAATGTTGCTCAGGTGTAGAGATTACTTATAGGTAAACAAAGCTTTATAGTTGTTGCAAATAGAAAGAGGTCCGGCATATGCCGCACCTCTTCAATTTTATAGTTTCATTGATTCAGCCTTTCCTTCAGGCGTTATGAACAAGGCTTCACGGAAACCTGCCTTCCCGGCCGTCTTCATCGCTTCGTCGAAACCGAAATCCAGAAGTTCCGCCTGATGGCAGTCGGAATTGATCAGGATCTGCCCTCCCATCTCACCTATGATCATCAGAGAATCCAACGACGGATACGGCGACGTCCTGTAGCCTCTCGCCATGGCTCCGGTATTGATCTCAAAGACCGGCTGACGTCCTTTGGAGCGGAAATCACTGAAGATCCTCTCAAGGGCATCATCCCTCAGAGCTTTGTACCGTCCTGAATCCTCATCAAAAAAATTCTCAGCTTCGTTGAACTTGAGAAGCAGGTCGAAATGCCCGACTATGTCGCAGTCCGTATCGGCCACTGTTCTGCCCTCATCTCTGAAATAGTCCCGGGCTATGGCCATGAAGTCCCCTCCATAGATGTTCTCCGCTGCCCATCTGAAGGGCTCGCTGCCGTAATCCACGTAGATGTACATTCCTTCTTCCGCAGATCTGATGCCATTCATCTCAGGGCCGGGGAATCCCTCTGCTCTGCCTCTTATGTCAGCGATCTCCTTCCAGGTCAGCCTGAAAGCATGGGTGGAGCCTATGACATAGTCATAAATTCCGCCGGCATCCCCGGGATTGAAGATGCCGGAAGCCCTTCTCAGGGCAAGCTCATCCGAATACAGGTCCTCCTCTATTCCCAGATAGATCCTGAGTGGCTTGACATACTCCATATCAGGAGCAAAAAACTTCGCCGCCCCCTTCGGATCCTCTGCAAAAAATTTTTTGGCAGACAGGACTTCTTCAGCATACTTTGAAGTGTCTTCCTCGGACATGCAGTAGCTTTTGTCAAAACTCGTGAAGCTGTGTCCTGAGAACCCCAAAACATCGAAATCCTTCTGAAGAGCCGACCTGATCATCTCCTGTACCGAGCTTTTCCCGTCACAGTAAGTTGTGTGAGTGTGCAGATTCTGTTTCATGGCTGCCGGTTTGTTATTCAATGCCTTTAACTACGTAATCCTTATCCTCGATGGCCTTGGTGAGAGCCTCGTCTGAAACTTCTTTTGAAAGCTGTACCACAGCGGTGCCTGCTTCGTAGGAAGCAACGGCGGATTCCACTCCGTCCAGCGCCTCGAGAGCCTTCTTAACTGCAGCCTCACAGTGCATGCACATCATGCCTTCAACTTTGATGGTCTTTTCCATTAGATTATCCTCCTTATCATTTAAGAGATCATTGTGATCTTCATCATAAACTTTTAAACCTTCGGTGAGAGCGGCGTCTGCCCTGTCCCTCGCCTCCTTATCCAAAGAATTGAGATCCGCAGGCTTTCCCTTCCTGTCATGAGCCGGGTCATAGAGTTTCACCAGATTCAGCCTCAGAGCGTTCATGCATACGCAGAAGCTGGATAAACTCATAGCCAGCGCTCCGTACATGGGCTGAAGGGCTATGCCGTAAAGTCCCATGGCCAGAGGTATGCAGATGGCATTATAGAAGAAAGCCCAAAAGAGATTCTCATGAATGTTTCTGATGGTAGCCCTGCTCATCCTGATGGCAGCTGCCACATCTGTAAGAGTGCTCTTCATTACCACCACGTCGGCCGCATCTATGGCTATGTCAGCGCCGGCCCCAATGGCGATCCCCGTGTCAGCCGCAGTCAAGGCCGGCGCGTCGTTGATACCGTCACCTACCATGGCTGTCTTGCCGCATGATCTGAGCTTTTCTATTATACCCGCCTTCTGTTCAGGCAAAACTCCCGCATAGACCCGGTCCACCCTTGCCTTCAGGGCTATGGCCGATGCGGTCTTGAAATTATCTCCCGTGATCATGGCCACGTGGATGCCCATCCTCTTGAGCTGGTCTATGGCTTCAACGGAGTCTTCCTTGATGGTATCCGCCACGGCGATGATACCCAGGAGTTCATCATCTCTTGCGAAGAACAGCGGTGTCTTTCCTTCATCGGACAAACGGTCTGACATTTTCATCTCTTCTTCAGTTATGGAAACGTGACTCCTGATGAACTTCAGGCTTCCCGCAAGAAGCTTGTGGCCGTAGAGATCCGTTCCTCTTACGCCATTACCCGGAAGAGCCATGAAGTCTGCGATCTCCGGAAGTTCCGTACCTTCGGCGGCCTTTACCACGGCCTTGGCAAGCGGATGCTCGCTCCTCTTCTCCAGAGCTGCGGCGATCCTTAAAAAATCCACGTGCTGAGCTCCATCCAGAGGGATTATATCCGTTACCTTAGGCTCTCCCCTGGTGATGGTGCCTGTCTTATCCAGCGCGATTATCTGGGTGCGTCCCAGAGATTCCAGAGACGCTGCCGTCTTATAGAGAATGCCGTTCTTAGCTCCGACGCCGTTACCCACCATGATGGCCACAGGAGTGGCAAGTCCCAGAGCACAGGGACAGCTGATGACCAGAACTGAGATGGCCCTTGCAATGGCAAAGCTGAATTCCTGACCTGCTATGAGCCATCCTGCCAGAGTTACCAGAGCGATGCCCATTACCACGGGCACGAAGACTCCTGCCACCTTATCAGCTATCCTGGCTATGGGGGCCTTGGTGGCAGCCGCGTCGCTTACGGTCTTGATTATCTGCGAAAGAGTCGTGTCTTCACCTACTCTGGAAGCTCTGACCCTGATGTATCCTGACTGATTGATGGTGGCCTGAGAAACGCTGTCGCCTTCTTCCTTATCCACGGGAATGCTTTCTCCCGTGAGAGCCGATTCGTTGACCGCCGTGCTGCCCTCTTCGATGATCCCGTCCACGGGAATGCTTTCACCGGGCTTGACGGCCACTATGTCGCCGATCATGACATCGTCGATGGGAACTACCGTCTCATTACCTTCGTGATCCACCTTGACAGCCGTCTGAGGAGCCAGCTTCATAAGGCCCTTGAGGGCATCTGTAGTGCGCCCCTTGGACATGGCTTCCAGCATCTTGCCTATGGTTATGAGGGTCGGGATCATGGCAGCGGATTCGAAGTACAGGTTCATGCCGTACTTCATGACCGTCTCATGGTCTCCCTTTCCCATGGCGTCTATCATGATAAAAAGCTCCACCAGTGAATATCCGAAGGAAGCTGTGGATCCCAGGGCTACCAGGGTATCCATGTTAGGCGCTCCATGCCTCAGGGAACCGAAGCCGGAAGTGAAGAATCTGCCGTTTATGACCATGATGATCAGAGACAGCAGAAGTTCCAGAAGCCCCAGGGCCACATGATTCTCAAAGATGGCCGGAACCGGCCAGCCCCACATCATGTGTCCCATGCTGAAGTACATGAGGATCAGAAGGAAAACTGCTGAAGTGATGAGCCTCTTCCTGAGTTTAGGTGTCTCCGTATCCCTTAAGGCTTCTTCTTCAGCCTTCAGTTTCTCAGAAGCGCTTATGCTCTTCTCTTTAGCTGCGCCCTTAAGAGATGCTCCGTAGCCGGCTTCCGTCACCGCTTTTATGATATCGGAAACTGATGCAGTCCCCTCCACTCCCATGGAATTGGTGAGAAGGCTCACAGAACATGACGTAACGCCATCTACTTTTGATACTGCTTTTTCTACACGGGCGCTGCAGGCCGCGCAGCTCATGCCCGTAACGTTATACTGTTCCATTATCTCATTACCTTCTTAAGGGTCTCTGTCAGTTCTTCGATGGTATCTTCACGGCCGGCTTTGATATCATCGACTACACAGGTCTTCAGGTGTTCTTTAAGGAGAACCTTGTTGAAACTGTTGAGAGCGCTGTTGATGGCGGCCACCTGGACCATGATGTCGGGACAGTAAGCGTTATCCTCCAGCATGCGCTGGACTCCCTTCACCTGTCCCTCGATCCTCTTCAGTCTGTTCATGAGATCCTTGTATTCCTTTTCGCTGCGCTCCTTAGTGCGGCAGCAGCAATTGTTTTCTGTCATTTTATTACCTCAGTCGTCATCTTCAGAAATACCCCCTGGGGGTATCCGTTGCAAGGCTATATTATACCCCCGGGGGGTATTTGTCAAGACCCTTTGGACATTCTTTTCACCACAAAAGAAAGAGAGCCGCACAATTGCGGCTCTCCTGCTCGTTTTGGGGGATGTTATTTAACTTTTATGGTCTTTTTTACCCACTTACCGTATACTTTCTTTCCGTTAACTTTGGAGATCGGACGTACACGGAAGTTATACTTCTTGCCTTTCTTAAGCTTCTTTGTAACTGCTTTGGCCTTTGTTGTGGATTTCTTGAGGTTCTTCCACTTCTTAGCAGTGCTCAGCTTGTACTGTACCTGATAAGAGGATGCTCCGCTGGCCTTCTTCCACTTCACAGTTACTTTTTTGGATTTGGAGGAAAGTTTCAGATCTGTGATCTTTCTTCCCTGGGCAACTTCTTTCTGGAGCGCTGTGATGGCTGCGTTTGCCTCATCCACAGACTTCTGAAGAGCTGCGATGTTCTCAGCGTCTTTAGCCTGGGCTTCCTTGGCTGCATCCAGATCCTTCTGGGCCGTATCTTCCTTGGCTGCAGCTTCTTCTGCGGCTTTTTCCAGAGCTGCGATCTTGGCAGCGTCTTCTTCCTGAGCGGCTACTGCCTTATCGAGAGCTTCCTTGTTGGCATCTGCTTCAGCCTTGGCAGCTTCTGCAGTCTTTTCCAGATCAGCTACCTTTTTGTCGGTCTCCTCCTGAGCTTTCTGGGCTTCTTCAAGAGCTTTCTGGGCTTCTTCAAGGGCTTTCTGGGCCTCTTCCAGTTCAGCCTTGGTCTGAGCGTTTTCGTTCTTCAGATCTTCAATGGCCTGCTTAACGTCTGTGACATAGTCGCCGTCAGTGCTTCTTGAGAAGATGAAGTTGCTGATGAACTGGTACTCATCTCTCTGATGTACCTTGTTTGTCAGGGACTGGGAGAATGCTGCAACGTCATAACCGTTTTCTGTGTATTCGAATCCCAGTATTCCTCCGTCAAGATATGTTTCGAAAGCGGCCTTTGCATTTGCTGACATGGTGGGGATGAACCCTTCGAGAGGTGTCTTGTTCTGAACCTTTACAAGGGCTTTGGCTCCCTCAGGTATCTTGCTGAAGTATCCCACACCATAGCCATACATAATGTCGTCTTCTTCGTTTACATATGTAGCGTTGACCATGGTCTCTTCAGGGTATTCTACGTAGCAGAGGCAATCCATGGCTCCGCTCAGGCCAACTCTTGTGAAATCTGTGATTCCTACGGTAGTCAGGTTGCCGGGTGTGTTTCCATACCAGCCTCTGCTGTCCGCTACAGCTGAAGTATAGGTGATGTAGGGCTTGCCTGCCTTGACAGCATCCGCGGCAGCTGCATCATTACTGATGGATGCTCCGCCAACGATGATATCTGCTTCAGCAGGATCGCTTACGACCTTGAATCCCATAAGATCCATGGCATATCTGTCATAGTTGTAAACGTATGAGCCGGATGTCACCCTGTTGGTTCCGATGAATCCTGATGTGGCATCAGCAGGTCTTCCAACGATGTATACCTTGGCTTCCTTCAGGTTCTGGGCTTTTATGTCCTTTGCGTCAACGCCGTATACCGTCAGAGCATAATCATCCATTACGCCATCCACTGCCCAGATATCATCTGTAAGGAAGTCCCCTTTGAACTCTCCCTCTGTTACGATGCCTATGGATTTGTTTTCGCTGAGAAGTTTATTAACGGCTTTAGTGGAATCTTCAGATACGTTCTTGATGATCACATAGGTCGGTGTTTCCTGTCCGTCAAGAGGGATGTAGGTGCTGAAATAATCGTTTTCGAGATTTGCCACATCACTCCATTTCACCGGCGTGCCGAGGGCTGTCTTCAGAACGTCATAGTCTGAAGGCTTGGTGACAGTCGTCATGTCGAATCCTCTGGTCTTGTTGAATGCTGTGATTCCTTCTGAATAAAGAACTGTCCAGCTGGTGATCAGAGTACCGTTGTTGAGGACTCCGTTGGCCACGGATCTCTTAGCCTGATACATGGGAACTATGATGGTATTCTTCGGATAATCGACTCCGTCAAGAGTGAATTCCTTTGTTGCTTTATATACCTTTACATCGTTTCTCACAAGATACTTGATCATGTCTCTTGCAGCCTGAAGATTTTTCTGTATACTGCCGTCTATGGGGATGATGTATGCTTCGGGATAGAAGTTTCCGTTCTCTCCTTCGCCGTCATACTCGGGACGGAAGATATCCATCTCTGCGCCTTCTACGTCATACTGGTCGCAGAGCCACTGACCTACCAGTTCAAAAGCGTCGGAATTGAAGTTCTCCACGCCTCTCTTGTAGATCTCAGCCTGGGCTTTCATGTAGCCGGCTTTCTCCTGGGCAACATATGCAGAGTTTCCTATGATACCATAGGATACCAGCTGTGTAGCATCATCACTGTAGGCTGGAAGCTCTACAGTATAAGCTACTGCGCCGTGGAGCATAGCGTACTGAGGTGTGTAGCTGGTGGACATATCATCCCATGGATCATCCCAGTAAGTTTCATCATTTTCTCCTCCGGTATATACCAGATAGTCTCTCTGAGGGATCACATAGCTGTTGTATGAAGGGTTGTTAGCTACAGCAGCGTTTCCTAAAGCTTCTCCTCCGGGAATCAGATGCTCAGCCAGGAGGTCATACTCGAAGTTGGGCTCATGAGGAGGATCGCAAGGCTCGCACTGGAAGGCATTTACTCTTCCGTGGAACTCTGTGACGGATACGGGGTTATATGTTCCGATGAGTTTCTGCATGTTGGCAGTTTCAGGTGTTACCTGGAATGAGTTGTCTCTGTTAAGGTCAAAGCCGTTGGCAGCTTCTCTGGTATCCTGTGCTCTTCCGTCAACGTTCTCTTCGGGAACGATGATGAAGAATACGTCTTCAAGGATCTCATCGACCTTATATCCCTTTTCAGAGATATCATAGTATTTCTCAAGATCGACTTTTCCTGAAGCTGAATTGCCGGCTTTCAGCCATCCAAGATAAGTAGCTGTGTCCTTGATGAGATCGGGGATGGCTGTGCTTCCCTGTGTTCCCACGGGACCCATCTCTTCTTCAAACTGAGCTTCGCCTTCCTCAGTGAATCCTTCCAGATACTTATAAGGAATAGTGTCTTCCTTGATGAGTTTCCATGCGAAGTCAATGATGCCGTCTGTTGCAGCGACCTCGTTGGAGTGGATGTTGGAGTAAAGAACGGGCACCTTGATATCGTCGATGTTGCCTGCCTCTATCTTGGCAAGGGCGGAATCAGGATCTGTCTCTGCCAGTTCACAGTATGCCAGCCAGTCCTGTACGGTCTGAGCGTCTTTTGCAACGATGAGATAAGGCATGTCGCGTCCTGCAGTGGACTTGCCCATGGAATACTTTTCTACGAAACGTGTAGTATCATAGGCTGCCATGGCGTCTATGTCCTGATAGACTTCATCCATGGTGTGGAAATTTTCATAAGGTGTTACCTTGGCGCTTGCAGAACCCAGAGCTGTCTCTCCCACGGATGCCTTAAGGTTGAAATAACCGCAGACGTCCAGATATGCTCCGCCTCCTGAGTGAGGCGCGCTGTAATCCTTTCTGTTTCTCGAATAGAAATAGCAGTTGCTGGTAAATGTTACCTTGAGGAACAGTTCTCCACCATCTTCCTCTGCGGTGAGGACCAGATCTGTGAAGAGCTCTGAACCGTTCTGTGCAGTCCATGTGGAGAGCTCCCCTCCGTCTTTCTGGTAAGGGAACATTTCCTTATCCAGGTAAGGCTTGCTCTCGTCGCGTACGAGCTCAAGCTTCACATTGCCGTCTGTGATGGCGGCTTCAAGTTCAGCTTTGGTCATTCCGCTCACCGGGATAAGAGCTTCCTGACCCGGAGTGTCAGCTGAAAGTGAGATCATGACATCCACTTCATCTGCGCTTTCGACTCCGCCGTTAGTTCCTGCGTATGCAAAGCTCGCCATTGGTCCTGTAAATGAGAATGCCACTATCATCATTACAGACAGGATCAATACTGCGACTTTAGCAGAAATCGAACCATAAAAATTTTTCATAATATCCTCCTTCCGATATAACCGATGTTTTGGAACATTATACGTCATCATTTATGCTTATGCAACATCTTTTTTGCAAAATATTCATATTTTTTTCATAAAATACACAAAAAACCGTCTTTTCGACGGTTTTTACTCATTTTTATGAATTTATTCATAATTTTATTCATTCTTTCTCATTAAGGATCCTTTAAATAAGGTTTATTT
>JAEEGL011463623.1_pt1 | contig 23434 bp, 22 predicted proteins | sample 9134231 | NCBI WGS metagenome assembly JAEEGL01 (sample SAMN16246548, study PRJNA631951) | gut metagenome | biome: gut microbiome; feature: rumen; material: fiber-attached | host: Bos | place: Iran: Karaj | collected 2018-10
CCCTTGGTGACGCGGTAGATGGGGTTGGGGCGCTGGAGGGTGTCCTGCGGGGTGTTGACATGCGGAGTGGAGGGGCCGAACGCGCCGATGCTGCTGGGGGTGAAGACGGCGCAGCCGAAGAGGCGTGCCACCTCGAGGCAGTTCACCAGCGAGCCGATACCGACATTCCAACCAAGCATGGGGTTCAACTCGGCGGTGGCGCTGAGGATAGCCGCAAGGTTGTAGATGGTGTCAATCTGGTACTGCTTCACGGCAGTGGCAATCTGCATAATCTGGGTCGAGTCGATGCGCTCCACCGGGCCGCGCTCGTAGGGGTCGCCCTTCAGGGGGCGCAGGTCGCTGCACACCACGTTGTTGTCGCCATAGATGTCTCTCAGGTTACGTGTGAGTTCGGAGCCAATCTGTCCGCCCGCACCCACGATAAGGATTTTTTTCATTGCTATTTTACTTTTTATTGTTTCTTTCAATCCACACAATGCACAGCAGTTCACGCTGTTGTGAGGGTGTGGCCCTTTGTTTACGGCCTACAAAAATACATATTTTTTCCATACTTGTAAAGAATATTTTCGCCCGTTGTCCGTTAATAGTGCATGAACCAGACAAATCGCTGCATGAAGAAGGTCTCAGCCCTTCTGCTGTCGGTATCGCTCCTGCTGCCGGTGCTGGCCGGAGGGCAGAATGCCAAGAGCCTGCCCCTTTTCGAGAAGGCTGCCGAGAAAGGCATGCTGGGCCAGTATGAAGAAGCCGTCGCGCTATTGAAAAAAGCCGTGGCCGTAGACCCGCGCTACGCCGAGGCCCATCTGCTGTTGGGGCAGCAATACCTGGCCCTGGGGCAGTATGATGATGCCGTCGACAGCTACCGTCGCAGCCTCGACCTCGGTTTGGCCGAGGAGGGATGGGCCGCCCAGGCCCGGCAGGGCATAGCCACCGCCGAATGGCGCCAGCACGCAGTGCAGAACCCCGTCCCCTTCCGTCCGGTGAACCTCGGCTCCAACGTCAACTCGTCGGCCGACGAGTACCTGCCTGCCCTGACGGCCGACTACCGCACCCTGGTCTTCACCCGCCGTGCGCCACGCCGCGCCACCACCCGCCACGACCTGCCCGAAGAGGAGGATTTCTACCTCTCGCTCTACGACACCATGGAACTCAACTGGGGTCCCGCCGCCCTCATGCCGCCGCCCCTCAACAGCAGCGGCAACGAAGGCTGCCTCACCCTCTCGCACGACGGGCGCGTGGCCCTCTTCTCCACCTCGTCGCGCGACCGTGAGCATACCGGCAACGACATCTTCCTCAGCGTGCGTCACGGCTCGCGCTGGGGTGAACCCCGCAACCTGGGGGCGCCGGTCAACAGCCGCTACTGGGAGTCCTACCCCTCGCTCTCGGTCGACGGCTACACCCTCTACTTCGCCTCCAACCGCAGCGGTGGCTACGGTGGCACCGACATCTGGTGCTGCACCCTCGAGGAGGGCCGTTGGAGCGAGCCCCGCAATCTGGGCCCCGACATTAACACTCCAGGCAACGAGACCTCGCCCTATATCCACTTCGACGACCGCACCCTCTATTTCGCCTCCGACGGCCGTATGGGCATGGGCGGCGCCGACCTATATGTGGCTCGCAAGGAGGCCGACGGCAGCTGGGGACCAGCCCGCAACCTGGGCTACCCCATCAACACCGAAGGCGACGAACTCGGCCTCATAGTGGCCCCCGACGGGCGCACCGCCATCTTCAGCAGCGACCGTTTCGAGGGCTATGGCCGCCAGGACCTCTACTCCTTCGTCATGCCGGCTCCCTCGCGGCCCGGCCGCATCACCTTTATCGACCCCATTCGCCAGGCCGAAAATCTGCTCACCCTCGGCGACACCGTCACCCTCCGCAACATCTTCTTCCACACCGCCAGCGCCACCCTCGTCGAGACCTCGCTGGCCGAGCTCGACCGCCTGGCCGAGGCCCTCAAGCGCCATCCCGGCCTCAAACTCGAGGTTGGCGGCCACACCGACAATGTGGGTTCCGACGCCGACAACCTCGACCTCAGCGAACGCCGTGCCAAGGCAGTCTACGACTACCTGATACTCAATGGCGTCGACCCCTCGCGCCTCTCCTATCGCGGCTATGGCGAGAGCCGTCCGGTGGCCTCGAACGACACCCCCGAAGGCCGAGCCCAAAACCGTCGCACAACGCTGACTCCCAGCAAGTAAGGTATTTTATTCTTATCCAACTCACAGTGGGTCAGCCATATATGTGGCTCTGCCCCGTATCAGGTCCGTATCAGCTCCGGCCCAGGTCCGACATTTCTCCGACATTTCTATAGTAGTTCTATAGTACTTCTATAGTAGTTCTATAGTCAAGCAGTAAAGAAATACTATGGAACGACTATAGAAATACTATAGAACGGCGGTGGCTGTCAGGGACTTAGGGGGCGGTGTGGACGAGGGGGATGTAATATATTTTATTACGATGTTAAAAAAATGTGTATCTTTGCACCTTAAAACCAAACGGATGAAACTGCTCGAAAGGCTTATATTAATCTGTAAACGAAAAGAGTATAAAAATAACGACGACGAGGCTGTGGCTAAATATCTCATAGTGGGACTTGGCAATGTGGGCTCCGAATACGAGGGCACGCGCCACAATGCCGGCTTTATGGTGGTCGACGCCATAGCCCGTGAGGCGGATGCCCGGTGGAGCCTCGAGCGCCACGCCTACCGCACCGAGGTGCGCCACAAAGGGCGCCAGCTGGTCCTCATCAAACCCACCACCTATATGAACCTCAGCGGCAAGGCGGTGAAATACTGGCTTCAGGCCGAGAAGGTGGAGTTGCAGAACCTGCTGGTGGTGGTCGACGACATTGCCCTCGACGCCGGCACCCTGCGCATGAAGAAGCAGGGTGGTGCCGGTGGCCACAACGGTTTGGCCGATATAGAGGCCCTGTTGGGCACCCAGGCCTACTGCCGTCTGCGGGTGGGTGTGGGCTCCAACTTCAGCCGCGGGCACCAGATAGACTATGTGTTGGGCCACTTCGAAGGCGACGACGCGGCCCGTATGGACGAGGCTGTGAAGCAGGCCGCCGAGATGGTGCGCTGTTTCGCCACCCAAGGCCCCGACCGTGCCATGAATATGTTCAACAAGAAAGGCAACGCGCATCAGCCCGAAACCGAGAAAACAAATACAGAGAAGTGAATCTGACCATTGACATAGGCAACACGTCTGTGAAGTGGGCCGCCTTCGAGGGGCGGACACTTAAGGAAACGGGCGTCGGCATGCCCGACAGGCTGTTGGCCGGAGCCGACCGTGTGTTGGCTTGCGCCAGTGGCGCTGCGGGTCGCGACCTGCCTCTGCTCACCTCCTCCACCCCCCTGCCTATACGCCTCGACTACAAGACCCCCGCCACCCTCGGCCCCGACCGCATAGCGGCGGCCTGCGGCGCCAGGGCCCTGCATCCGGCGGACGACTGCCTTGTCATCGACGCGGGCACCTGCATCACCGTCGACTTTCTTTCGGCCGACGGGGTCTACCACGGCGGAGCCATCATGCCGGGCCTGCGCATAAATTTGCAGGCACTGCATACTTTTACTGCCAAACTTCCGTTACTGGATATAGAGGGAGCGACCAAGGCACCCGTGCTGGGGCGCTCCACCGAGGAGAGCATCCTTGCCGGTACGCTGGGCGCCACGATGCTGGCCCTGGTGGGCTTTGTGGCCGTGTACCGCGAGCGGTGCCCCCGTCTGCGTGTGCTGCTCACCGGCGGCGACGCCGACCGCCTTGTGGCTGCCGGCGCCACGGGCTGGGAGCATGTGCCGCACCTTACATTGATAGGACTGAACGAGATAATAATGCAATGAAAAAGATACAGAAAATAATGATGCTGACGGGCCTTGTGGCCGTGGCGGGCTTTGCCGGGGTGCAGGCGCAGAACGGGTTCAACATGCCCTTCTCGCAGTTCGGCATCGGTCTTTCCGGCCAGCCCTGCAACCTGCCGCTTGTGGCCCGCATGGGCGGGGTGGCCTATACCCGCGCCGGCAGTAACTATGTCAATCCCTTCAACCCCGCCTCGTTTGCCTCGGTGGGGATGGAGAGTTTTGTGTTCGACATGGGTGTGGGCCTTCAGACCAGCACCCTGCGCGACAACACCAGTCAGGCCTACGATGCCGACGGCAACCTCGCCTACCTGATGGCCGCCATGCCTGTGACGCGGTGGCTCAAGGTGGCAGCGGGCCTTATGCCCTACAGCACCGTCGACTACGAGTCGGTGACCACCAGCCATTACGACGGCTTGGGCGGCGACGTGAAGACCGTCTATGACGGCACCGGCGGCGTGAACCAGGTGTTCCTCGGCCTCGGCTTCAACATTCTCGACCCCGAGAAGCACAAGGGCACTTCGCTGCAGGCCGGCGTGAGCGGCAACCTGCTTGTGGGACGCATACAGCGCGCTATATCGTACTCGTTCCAGGGCAACGACAGCACTTTCTTCCTCAACGGCCGTCGCTACAAGGAGACTCGCATGGGTAACATGATGTTCGATTTCGGAGTGCAGCTGCGCCAGCCCCTGGGCCAGAAATACACCCTCGGCGCCGGTGTGGTGGTGAAGCCTTTCACCGACATGTCGGTCAAGGAGATGGCCTTGATATACACCTACCACTCCACCGATGAGTCGCTGGTTGACACCGTCTTCCCGCAGCGCGGCGAGGATCCCTCGTTCCGCAGCTCGCTGCAGCGCGCCAACACTGTCGGTGTGGGCCTTAGCATCGAGCGTAACAAGAAGTGGCAGGTGGCAGTCGACGCCACCTTCGCCAAGTGGCAGGGCATGAAATATACAGAGGGCAAGGAGCCTTCGATATTCGGAGCCACTGCCGCCACCTATGGCCCATACAGCCGCTATGCCGCAGGCTTCGAGAAGATAGGCGACATGGATGCCGCCACCTACTGGGGCCGTATCAGCTGGAGCCTCGGCGCCCATGTGGAGCAGGGCACCATGTATCTCAACCTTGGTGGCAGCGACCAGCGCCTCGATGAATGGGGCTTGGGCGCCGGTGTCTCACTGCCTATGCGCAAGGGTCGCTCCCTGCTGACCCTCAGTGCCGCCTACAGCAGCCTCGGCACCCCCGACGTGCTGCAGCGCGACATGGTCTCGTTCGGCATCGCCGTGAGCAGCTGCGAGCGCTGGTTTGTGAAACGAAAATACAACTAACAGCAAGAAATGCCGCCTATGCGGTACTAAACAAACAGAAGTGCAACAAACAATAAAAATAACGATAACAATGAAGACAATCAAGAAACTGACGATTGGAATGCTTCTCAGCGCACTCGTGGTGCCCGCCGCGGCACAGACCGTGAAGGGCTGCAAGACCGAGGAGCTCGGCCAGCAGATGGTGGAGCCCGTGTCGCTCTACCAGGAGGACATGAAGCAGTACAAGGCTTCGAAAGACGACCGCTACCTTTTCGACGCATACCAGTATTGGAAAGTGGTTGTGGAGAACTGCCCCAAACAGAGCAAGAACCTCTATATCAACGGTGCCAACATCCTTAAGGCCAAGATAGCCAAGGCCGCCACCGCCGAGGAACGCAACGCCCTGCTGGACGAGATGCTCCACATGTACGACATCCGCATCGAGAACTACGGCGAGCCTTCGAAGTATACCGCCATGAAGGCCATGGCCGTCGAAGAGATACTCGGTGCCGAGGGTCTCGACAGATACTATGAACTTTACTCGCAGGCCATCAAGTTCGACGGCGACCTCGAGGCCGGATACCTGGTGAAGTATATGGAAGCCACCATCAACTATGTGCGCGCCGGCAAGGCCGAGCCCACCCTGGTGGTCGACAACTACGACATAGCCAGCGACCTGCTGGAGGAGGAACTCCAGAAAAATATCGAGGACAGCGCCAAGGCAGCCACCATCCGTGGCTACATTGCCGGTGTGGAAGCAGCCTTCTCGCCCTATGCCAGCTGCGACCAGCTGGTCGAAATCTACGGCAAAAAGTTCGAGGCCGACCCCGAGAATGTGGACCTGCTGAAGAAAATCACCGGTATCATGGTGCGCAAGCGCTGCACCAAAGAGGAGCTCTTCTTCCGTGCCACCGAGAACCTCTACCGCCTCGAGCCCACTCCTGCCACCGCCATGCGCATGGGCATGATGTGCCTCGAGAAAGAGCAGTATGGCAAAGCTGTGGAGTATCTGAACGATGCCATCAAGGGTGTCGAGGGCAAGGATAAGTACACTGCCTACCTCTTCCTCGGCCACGCCTATGCCGGCATGAAGAGCTACAGCGCCGCCCGCACGGCCTACAATGCCGCCGCCGCTGCCGACGCCACCAAGGGTGAACCCTATATGCGCATCGCAGTCCTCTACGGCTCCAGCACTGGCAGTGCTACAGAGGACAACGTGGGTGGCAAGAGTGCCTACTGGGCCGCCGTTGACGCCCTGAACCGCTCGAAGAGCGTTGACCCCTCGGACGAGAACGTGGAAGCCTGCAACAGACTCATCAGCAGCTACTCTGCCCACTTCCCCAAGAAAGCCGACGCCTTCATGGCAGGCCTTGAGAACGGCAAGAGCTACACGGTGCCTGGCTGGATAGGCGTCACCACCATCGTAAGAACACGATAGGCTCGTGAAGAGCATTATCAAAACCATACGGTGCATAGAGACGTGGTCTGCCATGTCTCTATGCGCCTTTTTTCTTTGTCTTACAGTTGCCTGTAGCGGCAATATGGACGACATCAGCCGTTTCGACCGCCAGTCGCCGCCCGACCAGGAGATAAGCGGCGCGCATATACGCCGCAGCAGCAGCGCCGAACTGCAGATGGAACTCGACGCCCCCCGCATTGTGCGTTACAGCCAGCCTGCCGCCAAGACGGTGTATCCCAAGGGGGTGACGGTGCGTTTCTACGACGGTAAGGGTGGCATCAAGACCTACCTCTACGCCACCAAGGCGGTATCGTTTGACGACCGCGACATCATGCAGGCCAGCGACAGCGTGGTGGTGATAGACTACGGCAGCGGCGACACTATCTACCTGCAGGACATAGTGTGGCGCAAGGACGAGGACCTTATTTTCTCGAACCACACCGTGCGTGCCGTCAACGGTAACAGGGTGACCTACGGCGATGGCTTTGTGAGCGACGGACAGATGACAAACCTGCGTGTCACCCGTCAACGCGGTGTTATAGAATTTCAAGAATAGAAAAAATATGCAGTATACAGCCAAAGAACTGGCCCGTCTTGTTAGAGGAACCGTCGAGGGCGACGAGAACGCCCGCGTGTGGAAACCATGCAAGATAGAGGAGGGGTGTGAGGGAGGCATCACTTTCCTTGGCAACCCCAAATACACCCATTACATCTACGACCAGCAGGCTACGATAGTCATCGTACGCCGCGATTTTGTGCCCGAGAAGCCCGTGGGTTCCACCTTGATACGGGTGGACAACCCGTATATGGCTGTAGCGGTGCTGCTGCATGCTTTCAACGAGCGCAGCAAGCCCCCCAAGGGGCGTTCGTGCCGAAGCAGAGTGGGGCGTGGAAGCAAGATAGGAAAAGGGTGTTACCTCGGCGAATATGCCGTAGTGGGCCGTCACTGCAAGGTGGGTTCCAACGTGATGATATACCCCAATGCTGTCATCGGCGACAACTGCACCATCGGTGATGGCACCATCATCTATGCCGGAGTGAAATTGTATGAAGGAGTCGAAATAGGCCGCAACTGCATTATCCATGCCGGTGCGGTGATAGGTTCCGACGGTTTCGGCTTCGCCCCGGCCGACGACGGCACCTGGAACAAGATTGACCAGATAGGCAATGTGGTGCTGGAAGACAATGTCGAGATAGGTGCCAATACATGTGTGGACCGTGCCTCGATAGGATCCACCATTATCAGGCAGGGTGTCAAGATAGACAACCTGTGCCAGGTGGCGCACAATGTGGTAATAGGCAGGAATACCGCCATGGCTGCACAGGTGGGTGTGGCTGGCAGCGCCCATATCGGAGAACAGTGCATCGTGGCAGGGCAATCGGGTATAGTGGGCCATATTACCCTCGGCGACCATGTCACGGTAGCAGCACAGAGCGGCGTGACCCGTTCGGTACCGGCTGGACAGGCGGTGTTCGGCAGTCCTGCCATGGAGGCATCGAAACGCCGCAAAATAGAGGTGCTGATGCGCAATATGGAAGGATTTGTGGAGCGTTTGAAGAAGCTTGAAAAGAATGAAACCCGGTAGAATACTGTTGTTTATCGCCGCTGTGCTGTGTCTTGTGGCGACCATAGGGTGGGCATTTCCGGAGAAGGGGGTTGATGTGGGGCCTGTGCACATGGGGTTCCTGTCGCCTAAGCGGTTTCTTGAGTCGCAGCGTGCACAACGCGAGGAGATGCGGATAGACAGTATGTTCAACGCAGAGCGGACCGATATCACCGATTCCATTGCCTACTACCGCTATGTTTTGGACAGCAGCAACCTGCGTTTCTGGTTGCCCGACGTCCACTATTTCGACCACCTTTGGGCCAATGTTTCAACCGCTTCTGCCGAGGGACGCATAGTAAGAATACTACATTATGGCGACTCGCAGATAGAGATGGATCATATCACCTCGCGTTTGCGCAGTTATATGCAGTGCACCTTTGGCGGTGGTGGTCCCGGCATGATGCCATTCCGCACAATTACCCCGTCGCTGACAGTGAGGCACGACTGCCATGGCGAGTTGCTGCATCTTGCATCGTTTGGTGACAGCACTGTGGTGCGTAGCCGTGGCAACTATGGCCTAATGATGCAGAGTTTTCGCCTCGAAGGCGGTGAGGCCGTGGTGTCGTACAAGGCCTCGCGTAGCAATTCGGTGGACGACCGTGTGAAAGCGTTCCGCCGCATTACCTTTATTGGTGATGCACGTGGTCCGGTATCGACCACGCTAACCGACCGCAGCAGCAAGAAAACATATGACACCCAGCGCCTGCAAGCCGGTATCGGCAAGGCAGAGTGGACCCTTGATACGGCCTCTACCGCGGTACGGCTGCAGGTCGATGGCGCGGCAGATCTATATTGTGTGCTTCTTGACAGCAGTGCCGGTGTGGCAGTAGACAATATCCCCATGCGAGGATGCTCCGGCCAGCAGTTCACAATGGTGGGCGCCGAGAAACTAAAGGAGGCATACAGCCAGATGCCAGTCGGCCTTATCATCATGCAGTTTGGCGGCAATTCGGTGCCGTATTTCCATAATTCCAAGGATATCAGTGAATATTGCCGTTCTATCGGACGTCAGATTGACCATGTGCACCGTTGTTGTCCCGACGCGTTGATTCTCTTTGTCGGTCCTTCCGACATGTGCCGGCGTTACCGTGGCGAGATGCAAACCTATCCCGTCATTCCCGAGTTGGTGGACAGTTTGGCTGCCACCGCTTTGCGTCACGGTGTTGCATACTGGAGCATCTATCATGCCATGGGTGGTGATGGCAGTATGCCGAAGTGGGTCCGTCAAGGATTGGCTGGCAACGACCATATACATTTCACCCAGCGTGGTGCCGATATGATGGGCGATATGATGGGCGAGGCGTTCGATGCCTCTTATCGTATTTACCAGCTCGAGCAGCGCCACAAGGCAGTATCGGCTCGCTACAAAGCGGCCAAGGAAGAGCATGGCAAATCCTATCCAGCCAAGAAAAGGAGGCGCAAATGAGAAAGATGGCTAAACTCTCAGCCCTGCTTCTGTTGCTGGCGGCAATGCCTTGTGTTTTGTCGTCTCAGGAGGTAGGTAACTATCCCTTTATCAAGTACCGTGCCAATACCCTGCACTACGATACGTCGTCGGCCACTATGCGCGGCTTCTTCGACAAATGGAATCGCATATCGCAAACAGGTCAGGGAAACCTCAATATTGTGCATATAGGAGGATCGCATGTGCAAGCAGGCACTTTGCCCAACACAGTGCGCTATAACATTATGTCGGCAAACAGCAATCTCGTGGGCGGCCGCGGCATGATATTCCCATATTCTGCGGCGGCACGCTGCAATAATCCATCCGACTACCGTGTGCATTGTGTGCAGAAGATGCAACTCACCCGCAATGTCCACAAAGATCCAGCCTATCCTCTGGGATTGTGTGGCATAGCTGTGACGGCCACCGACGAGCCTGCGGAGATTCAGATTATACTCACCGATGGGCGTATCGACTACACCACTTCGCGGATTGTTGTCATAGGCCACTCGGACCAGGGTGTGGTTCCGCGCTTGAGAGTGATGGATCGCACGGTATATCCTTCTTATGTAGACCCGCGCACCGACCGCTTTGTATTCAATCTCAGTACCGTGGTCGACTCGTTTGCGGTGTTGCTCCCATGCCATACTGGTGAACAGTTCACCCTTTCAGGGGTATATCTCGGTAATCAGCACCCCGGCTTCAGCTATCACAGCATAGGGGTCAATGGAGCTGCGGTACCCGACTATCTGCGCTGTCCCAACTTTGTGCGCGACTTGCGTCTGTTGCATCCCGACGCGGTTATCTTCGGCATCGGTATCAACGATGCTGTGCCGGCCAACTTCGACACCGCTGCTTTCCGACGCAACTACCTTGCCTTGGTCGACTCTGTGCGAAGCGTCAACCCCGACTGTGCCATTATATTTGTCACCAACAACGATAGTTATGTCAAGGTGTCGCGCCGTCGCTACAATGTGAATCCCAATGGCCTGCTGGCTCGGGAGGTCTTCTATCGCCTTGCCAAAGAGACAGGCGGTGCTGTGTGGGACCAGTTCGAGGTGATGGGTGGTTTGCGCTCTATGGAGAAGTGGCGCCAGACAGGCTTGGCCCAAACCGACAAGGTCCATTTCACCACGGCAGGCTACCAGTTGGTCGGCAACCTCTTCTCTCGGGCTCTTTTCAAGGCGTATGAAGATTATTGCAAGGACAATCATTGATGTTCTCAACATTCATATATACACTTAACAACTAACCACTTCCAGCCACGAACGACCTACTATCATATCTTGGTAGCCTTTTCAGCTTCGATAGTTCCCATCCGTTGCTGTTCACCCAGTTCCACTTCTGGGCTTTCTTCCTTGTCGTTTTTGCCGGTTTCTCGTTTATTGTCACACGTCGTTGGCGTCTCACGGCCCGCAACGCATACCTCTTCTTCTTCAGCCTGCTCTTCTACTATAAGACTTCGGGCGCTTTTGTATTGCTCCTGATATTCTCCACATTGCTGGGATGGATGCTCGGCATTGGCATGGACCGCAGTCTTTCGCAGCCGCGCCGCAAGTTGATGATGGCGGTGGGAGTCACCCTCAATCTGCTCATGCTTTGTTTCTTCAAGTATGCATACTTTTTTACGGATATCTTCAATGCCACCTTCCGCACCGACTACCATATAGCCATCCATATCATTTTGCCGGTGGGCATATCGTTTTTCACCTTCCAGAATATAAGTTATATAGTTGATGTTTACAAGCGTAAGATAGCCCATGTGGGCAACATCCTCGACTTCGGTTTCTACACATCCTTCTTCCCCCAGCTGGTGGCGGGTCCCATATTGCGTGCCGACCAGTTTGTGCCACAGCTCTACAAACCATTTTTCCTTCCACGTCGCCAGTTCGGTATCGCTGTTTTCTGGATACTCAACGGTCTGATAAAGAAGATAGTGCTCAGCGACTACCTTGCAGTGAACTTTGCCGACCGTGTTTTTGACAATCCATCGCTCTACACTCCCTTTGAGAACTTTTCGGCCCTATTGGTCTATTCGCTGCAGGTCTATGCCGACTTTTCGGGCTATACCGACATTGCTATTGGTGTGGCTATGCTTATGGGATTCTATCTGCCCGTCAACTTTAACTCGCCATACAAGGCCAAGAACCCTACCGAGTTCTGGCGTCGCTGGCATATATCTCTCTCCCATTGGCTGCGCGACTATCTTTACATACCCCTGGGGGGCAATCGTTCGGCGGGTTTCCTCTCTTATTTCTTGTTGGGACTCATACTCGCCATTGCCGCCTTCCGGCTGCAGAGCACAGGTTTTGCTATCGCGGTGGGTGCGATATACTTGACAGTCATTGCCCTGCTGATCTTCCGTCCGGCCCATCGTCGTAGCCTCGGCACCAATGTCAACAATATGGACACCATGTTGCTCGGTGGTCTGTGGCATGGCGCCTCCATGAACTTTGTCACGTGGGGCGGCCTCAACGGGCTTGGCATTTTGGTCTACAAATGGTGGAAAGACCAGGGGTGGATTGAGCAGATATTCACCCTGGTTATTGTTTGTGTAGTGCTGCTTATACTCAAGTCCATTGTTGGTGGCCCATTGCTCAATATGTTGTGGGTTATTGCACTGGTTTGCTTTGTGGTCTACACCGTGTTGCATCTGCTGCCTCAGCGGCGTCGTGGGGTACAGAAGGCTTGGGCTGTGTGGTTCACCTTGCTCACATTCGTCTTCATCAGCTTCACACGCCTCTTCTTCCGTAGTGGTTCCAACCTCGACCCCGCCGTGGCCAATGAGGTGGCTTGGCACACCGCCAGCCAGATGGTGCACCAGATCGGGTCTCGATGGAATTTGGCGCAGATACCTGAGATTATTGGCTCTTACTGGCAGGTCTTCGCTCTCTTTGCTTTCGGCATGCTTATACACTGGTTGCCCACCCGTTTCAAACGACGCTATCGCATCTGGTTCGCCACCATGCCACTATGGCTTATGGCCGTGGTGTCGGCATTGACGGTCTTCATGCTCTACCAGTTCATCACCGCCGACCTCCAGCCGTTCATCTACTTCCAGTTCTGACAGTGCATATTTTTTCTACCTATGTTGAAAAAAATATGTATCTTTGCACCGCTTTTCGAATCAATTAATAAAACAACAACAATATGAAACTAAACCGCATTTTGGCAATGTCGCTCCTTGGGGCGGCCCTGCTTGTCGGCACCAGTGCCGACGCTTGCACCAATTTCCTCTTTACCAAGGGGGCTACCACCGACGGCAGCACCATGATTACCTATGCCGCCGATAGCCATACCCTCTATGGTGAACTTTACTACCGCAAGGCGGCCGACTATCCCGCCGGCACCATGTTTATGCTGGTCGACTGGGACAGCGGCAAGCCCCTCTTCGAGATTCCCCAGGTGCCCCACACCTACAGCGTTGTTGGTAACATGAACGAACATCAGCTGGCCATTGGCGAAACCACTTATGGTGGCCGCGAGGAGTGCTGGAAGACAGAGGTGAAGGGCATCGACTACGGCTCGCTCATCTATGTTACCCTGCAGCGTGCCAAGACCGCCCGCGAGGCTATCTGGTGGATGACAAAGATGGTTGCCGACTATGGTTACTGCTCCGAAGGCGAGAGTTTCTCCATCTGCGACCCCAACGAGGTTTGGATTCTCGAGCTCATAGGCAAACGTGCCGAACCTGTCCAGGCCGGCCTTGCCAAGAAACTGAAATACAAATACACTGACGGTGCCGTGTGGGTTGCCCGCCGCATCCCCGACGGATATGTCAGCGGCCATGCCAACCAGGCACGCATCACCCAGTTCCCCCTCGAGGGTAAGAAGTGGAACAAGGCCAAGGGCAAAGGCCTCCACGCCGCTATCAGCAGCATCCACATGGACTATATCAACGAGCCCGAGGTGGAGTGCATCTACTCGGCCGACGTCATCAACTATGCCCGTGCCTGTGGCTGGTTCGACGGCAAAGACGAGGAGTTCTCCTTCTGCGACACCTACGCCCCGCTCACCTTCAGTGGTATGCGCGGCTGCGATGCCCGTGTCTATGCTATGTTCAACCGCGTGGCCAGCGGCATGCAGCGCTATGAGAAATACGCCATGGGCGACGCCACCGCCGAACGTATGCCCCTGTGGATTAAACCCGACCATAAAATCGACGTTCGCGAGGCCATGAACCTCATGCGCGACCACTATGAGGGCACCGCCATGGATATGACAAAGGATCTCGGTGCAGGTCCCTTCAACTGCCCCTACCGCTGGCGTCCGATGGGCTTCGAGGTGGAAGGCCATAGCTATGTCCACGAGCGTGCCACCAGCACCCAGCAGACCGGTTTCAGTTTTGTGGCACAGTGCCGCAGTTGGCTCCCGTCAAAGGTGGGCGGTATCCTGTGGTTCGGTGTCGACGATACCTACAGCACCGTCTACTGCCCCATGTATTGCGGCATCACCGAAATCCCCCTCTGCTTCCGTCAGGGCAACGGCGACATGCTGACCTACAGCGAGACCGCTGCTTTCTGGCTCTTCAATCGTGTGACCAACTTTGTATACAGCCGCTATAGCGACATGATTGTCGACCTGCGCAAGGTGCAGAGCCGCCTCGAAGAGAGCTATGTGAAGGACGTTCAGCGCTTCGACGGACGTGCCGCCCAGAGCGAGGGCGAGGCTCTCGAGCGTCAGCTCAACGACTTCAGCAACCGTGCCGCCGCACGCATGATGAAGGAGTGGAACGACCTCGACCGCTACCTCTTGGTCAAATATATGGATGGCAATATCAAGAAAGAGAAAGACGGCAGGTTTGAGCGCACCGTCACCGGCCAGGCCGCTTTCCCCATGCAGCCTAAATATCGCGACGAGTGGCTCCGCATGATTGTCCGCGACCACGGCGAAGTGATTCGCGAGAAATAACATACCAAAGGTATGACACCCGTTCTCAGAGAGGCAGCCACCCACATTGTGGAGGCTGCCTCTCTTTGGTTTCCGCAGCCTGCGGTGAGAAGGGTTGATATGTTAAAGAAAGTTAAAAAGCATGACCTTGGTGTAGAGATTTTCTCCATGGGTGGTTATTATATGGGTAACGAGTTCGACATAGATGGCAGACGAGAGGCAGCGATATGACGACTTCGACCGCTTGATGCTGCGGCACAAGACGCTTATCAGGCGCCTCTGCTGGTGGCATGCCTCGGGCAATACAGCCCTCTGTGCCGACTTGGTGCAGGATGTGATCCTGGCCCTGTGGCGCTACCGTGCCACGCTGCGCGAAGGTGCCTCGGCCGCCGAGGAGTATGTGTGGGTGAGGCTGCACACGCGCAGCGTGCTCCAGCACTACCGCCGCCGTAGCAAGCCGGTACTCGTGCCCATAGAGGAATCGATGGCGGTAGAGGAAGCGCGGGAGCCCTACAGCGACACGATAGCCGAGTTGGCTGTGGGCCTGAGCGACTACGAGCACAAGGCATTGGGCCTGATGCTCGACGGCTATTCGGTGAGCGAGATGGCCAAGATGCTCGGCATCAAACCCGCCAGTGTGAGCCAGCTGCGCTACCGCATAGTGCAGAAAATGCGTGAGCAGAGTCTCCGCGACCATGAAAAACAACAATAAACCCATCCAAGATATATGGACGATAATGAAATAATGCAGATGATCGATGCCGAGGCCGCACGACGGCATACTGCCGACCGCCGCCACCTCGACTCGCTGCTCGGCGAGATGAACGACGGCCTGCCGCAGTGGAGTGCCCGTCGCCGCTTGGCAAGCCGTGTGGCTGCCATGGTGGTGCTACTCGTTTTGCCGGCCTCCTATGCCGCCCTGCTGCCACCGCCGCCACAGACCACCCACGTGACCTGCAGCCAGCCCGGCGCCGATGCCGCCGTAATGGATTGTGCCAACCAAATACTCACCCTGTCATGAAACGCCTTTGGATTGTCACAGCCGTGCTGCTCGTCCTGCTGCTGGGCGGCATCACCGCCTGGCGCCTCCTGCCTCGCGGCGGCCACGATGTGAGTGACCTCTATTCCGAGTGCGCTACTCAGCAGGGTGTACGCGCCGGTTTTATCGAAAACTACCGTTTCGACGACAGCACGCTTGTCGATGTCACCACCGTCGAGGCGCTCGATTCGCTGGGCTGGGCCTGGATGCAGCGCCGCTTCGACCTGCCGGAGCCAGACTCGAGCCGTGCCGCCAAGCTTGCCTCTGGCGACGATGTCCTTTTTACTGCTCCCTTTGCCAATGACCGCCAGTACCTCTTCCTTTCCTATTCCACCCGCTCCCTCTGCGTGGTGAGTGTCGATAACGACAGCCAGCTCAAAAGTGTTGTCAGGTACCACATTCAACTGCTCAAACAATGAAAATCAGGATACAATATATATTTCTGGCGATGCTGCCCTGTCTTGCCGCCACTTCGTGCTCGGTCGACGGCAGCCTGAGCCGGTCCACGGTGGACCACAGTTCGTCATACGTCACGGAGGGCAGCATCGAACGCACCACCGTCAACCCCGCCGACCGTAAGAACTACCATGTGTCGTCCAACCTGCGCCAAACCATCATCTCGGTGTCCGACCCGCAGTCGCAGCACCAGTCGGAATACTATTCCGGCTCCGCAGCCTCTACGGTAGCCTACAACATCGACGGTATGGACTATACCGGCGAGGCCTTCTCCGACGATGAGATGCTCACCATCTTTGCCCGTCTGGTGGCGTTTGCCCGTGCCGGACACGCTGTGTGTATAGCCGACAACGGCAACACGGCCGGCCGCGAAGTGGTCGACACCTTTGTCTCGGCCAACGAAGAGGAGGTGGTAAATTGGGTTGCAAAGATGGTGCGTAAAGGCTTTTCGGTCACTGTCGACTGGGATTCCGAGGCCCGTCTCTTCCGCTGCACCGCCTACCGCAAGACCAAATAGTCACCCCGACGTAATACGCCTGGCGTTTGCGGAAGTTGATGGCGTATGTATTACGGGTAAAACCGCAGAATTAACTTTTGTTGTGAAAGTGTACATGCCCTGCACGCCGAGTGTTAAAAATACCACCCGGCGTACCGATAGAATGTACTATGGAAAGGTATTTTTGGTTAAATATAGTTAAATTTCCCACCTTTAAAAGGATGAAGCAATTCCAATGCCCTGTATTACAGTCTGTTGCAAAACGTCGGTAAACCCATTGTAACGTACTGTAAATCAGCGCTGATGCCATACCATCGGCATACCAACACCGTATCAAAGCCGTATCAACACCGTACCAACACCGACAGCCGTCGGTTTTCATACGTTTGAAACCCGTCGTTCACCTGCCCTGAACGTCGACTATCGACGTCTGGCTTTCCGGCCGGCCGTGTGGCCGGGGGCCATGCCTTTAGTGGGCAATGTAAATAAAAAGGGCGAAAAAAACGTGTCCTTTTCGACGGAATTTCGTATCTTTGCATCGGCAAAATATGCAATATATATTATTATGGAGTTCAAAGTCAACACTATAGAAGAGGCTATCGAGGATATTCGCGAAGGAAAATTCGTGATTGTGGTCGACGACGAGGACCGCGAGAACGAGGGCGATTTCATCATGGCCGCTGAGAAAATCACTGCCGAACACGTCAATTTCATGCTCAAGAACGGCCGCGGAGTGCTGTGCGCCCCTATCACCGAGCAGCGTTGCCACGAGCTGCAGCTCGATATGCAGGTCCACGACAACACGTCGCTCCTCGGCACCCCGTTCACCGTCACCGTCGACAACCTGCTCGACGGCTGCACCACCGGTGTCAGCATGCACGACCGTGCCTCGACCATCCGCGCCCTGGCCGACCCCGCCACCAAGGCCGAAGACCTGGGCCGTCCCGGCCATATCAACCCCCTGCGCGCCCGCAACGGCGGTGTGCTGGTGCGTGCCGGCCACACCGAGGCGGCTGTCGACCTGGCCCGACTGGCAGGCCTGCGCCCCGCCGGCGCCCTCATCGAGATTATCAATGACGACGGCACCATGGCCCGTATGCCTCAGTTGCAGGAGGTGGCCAAGAAGTTCGGCTTCAAGATTATAACCATCAAGGACCTTATCGCCTACCGCGTGGCCCACGAGACCCTCATCCGCAAGGAGGAGGAGGTCTTCCTCCCCACCCGTTGGGGCAACTTCCAGCTCATAGCCTACACCCAGCTCGACAACGGCAACACCCATCTGGTGCTCAAGAAGGGCGAGTGGGACGAGGGCGAGCCTGTGCTGGTGCGTGTGCATTCCAGTTGCGCCACGGGCGACATTTTCGGTTCGTGCAAGTGCGACTGCGGCGAACAGCTGCACCGTGCCATGGAGATGATAGAGCGCGAGGGCAAGGGTCTGATAGCCTATATGAGCCAGGAAGGCCGTGGCATAGGCTTGGTCAACAAGCTCAAAGCCTATCACCTGCAGGAGCAGGGCTTCGACACCGTCGACGCCAACCTCAAGCTGGGTTTCAAGGCCGACGAGCGCGACTACGGCATCGGCGCCCAGATACTGCGCGACCAGAAGGTCTCGAAGATGCGCCTCATCACCAACAACCCTGTGAAACGCACCGGCCTCGAAGGCTACGGTCTCGAGGTTACCGAGATTGTGCCCTGTGTGGTGGAACCGAACAAGTACAACGAGCGCTATCTCAAGACCAAGCAGGACCGCATGGGTCACGAACTGCACATGGGTTGACGGCTTGCCAGGGCACAAAAAAATTTGTGCAGAATTAAAAAAAATGCTATTTTTGCACCGTTTTTATTAATAGAAGAGGTTCGGAGATTATGTTCGACTTTGAGACATCGGTCAGCGGTATCGAGTTTAAAACAAGGCAGTTGGCAGACGAGGTGAAGCGTCTGCGGCTGGCTGTGTCGGAGAAGGAGGAGCGCATCTGCGAACTGCAAAAAGAGTTAGAAACCAAAGAAACAACAATAAACAAATTAAAGGAAGAAAACAAATTAGTTAAATTAGGGAACAGGCTAACGGAAGGAAACGACAGTACGGAATTGAAGCTGAAGATCAATCAGATGATTCGCACCATCGACAGGAGTCTGGAGATATTGAAAGGAGAGGAGATAGGCTGATGGAAACAGTATCGGTATCGGTAAACATATTGGGCAGGACCTACAGGCTTCGCGTTGCAGCGGCAGACGAGGCAGCATTGCGCAAGGCGGCGGAAGCCATCGAGAACCAGGCCAAGCAATATGGCAATATGTATGCCTACAACGACCATCAGGACCTGCTTGCGATGGTGGCGTTGACGCAAATCACCCAGTTGACCAAGATACAAGACTCGCTGCGCTTTAAAGATACGGACCTCGCGCAGCGCCTGCAGTCGATAGACAACGTGCTGGAAGAGATACTGCATCCGACCCAAAACAGTTTGTAAACTCAACACAATTTTACAAACCGAGTCGGCTCAGGGGCGGGTAGGTTGTATGGCTGATACGCCCGGCGCTCAAATCCTACATTTCCAGAGTTTACCAATACTCCAGGAGGGTTTTCGGATGCAGTTTTTTTGACCCCTGCCGCGTTCCCGCAAAACATCACTTACCACACTATGACAGCAATATGGATATTAATCGGATTGGCGGCAGGCGGCGGTCTGGGCATCTGGCTCACCACCGGCGTGCTGCGTAAAAAACTCCTCGCTCAGAGCCAGCAGATACTCAAAGACGCTGAGGAGAAAGGCGAAGTAATCAAGAAAGAAAAAGAGTTGCAGGCCAAGGAGAAGTTCCTGCAGCTGAAGAGCGAACACGACAAGCGCGTCAACGAGCAGAACAACAAGCTGCGCGATGCCGAGAACAAGCTCAAGCAGCGTGAGAACACTCTCTCGCAGAAGGTGGACGAGTTGCAGAAGAAGAGCAACGAACTGAAGGGGGTGAGCGATAACCTCAACAACCAGATAGAGGCCCTCAAGAAGCGCCAGGCCGAGGTGGAGAAGGTCTACAAGGAGAGTGTCGACAAGTTGGAACATATCGCCGGCATGACCGCCGAGGAGGCCAAGAAGCAGCTGGTGGACACCATGACCGAGGAGGCCCGCGCCGAAGCCAGCACCACTATCATGGACATTGTGGAGGAGGCCAAAATCACCGCCGCCGAACAGGCCAAGAAGGTGGTGATACAAAGTATCCAGCGTACCGCCACCGAGACCGCCGTGGAGAATACTGTGTCGGTCTTCAACCTTGAGAATGAGGAGGTGAAGGGGCGCATCATCGGTCGCGAAGGCCGCAATATACGCACCCTTGAGAACCTCACCGGTGTAGAAATTATCATCGACGACTCGCCCGATGCCATCATCATCAGCGGTTTCGACCCGGTACGTCGCGAGATTGCACGCCTGTCGCTGCACAAACTGGTCACCGACGGCCGCATCCACCCCGCCCGTATCGAGGAGGTTGTTGCCAAGACCCGTCGCCAGATAGAGCAGGAAATCAACGAGGTGGGCAAACGTACCTGCATCGACCTCGGCATCCTCAACATGAACCACGAGCTGATGCGTATGGTGGGCCGTATGAAATATCGTTCGTCATACGGACAGAATCTGCTGCAGCACAGCCGCGAGGTGGCCAACCTGGCCGCCACCATGGCCTCGGAGCTGGGCCTCAACCCCAAGCTGGCCAAGCGCGCAGGCCTGCTGCACGACATCGGCAAGGTGCCCGAGACCGATCCCGAGCTGCCGCATGCCATCTTCGGTATGAAACTGGCCGAGAAATACAAAGAGCACCCCGATATCTGCAACGCTATCGGTGCCCACCACGACGAGATGGAGATGAACAACCTCATCAGCCCCATCATCCAGGTGGCCGACGCCATCAGCGGCGCCCGTCCTGGTGCCCGCCGCGAGGTCGTCGAGGCCTATATCAACCGCCTCAAGAAGCTCGAGGATATGGCTATGGCCTACCCAGGAGTGGTGAAGACCTACGCCATCCAGGCCGGCCGCGAGCTGCGTGTCATCGTCGGTGCCGACAAGGTGAGCGACGTTGAAGCCAACAAGCTCAGCTTCGACCTCTCCAAGCAGATTCAGAGCGAGATGACCTACCCTGGACAGATCAAGGTCACCGTCATCCGCGAGACCCGCGCTATCAACTACGCTAAGTAATGTTACCGCTCGCCATACACTGGAACGTCGACCCCGTGGCCCTGCAGATAGGGTCGTTCGGGTTGCGTTGGTACTCGCTGATGTTCCTCATCGCCTTCTCATTGGGCTACTTCATCATCGCCCGTATGTTCAAGCGCGAGAATGTGAACGAGGAATATCTGGGCAGCATGCTGATTTACATTTTCCTGGCTGTCCTGGTCGGTGCCCGTCTGGGCCACTGCCTGTTCTACGAGCCTAGCTACTACCTCACCTCCGAGCACTGGCTCGAGATAGTGTGGCCGTTCTACAAGGGGCAGTTCGTCGGCTTCCAGGGACTTGCCAGCCACGGCGCCGCCATAGGCATACTGATAGCCCTGTGGCTCTACTGGCGTAAGTACCAGATGAACCCGTGGTGGTTCCTCGACAGGCTGGTCATCGTGGTGGCCATCGGCGGTGCTTTCGTGCGGTTAGGCAACCTCTTCAACAGTGAGATATACGGCGTAGCTACCGACCTGCCATGGGGCTTCGTGTTCGAGCGCAACCACGAGACAGTGGCCAAACACCCCACGCAGCTCTACGAAAGCCTCAGCTACTTCATCATCTTCGGCGTGAGCCTTTGGTACTACCTCCACAAGAAAGGTCAGTTCAAGACGGGCTCCATCTTCGGCTGGTGGCTGGTGGCTCTGTTCGGAGCCCGATTGTTGATAGAGTTCGTCAAGAACGACCAGGTGGACTTCGAATCTGGCATGGTGCTGAATATGGGCCAACTGCTTAGTCTGCCGTTCATCGTCGGCGGCTTGGTGATAGCATGGCTGGCCTACAAGGAGAAGTTGCCGCAGGGGCCCTTCCCCAAGGGCGAGAACGCTCTGGTGGTGGCCAAATGGAAAGAAGAAAACAACAAAAAGAGTAAGAAAAAGTAACAGATTATGAAGACCCTTATATTGGTGCGCCACGGAGAGAGCGCATGGAATAAGCTCAATCTTTTCACCGGCTGGACAGATGTAGACCTCACCGAGGCCGGTATGAAGGAGGCCTGGGAAGCCGGCAAGCTGCTCAAAGCCGAAGGCTACCGCCCCGAACTCTGCTTCACCAGCTACCTCAAGCGTGCCGTGAAGACCCTCAACCAGATGCTCGACGCCATGGATATGGACTGGCTGCCAGTGCAGAAGAGCTGGCGCCTCAACGAGAAGAGCTACGGTGCCATCCAGGGCTTGAACAAGGCCGAGACCGCCGAGAAGTACGGCGACGACCAGGTGCTGCTGTGGCGCCGCTCATTCGACGTGCAGCCCCCCGCACTGGATATGCACGACGAGCGCAGCCCCCGTATGGACCCGCGCTACAACGAGATTCCCGACAATATGATTCCCCTCACCGAGGCTTTGAAGGACACCATCGAGCGTCTGATGCCCTACTACCGCGGCACCATCATGCCCGCCTTCGAGAACCGCAACACCCTTATGGTGGTGGCCCACGGCAACTCGCTGCGCGGTATCGTCAAGGAGCTGAAAGGCATGAGCAACGAGGAGATTATCAAGTTCAACCTGCCTACGGCAGTACCCTATGTCTTCACTTTCGACGAGAAGATGAACCTTGTGGAGGACCGCTTCCTCGGCGACCCCGAGGTCATTGCCGCCAAGATGCAGAGCGTCGCCAACCAGGCCAAACGCAAGTAACAGCACCATGCACTAACAAGAGAGCGCCCCCTTTGGGACGCTCTCTTCGTTTTATGCCTTCTCACCAAGCACACACCATCTTATGACAGGTATTCGTCGTAGAACCTCGTACAGCAGCGGTGAGAGGGTAAATACCGCGACGGTAAGGATGAGGTACATCGCCACAGGCGGGAGTGTGGTGTATACCTTCATCATGTAGCCTAAGCTGGCTATGACGAGGTAATGCACTATGTATATGCCGAAGCTGGAGCGGGTCATATAGGTGGCTAAGGCATTGGTCTTGTCGAACTTTGCTTTGAACCACCCCATCATGGCGAGGCACATCAGCCAGCCGTAGATGCAGTTGAGCGGAGTGCTCATATACTGTGGGACGGTGTTGTTCTGACCGAAGGTGGTGATGGTAAGGACGGTGCCGCTGACAACGGCGGCTGCCATCAAGGGTATCCATGCCTTTCCTAGGGTTTCCTGCACGTTGTCATTCGAAAAGATATAGTATCCCAACAGGAAGATGATGAAGTAGAAAACAGGCTTGTAGAGGTTCCATAGGCCATCGGCACTTTCGGGGCGCGGATTAAAGATAAGCGTCTGCTGGCCCAGCCAGAACAGCACGCCGAGCAGTAACAGTACAATAATGAGCAGCCAATTCCGCGAAGCGAATAATTTGCAAGACTTACAGCAGGGGATTTTCCTTATCAGCAGTAGTATCAGCGAGAAGAGCCACAGGTCCTGGATGAACCACAGGGGGCCAATTCCGCTGACAGACCAGAGGAAGTACTTGATGGGCTGCGGTACGGCGGCCATCACATCGGTACCAGCCACGTGTGTATTGAAGTAGCCCGTCATCCATTGGAAGACGAACAGTCCGATGGTGGCTGGCACAAGGAGCTTGCAGGTGCGGGCTTTAAACCATTCTTTGCTGCTGTGTTTGTCAAGGGCATATCGTGCACTAAGGCCAGCTAGCAGGAACAGCAGCGGCATGAACCAAGGGTAGAGCACATACATCAGCACGTCTTGGTACTGCGGTCCGTCGCCGAAACCGCCTA
>JAEEGL013748254.1_pt1 | contig 23431 bp, 33 predicted proteins | sample 9134231 | NCBI WGS metagenome assembly JAEEGL01 (sample SAMN16246548, study PRJNA631951) | gut metagenome | biome: gut microbiome; feature: rumen; material: fiber-attached | host: Bos | place: Iran: Karaj | collected 2018-10
GGAAGAGGGCGAGAAAGAAACGCATTTGACCGTTTGCAACTGACATTAGATGACAGCATGGCTGTTTCCATGCAGATTTCCGATGTTTTACGCTAAGATTTTAAGGGGGACAACCGCATTCATTATATGAATGCTCCCGTATCTCGCATAAAAACCCCAAAAATGCCATTTTTTCGTCACGCAAGATTGAGGACATGGAGAACTGAAGCTCAAATAATACACAGAAACACATAGCGATTCAAAACCAAATCCTCTTTTTTGAGGATGGAGTTTGGTGTGAAGTTGAGGTTTTTTTATGCTTTTTCAGCGCATAAGTCCTTATGCTACACGTGGTGAAGTGAGCTCGCGGAGAAACGGAGAAAGGGGCTATGTCACCTCAATCTCAACTCAATAACCCTGAGCAGAATCATAGCCCGTTCTTCACCTTGTGCAGCGGCATAGCGCAACCATAACGTCGCCTTGGCTTCATCTTCTTTGACGCCTCTACCATTGAGATAACAGTCCCCAAGATAATATTGAGCTTCCGGGAATCCCTGTTCAGCGGCCTTGCGGAATAAATTGAATGCTTCCGTTTCATCCTTTTTTACGCCGACGCCGTAAACATAGCATTTGGCAAGAGCCGTCTGTGCAGGTGCATATCCCTGTTCGACGGCCTTGCGATACCAGTTAAAGGCTTGGTTATCATCATGAGCAATTCCGATGCCGCCCTCATAGCAAGCTCCCATATTGTATTGCGCATCAGCCAATCCCTGCTCGGCCGCCAAGTGATACCACTTGACCGCCTCTACCTCGTTTTTCTCCACGCCATTACCAAACTGATAGCATGAGCCCAATATATCCTGTGCTTCAGCAAGCCCCTGTTCGGCAGCCTTACGAAACCATTTAGCGCCTTCCGACAAATCCTGGGTTACTCCATCTCCATTCAGATAGCACCATCCGAGATTGTACATCGCAGCAAGGTTCCCCTCCTCGGCGGCCTTGCGATACCATTTCACAGCCTCGGTGTAGTCTTTCTTCGTTCCATCGCCATTATGATAACGCAACGCAAGCAGATTTTGCGAGGCAACATGGCCTTGTTCCGCAGCCTTGCGGAACCACTTGACCGCCTCTGCTTCGTTCTTTTTTACGCCGTTCCCCATAGCATAGCAGTTGCCGAGCCAATACTGGGCATCCGCATATCCCTGCTCTGCTGATTTCCGATACCACTTAATGGCTTCGGCAAGATCTTTGTTTACGCCGTTGCCATTAAGATAACAGTCTGCAATATTGTACTGCGCAGCTTTATTGCCCTGTTTGGCCGCGTTGAGAAACCATTTGGCTGCTTCAGCATAGTCTTTGCTTATACCTCGACCCCTATGATAGCGTAATCCGAGGGCATTCTGGGCGTCAGCCGATCCTTTTTCGGCAGACTTCCGATACCATTTGATGGCCTCGTCCTCATCTTTTTCCGTCCCGATACCATCTTCATAACAGATGGCAAGACCATTCATAGCCGATGCATTCCCTTTCTCCGCTGCCTCGCGAAACAGCTTGATGGCTTCGGCTTCATCTTTGTTCACCCCTATTCCAAGAGCGTAACAATTGGCGAGAGCATTCACAGACTCCGCATCCCCCTTGTCTGCCGCTTTTTGAAACCACTTGACCGATTCCGGAATGTCCTGCTCTATACCAAACCCTCGTTGGTAATGCAATCCGAGGTTGTACATTGCTTTTATGTGCCCTTTGTCTGCGGCCTTCTTGAACCATTTGACCGCTTGAGCGTCGTTCTTTTTTACCCCGATACCGCGATGATAACAAACGCCAAGACTGTACAGCGCATTCTCTTCGTTCCTTCCTGCAGCTTTCCGATACCATTTGACTGCCTCTGCAACATCCCGTTCCACACTGATTCCCGCCTCACAAAGAACACCATAGTTGTACTGTGCATTGGCGCTTCCGTCCTCGGCAGCCTTGCGGAACCATTTGGCTGCTTCGGCAGAATTTCTAGCTGTTCCATAGCCTTTGTAATAACAAATCCCGAGATGATTCTCGCCTTCGGCGTATCCCTGTTCAGCGGATTTGCGAAACCATTCGAGCGCTTCTGACTCATTCTTTTCCAAACCGCGACCGAGAATGTAACACCTGCCCAGTCGGTACTGGGCTTTTGCATGGCCCAAATCAGCGGCCTTTCTGAAAAGCCTTGCGGCTTCTACATAATCTTTGGCTTTGTCTTTCCCATTGTAGAAGCTCAATCCAAGAGTGTACAGTTCTTCCGATGGATCAACCTGAGCCGACGTTGCAGTCTCTTCTCTGGAATCAAGGCTTACCAACTCCTCATCCTGCAGTGGATCGGTCTGTTGTGCATGGACTACCAGGATACAGGCAAATGTCAGGAATGTTGCGGCCAGTAATGTCTTGTTCATGATTTGTGTTCCTTAATGAATGATGCGGTCGCGTCGTCCGAATAATATAAACCGTTTTTTCGTTGATTACAAGCGTGGAAAAGAAAAAACTGGCCATTGGGCATGAAGGAAAAAGCTCACGGAGAAACGGAGAAACCGGCTATCCCCCCGCTTTTACTCCTTGCTGAACAACTGTGGTTGCCGTCTTTGGATTCGACGAATTTGCCAGTCTTTCAACTGTTCGAAATCGCAATGGCAGGCGAATTGAGGTTGGTGGCGTAGCTGTACCTACGGCTGCAACGGCATCCTCGCCCTCGGTAATTCGCACTCCCACTGGCCATGCCACGGGATGGAACATGCGTTGAGCGCATACTACGATATCACCCATGGCATCGGGCTCGCTATCATTACACCGCGCTGGATGCGACACATTCTTTCGGAGAAAACCATGCCGCGTTTCGTAAAGTACGGCGTCAATGTTTTCGGGATCGACTCCTCGCTTCCGCCGCAGGAAATTGCGGAGAAGGCTATTCAGGCGACATACGACTTCTTCGTCTCCATCGGCATCCCAATGACGCTTCGCGAGGTCGGAATCGAAGAAACAAGGATTGACGAAATGGCGAAACATGTCGCGGATAATGAAGGTCTCGATGAGGCCTGGGCTCCCCTTTCTCAGAGCGATATCGCGGCAATCTTCCGCGCAAGTCTCTGACCTGATTCTGAAGCGGAGAACAACTTTCCATTGCCCTCGGACGAATTCATGTGTCCGGGGGCATTTTCAATATGGGGATTCCAGGCTTCGACGCATAACAGACAACTTTGAAATGGTTTCAATCGGACAGGGGGCGGACTGGCGAACCATCGAAAAAAAACAAAGGGGCGCTTTTCACCCAATCGGGTGCTTTTTGGAACTATACTATATGCCGACAACAGACTTTTTTTGAGCTCAGACCAAAGAAATATTGATTTTTCTTCATAAATTCGCTTGACTTATTGATTATGAGGTGATATACTATATAGGATACGTTTAAAGAATTTTTAAATTCAACCGTTTTCACCACCACCATTGCGTCTGGACAGGCTACAGTAGTCCAAGGAACTGTAGCCTGATTCTTTGTTGTCATAGCCCCTACAAAATCAGCAGGTTGTGGCTTTCCTCGAAAAATCGGCGGGGAAACAAGGATTCTTTAAAACCCAGTTTCAGACCCGTTTTTGCTCCCTTTTTTCTCTGTTTCTCTGTGACCCCCGGCTACCCTGTCCAGGGACGTTTTTGTTTGCTATCAACAAGTTATGCAAAATCCCTTGACAGACGTTATTCTTTTGGGACTACTACCCCACCTTTTGACCGCATTTAAGCTCAAAAACACAATAAGTCCTTGGATTATTGCCCCTGTTTTTGGAAGGTGGAATCCGCAAAACATAAAGCCTGTCCATGCTTTTTCTATAGCCGCGTATTCTTGGGTATGCCACCCCTGCAGAGAACGGAGAATCAGGTTATTTCGCCAGATTATTTCAAAGCATCGTATTTTCTTTGCAGAGCTGCAGTTACGATTTGTTTGTCATGGTCATCGCGAATCGTAATGTAATTGGGCTTCCAATAAATCGCAAAGGCTCCGTCCAGCTCTAATACGCCGTAGTCGTTGCTGTTTGGTTTCTGATGTTTAGCCTGTTCCAACGTGCAATCCGTCAAAACGAATTCATGGTCGTTTAATCTGGTCTCTATCATTTCCGGTCTCCTGTTAACGGGTTAATATACCATCTTTTCCGTGATAATCAAGTGGCTTATTTCGCCGCCAGACTGTCCAGCATGGCCTGTGCGCCCTTTCTGACGGCCTCGACGATCTTCGGTGGCTCAATGGGCACGGCTTCGCCCTTCTGAGCATCCGCCCATGCAAACCTATGCTGGGCGATTCACCGTGGGTACTCGACCTCGGTTGACAGGCACCGTTTTGATGCCACTCTTGGTGCAAAACAATAAAATATACCCCTCACGAAACCGATTTGCAAACCGGATTTTGATGTTTTTTCAGAAAAGGTGTATTGACACATCCTTTCCAGGCACTCTTCGCCACGGGAATGTGCCACCAGTGGGACATCAAAGCGTCAAATTGGCGCACAAACCACAAGATATAGTGGTGACGTATTACAAAAATAACCTCATTTTTGGTGTCGAACATAATTTGGCATGATTGATGCTTGATAACAATTAGAACCATAGCTTATTCACAATCAATAATGGGGGAATCATGACAATACGCAGAGCAGAAAACTTCTCGGATTTCTATGAAAGAACGTACCGTGCAGGATTGCGCAATCCAAGCGGGGAGATTGGAGACATCACCTATAGTGACGAAGTAGGGTTTCACCTTTATTCCGAACTTTCCTTAACAAACGAACTGACAAACCCCAGCACCAAGGAATCTGCAGAACGTCTTTTTGAAGTGATACAGCGCTATGTAGATTTGGCAATATGCTGTCTAAGGGACACATCGGGAAGAATACTAGAAGTTCAAGGCGAGCGTCTTCATATTTTCTTTCCTTGTACGCTTTCGTCTCAGACAGTGAACAGTCTGGTGACGTTTTGTTCGGCTTTCACCAATGCGGTATATCATAACAGGTCGAAGTTAGGCAACGATGCATTCAACGGCTTTAAGATTTGCCTCGACCATGGTCAGGCCATTATTCTCAGGACTGGCAGTTCTGATGATGATTCTATCGTATCTCTGGGAGAATGTGCAAATGCACCGGCTAAGCATCTGCCAGAAGTCCAAGCTGAATATACTTCAATTTCGACCAAGATAGCGGTTCTTCTTTTTACGGATGTTGACAGGCGCAAAAACTGGTATGACATCAATCTCTATGCTCGAAAGACTCTTCCCATTAAGCTGGAACAACGGCAATATGATTCCATCTTAGCTTCTGCAAGGGCTTTTAATCCCATTTACACTGCCGGCCGCTTTACTGTCGAAACGAACGTGCGTTCCATGCAGAACTTATCTGGACAGCAACATGGTTTCTTCGTAAAAGGTTTGTTCATGCGAGCCGACTTGGATGGATTTACCATTCGCGTGAAAAATGCATTTGAAAAAGGAACCATACCTGACTTTATAAAAGATTTTTGCAATGTCCTGAAATACGGAGACGAGTTTATTGGACATGCAGAACATCGGATTGTACGTCTTCCTTGGGCTGGAGACTGTGCTAATATGCTTGTTCTTCCGAAAGACAACGAATCAATCAGAGATGCAAAATACTACTATCCGGCAACGGGGCCGCATGAATGGCTTTCAGGATATGACGGAACTATTCCTGAACCATATCCGGGAGCCGCATGGCTAGTCAGCATTTGCGGGGGAAATGATGATACTGGAAATTGCCAGACACTTGTTGCTCCGATTGAAGCAAATAAGCACAGATTCCTTTTTGCGGCTGGCTGGGGCGTGGGGCGTTCTCTCGATGCACAAAACCAGGACGGAGTCCGGGCGAATGAGACTGTTATATCTAAAGAGGACTTTTATGACCTGGAAGATTTTTATCAAAAAAAATACTCCCTGCTTAACACCGTGTTTGCTCATGCTCTTTCACTGAAAGACGCTCAGTCTCTTACCCAAACCGTTGTTCCGTCATTAGTCGCAAAAAGCCACCCAGCAAGTGAAAAGGTTGCCGACGTCGTTCCTCAGCCTCGTCCATATTGGAAGTGATATAAATGGAACTACCTGCATACGAAGATAATCTACCCATAAAACTAAGGCAAGGAGCTGAATTGGATAGTATCCTGAACAAGGTTCTTCCACGTCTTTTTTCTTCCTACACGACCAAGAAGACCACACCCAAAGGGGAATGGATGATTGTTGTTAAAGGTGATTTGCGGCTGGACAATCCGCATTGTGACTATCGTTTTTCAAGAACAGCCCAAATTACCATGATGTTTCTTCCATACAAATTAACTCGCTGCCTTCCGATGGTCTGGGTTCATGAATTATGGATGAAACAGGAAATTGACTGGCACTGTAGAGATAATCGCATATGTTGGGAGTTAGACAACTATTGGACCGATCTTTTGAAAGAAAAAGAAAAGACCCTATCGTTTGAGGATCTTTTAATATTTGCAATGACCTGGTGTTTGGAATCATCAGCAAGCCTTATCGGGAGACATTGGTATGCACATACAAACAAAATCACGGAATGGCCGAAAGAATGGGATTTCTGGGGGCATGGAGAAACAGGAAAAAACGAATACGAACAAAGCAAACAACATTAGGGCAACAGACGACATGAAACAAAGAATTGATGAGTTGCGGGCGGGCTATAACAACGCTCAAGAGCTAATTCGGTTTATGGATACAAAACTAGCGTTCGTTTCTACCTTGTGCTGTGCAATTATAGCAAGTCTTCAAGGCACATGTACAGAGATATGCAAACGCTTCCTTGATGAAGCAATGACAAAATCTTCCTTACTTGCCTTAATAGTCGTTGTCCTTTTCTTTGTATGTTCAGCTGGAACAATCTTCGAAACGATATCAGGAATATGGGGACGGAAGAAAAGCGGAAAACCATCACTGCCTCCTCCTCACATTCTTTTTCCCATCGGGAACTCCCATGATTTATCTGTCTTCAAAGAACAGATAAATTCTCGAACTGAAGACGCTGAATACAACGAGGTCTGTTATCAGCTCCATTCCGTTGGAATAATCCTTGAAAAAAAGATGAATGCGAGTCGATGGGCGTTTTATTTCCTTTTCGCTCAAATATTTTTTGGTTTTGCCGTCATTTTGTTGAGGTTTTTCTGGATTCGTTCCTGACGAACTTAATAACAAGACCAATATGATTTTTACGCTGAAACAATACTATTTTGAGCTTCTGAACTTCGAGCTCCGGCAGAAAGGTCTGGATGGTTTCGCGTGTTCGATTCTGGGGGTGAACGAGGCAAAACACCATCTTCTTCCGCTTGACATGGCCGTTGACGGGGAAGGAGTGCTCGCATGGCTGCGGTCCCGCATCATCCCGCGCAATCGTGGGTATGTGGACAAAATCCTGGCAAGGTGGAGTTCATAAAACGCAAAGCGCGTCCTCCGTTTCGGGCCTTCCAGAGAACAGAGAATCGGCCTATTTTGCCAGACTATCCAGCGTTGCCTGTGCGCCTTTTCTGACGGCTTCGACGATCTCCGGTGGCTCAATGGGCACGGCTTCGCCCTTCTGAGAAAGAATCCACGGGACGACGACTTCCGCGGGAACTTCCGGGATGGAAAACAAAAACGTTCCGTCGCGATTCTTCGTGATCTTCTGTTTGGAATGCATCTGGTTGGCCTTCGCGAATTTCACCGCATCGCCGGTCAGACGAATCTTGACGTTGGGAATCTTTTTGTAGCTCACGATTTTATCCAGCGTGACCGAATCAATGATTTTGTGGTCGGGCTTGAACGTATCTGTGAGCATCGTCGCATTCTTGATTCGGTTGATCACGAACGTGCGCGCATCTTTCCGCGTGTGGCAATACGCCTTGATGCGCCACTCGTGCTGATACAGGAACAGGACGTGCGGGTCGACGTCGCGTTCCGACAGGCTGCCGTTCTGGTTGTCATAAACGATGTGCAGACGGCGGTGCGACTGCCAGGCCTCGAACACGATGGAGAAGACGCCGGGATTCTCGGAGACGCCACCCTCGGCAAACACCTTCATTGAGTTGACGAGCGTCTTTTCCAGGAACTCCGGGCTGTTCGACTTCAATATCTCGTCCACGGCTCTGGAAATGCGTCCGCGGACGGGGTCGGGGAATACGTCTTCAGCGATGCGTCCGCCGATGATGAGCGCGAGCATGGCCGATTCCGAAAGATTCGCCGGGCAGTTGAAGTCCCAATTGTGGTCTTCGAGGAAATATGTGTTTGTCCTGCGGTCAAACCGGATCGGGCAGCCGAACACGTTTCTGAGGGCGTCGATATCGCGGTAGACCGTCCGCATGCTGTAATGCCCACGCATAAGCTGGCCGTCGCCGATGCTCAGGTTCTCGTATTCCTTGAGGATGAGGTCTGCAGTCGGACAGCTGTTCTTCTTCAAAAGGGAGGCGATTCTGGCGATACGGAACACCTGCATATTCCGCGACACGGCATTCGGGCTGTGTTTTTTCGGCATTTGGGCGTTTTTCGCGGCCCATGCGGCTTTTTGAGCTGAAGATTTTTTCATCTTTTTTTGACTCCCCGGACTTAACTGACGTTAAAAGGCAAAGTGCTATGATATATTATACTCGCAAACACGAGAAAGTCAAACCAAATTTCGAAAGGAGACACACCATGAAACAGAAAGTTTGCAAAGCCGTGCAGGTCATGATCGCCGTCACAATGGAAGACATCGCATTCTTCATCATCTGTGGAATCGCTCTCTTCACCCTTCTTAAACTCGCCTGCGTTTGAACAGGAGAATCAACATGAATTTCAACAAGCTCACCTACCATGAAAGCGTCTGGCCGGACTTCGGTAAGACCATCACCATCGATTTTGCCATGAACGAGATTATTGTCGATTCCTTCCCCGAAGGCATCAAGTGGTGTCGCATCGGTTCCCGCGAACGGTCCACGATCGAAGCAAAACTGAACACGAGCAACCCGGAAGAATGGGCGGAGGACTACTACGAACCCGTCATGGACGGCATGAGTTGGGACCTGAAGCTGTTCGAGGGAAGCGACCTCGTCAAGGAGTCCAGCGGATGCAACGGGTATCCGCCACGCGAACAGTGGCAGGCGCTTTGCTCGCTCGTAACCTTCTGTTCCGCCGTCACACGGCGCTACGGAGAAACGGATGGAGGAGCCAGGAAATGATGGACTCGGAAAGATTCTCTGTGTCGGAGGTTCTGTACATCATCCTCGCCGGGATGTTCACCGCCATAAAAATCATGTTCCTGGCGTTCTACTACGTCCTCATCACACTGATACTGTTCACCAAGCCGAAATACTGATATTGAACTTGAAAGAAAGGAGAAGCCGCTTATGAACATCTTCGCTGCAATCGACCTCGAAACCACCGGACTTGATCCCGCTCACTGCGAAGTTCTCGAACTCGCCATCGTCCCACTCAATGAGGATTTCACGGTTTCCTCGGACATCCCCGAATTCACTGCCCGCATCAAGGCAAAACATCCCGAATGGATCGAACAGACGGCCATTGACGTCAATCGGCTCGACCCCACGGAAGGCAAGCCGCTGGAGGAAGTCCGTGCCGACCTCGCCCAGTGGGCCGAAGAAAACGGAATTACGGGCATCGTCCCACTCGCCCACAACCTCGCGTTCGACCTGTCGTTCCTGAAAGTGTCGTTCCCCACATTCTCACGGATTGTTTCCGGCCACGGGCGCGACAGCATGAGACTGGCGATTACTCTCAACGACCTTGCCCGGATGCAGGACGGTGAGGTAAGGTTCCCCAGCGTTTCGCTTCGGTCGCTCAAACTGATGCTCGACATTGAGGGCGAAGTTCAGCACCATGCTCTGGAAGATGCGAAGGATGCTGCACACGTCTATCGTAAACTCACGTCCATGCTGAGGGTGGCGTGAGCATGAGGACCGGCTGACCAAAACACTTTTTCAAGTTTTTTTGAGATTCCGGACTTAACTGACGTTAAATGGCAAAGCCTTATGCTATATTAAGTTCAGAAACAAAAAAAGAACGCGCAACGGAACAGCGGAAAGGACACGACCATGAGACTGAATAGACTTGCCCCCGAACGGATCGAAATCGCCCGTGAAGAGTATGCCAAGCTCGTCAACACGGTGGTGGAGGAGCTTCTCGGCGAATACTGCTCATTCGAATGGGTCATGTACAGAACTTCCGAGCCGATGGAGTTCTGGAAAAGAGACCTGTCCGCCGATGTCATCCGGCAGAAACTGAATCGGACTATCTTCTATGCCTTGCGCGACATGCTGAGCGAATCCTTCGTCAATTACTATGGCCCGACCACCGGCCCCACGGAGACAGCCCGTGTTGCGCAATGGGCGGAAATAGAGGCCTGCCACATTCTGCGCAAACCCGATGATACAGATGCAGAAGAAGCCGCCTATGAAATCGACTCGTATCCCAGACGCGCATCGACTTATCTGGGGGAAGCCGGGTTGAAGAGGGTTGCAGAGAAGCTCGATTTCGATGGAGATCCAGATTCGCTTACTCCGGCATTGGATGAACTTTATCCGAACCCGGCAGAATACGATTACGACGAGGAAAAGAAAGTCGATATCGAAAAGGAAATCGACAGCGTATGCCTTTTCTATTGCGCCACGCTCGCGGAAGTGAAGGAAGTCACCTGGCGTGACAGCTGGGACGAAGTTCCGCGTTCTTCCGCCGGGTATCTGGTGGCCTGCGATGAGGATAAGGACTTCGCCAGGATTGAGCCGATTCGACCCGACACACCCTTGTGCAGAGATTTCGGAAATCCGTGCCGATTCCGTCAGCCTCTTGCTCCCGTTTCGAAGGAAAAAACATATGCACCGTTGTTTTTCGAAGGAAAGGAAGATCCAGCCGTGATGGCAACCCTTGCACATGCCATTGGCAAGGACTGTCTGGTGCGCATCCGTTATGTTGATCGCAACGGAGAGGAAACGGAACGTCTCGTCCGTCCGGATTCGCTGGATCGGAAAGACAGCGGCTGGTATCTGAAAGCCTACTGCACACTCAGAGAGGATCAGCGCACGTTCTCCGTCGCCCGGATTCGGAAAGCAGTTCAGACTGACGAACTTGCTCCTGCGGACGATGCCGAACAGGACGCTCCTGTTCAGGTCGAACAGAAGCCCACGCAGGCGGAAAAGACGCAGGTTGAAGTGCTCGAAACGCAGAACCGGGATGCTCGTCCCACAACGCAGGTCAGGACGCTCCAAGGCAAAAACAAGAAAGATGAACAGGAACCCGATGGGCATTATGATCGAGGTGAAAAACCAATCAAAAAAGATTGGCAGGACACGTGGGCTACCGGTTTTATCGTGCTGACGACAGCTCTTTATATACTGGGGAACATTCTAAAACAAGCTGAATACAAAAATATTGTACTCGCCGCATTTGTGGTTCTTCAGGTTCTTTGGTTCATATTTATATTCACAAGAAAGGAGCCGTAACAATGATCAATGAAGCGAACATCAGGGATTCAATCGCCCAGGCAATGGAACGGCATGTCCTTCTGGAAATCCGCTATGTCGACAAGCACGGGAAAGAAACAGTCCGCCTCGTTCGTCCGGATTCGGTGAAAGGCAGTGTCCTTTTCGCCTACTGCATGACGAGGCAGGCCGAACGCGCATTCGTCATATCGAGGATTCAGGAGGCCAACCTGACAGACCAGCCTGCCCCTACGGTCGAGGAAACTGAACCGGGCCACGATGAGGATTCATTTGACTTGGATGCGTTACTGGAAGACATTCCGAAACCACGGAAAGGCGTGAGCGATGCAGATGTTGAGGATTTCATCAGAACCGTCAAATGGTGCACATACGTGGACCACATCTAATCTGGGGAGAACAGAAATGGACAGGAACGAATACGATATCTATAATCAGCTCAGCGGACTGTTCTGCAACATTCAGAAAGGTCCGGGATCAGCTGTTCTCAAGGAACTGTATGACTTTCTGAAGAAGTTCCCGAAAGTCGCACCGTTCAACCTCGCCCTTGTGTCGGCACAGCGACCAGGTGCAGGCTATTTCACGAACAGACGGGAATGGAAAAAACTCGGACGTTCAATCAAGCCGGAAGCCCGTCCGATGATTATCCTGGTTCCGTTCGGTCCCGTGGAATTCGTGTACGATGTCAGCGACACGGTCGGTCAGGAACTTCCGCCTGGGGTCGAGAACCCATTCCGCGTCCTGACGCCGTTTTATGAGAGTGAATACTTCAAATTTGTCAAACAGATAGCCAATGCCGGAATCAAGTATGCCGAGGGAAATTACGGCTCGCAGATGGCGGGTTTTGTTACCTGGCTTCCGAAGAACGAAATCGTCCGCATCGGAAAAACGAAGGAAATGCGTCTCATGTTCCAGATCACGGTGAACTCAAACCTTTCCAGGGCTGAACAGTTCGCGACGATGGCACACGAACTCGGACATCTTTTCTGTGGGCACATTGGAACCGTTGATACCCAGAAATGGCCCAAACGTACCACTCTGACCTTGAACCAGCGCGAGTTCGAGGCGGAATCCGTCTGCTGGCTCGTCTGTGAACGCAGAGGAATAACGAATCCTTCCGCAGATTACCTTCGCGGATACCTTGACGGAGGCAAAGACATCCCACCCATCGACGTCGGAGCCATCCTTCGCGCCGTAACCAACATCGAGTCGATGATGCATGGGTGCTTCCGGCCTCTGCAGGCTCTGCTTATCGAAGAGAAGCCGAAACCCGTGGCAAATCGACCATGAACCATTGGCAGAACAACATTTTTCGACTTTTTCATAGAGAATCACTTTGACTGACGTTAGATGGCAAAACCTCATGCTATATTATGCTCAGAACGACAAAACGGATGACTCGGAATTATGGTGATTCCAATCCGAAATGACAAAAACGCAATACAGGAGACACAACATGAGAGAAGAGGATATTCCGCTAGGCGGGGGAAATACTGGGGCCATTCTGGTTTCCGGCAGTTTGATGTTTCTCTTTTATGAGGTCGGCTGGTCCATCATGGGAACAATCTTTTTGGTTTTATTTCTTATTGCAGGATGGAAGTCTCTTTTTCCCATTATTGCCGCTTTTATCGGTTTTGGGCGGTTCATGTGTGTATATGCATATGAAAGCTCAGTTTTCTATGTGCTCATTTTTTGGATAATCCTCCTGCTTCTCGTTGAAATTACAGCAAGATACGTGATAAAAGAGGAAACAGGAGGAGGCAATTCTGATCAAGGAAAGAAATAACATCTCTTCGACTACATATCCAGCTTGCGTCACATCGGTGTATGGCGTGAGCACAAACCGCAAATCTCAGATAAGGAGAAAACGAACATGAAACAAGACTACACACACATCCTCATCGTCCTGGACGCTTCCGGGTCCATGTCCTGCATTCAGAATGACATCAAGGGCAGTTTCAACGCTTTTCTGGACAAACAGCGTGGCGAACCCGGTAAAACTGTGTTCGACCTCTATCAGTTCAACGATGAAGCCGTCCGCCTCGTCAAGTCCGCTGATCTCGCTCAGTTCCATGATGACCTCATGGCGAAATACGACTGCACCGGATGCACGGCCCTGAACGATGCTGTCTGCATCGCAATGGACACCATCGGGCAAGAGTTCGCGAACATGCCCGAAGAAGAGCGTCCGGCAAACGTTCTGTGTGTGATCATCACGGACGGCGAGGAGAACGCCAGCAGGAAGTTCACAGCAAAGGATGTCAAGGATCGCATTGAACACCAGAAGACGAAGTACAATTGGGAGTTCGTCTACCTCGCGGCCGATCAGGATGCTTTTGCTGCAGGCGAAGCCCTCGGCATCACTTTGGAAGACCGTACGCTCGTCAAAAGAAGCACTGCTGGAGTTGCCAAAATGTGCTGCATGATGGAAGACCGTGCAGACAGAATCCGTAAACGCCCAAAAAAGTAACTGTAACTTCAAACGGGAATGCCGGGTATACACCGGCATCCCGTTTGAAAAAACGCAAACACAATGATATATTAACATCGCAAATGGAGATACCAGCAACAATGAGCACACATTTCGATCTTCTCCCCCGATTCCGTGGTATGTTCTGGGGACTTGTCGTCGGCGACTGTCTCGGTTCCCCGATTCAGTTCACGGACAAAGACAGCCATATTCATGTGACGGACATGCTCCCATGCGATTTCTTCCATACTCCGCCGGGCTACTGGACAGACGATTCCTCCATGGCGTTCTGTGTGGCGGACAGCGTGGTGAGATGCGGTGGCTATGACTTGAAAGACATCGCGAAAACATTTGTTAAGTGGTATCGCGAAGGTTACTGGTCGAGCTTGCCGGATGCGTTCGATGTCGGAGGCGCGACCATGACTGCGATTCGCGGCATTGAATCGGGTCATCTTCAAAACGGTGAGGAGGATTCCCAGGGGAACGGCAGTATCATGCGCCTCGCTCCCTCGTACATTTTGAACTACGGTAATCCCGTTCGCACTATTCTCCATGAAGTCAGTGATCTGACTCACCAGAACAAGCGTGTCCAGCGCGTTGTTGACCTGATGGCCGATGTTTGCGATGAACACATGCAGGGACATCGGACCGTGATACAGTCCACCTATGAAACGCGGGATGAGATCGACAACTCCGGCTGGGCTGTTTCCACGCTCCAGGCTGCATTGTGGGCTTTCCAGACCACGGGAACATTCGAGGACGGCATGATTGCTGCAGTCAACCTCGGCGGCGATGCCGACAGCATCGGGGCAGTCTACGGGCAGATTGCAGGAGTCTACTACGGAATCGATGCCATCCCATTGCGCTGGCTGTCCGCAATCAAGGACCGCGAAAAGGTGAACGAGCTTGTTGAGGCGTTCCTTGAGGTAGCGGTGGGGAAGGATTGACCATGACCAAACGCGGATTCCAAAACTTGAAGACAAAAGCCCTTAAAGAGCTGTATCGCATCGGCTGTTGCTACGAACACGGAGATGGCGTCGAAAAAGATGTGGTCGAGGCCGTCAAGTGGTATCGGATGGCCGCCGAGCAGGACTCTGTTTCGGCGACATTTGCCCTCAGTAAATGCTATGCACTTGGAATCGGCGTGAGGCGAAACCGTGTGGCAGCGACAAAACTGCTGTGCAAATGTGCCGACAAAGGAGACGTAGTTTCAATGCGGATTCTCGGAATCTGTTATCAGGAAGGGCGTGGCATTGAGCGTAGTCTTCGCAAGGCGGCCTGGTGGTTCCGTAGAGCCGCTGACAATGGCGATTCTTGGGGCATGTACTATCTCGGCGAATGCTTCGAAAACGGAGATGGCGAACAAAAAGATGCCGACGAGGCCTATCTGTGGTTCTGTCGGGCTGTAGCGACCGATCCCTATGACGAACGTCTGTACCAGTCGGTCCAGAACAAAATCTTTGACCTGAATCTGAAGGAATACCGAGAAAAGATGCTGAAGGAAGCGATAAACGGAAATGAGGGGGCAGACGTATGCTACAAATAGAGAAGCTTGAAGAGGAGCGAGGCTTTCTTCGGGTAGAACTTGAAAATCTTTACGCAGATATGGAGATTGAACTCATTACTTCCAATGAAGGCGAGTATCTCCTTGGTGAGGAGGTTCGAGAAATCCAGATAATGGATCGTCTGAAAGAAATCGAAAAAGAACTGGGAAAACAGAGAGGTTCAGAATGAACGAAATGACGTTCAAAGACAAAGTCGTGGTCGTAACCGGCGGAGCACAGGGCATTGGGAAGTGCTGTGCCGAGTGTTTCGGGCGTGAGGGAGCTTGCGTTCACGTGATCGATATCCAGCAGGGGCCGTGGTTCGTCGGCGACCTCGCCAGCAAGGCTGACCTCGAACGGTTCGCTGCTGAGGTTATCGCGAAGAGCGGGCATGTGGATGTTATCGTGAATAATGCCATGCCTCTGTTCAAGGGCATTGACGAATGCACCTATGAAGAGTTCACCTACGCTCAGGCAGTCGGAGTTGTTGCGCCGTTCTACCTCGCGAAACTGTTCAAAGACCATTTTGCGGAAGGTGCGTCCATCATCAACATCTCTTCCTCACGTGACCGAATGAGTCAGCCTCAAACGGAGAGTTACACGGCAGCCAAAGGCGGCATCGTTGCACTCACACATGCACTTGCCGCGAGCTTAGCCGGACGTGTACGCGTGAATTCCATTTCGCCCGGCTGGATCGACACCTCATTCAAAGAATATTCCGGTCCCGATGCCACACAGCATTTCGCAGGTCGGGTCGGCAATCCGCTCGACATCGCAAATATGGTTCTCTTCCTTGCCTCTGACAAAGCGGGATTCATCACGGGCGAGAATATCTGTATTGACGGCGGCATGACCAAACAGATGATCTACCACAATGATTTCGGCTGGAAGCTCAAAAAAACGGAAGAATGAGGTGCGAAACATGACCAGATTATTGACGTTATCCATCCTCCTGTTTACCGTCCTTGCATTCTGCGATGAGCGAGAGACAATTCGTGACGCTACAGGAAAAGTAGTCGGAACTGCTACGACCAGTGGCAATCGAACCGTCTACCGCGATGCTACAGGCAAAACCGCGGGAACCGCGACAACTGACGGCAATCGCACGATCTACCGTGACGCCACCGGGAAGGCCGTTGGAACGGCCACTGAGGCTGGAAACAGGACAACCTACCTCGATGCCCATGGAAAGACCGTAGGATCCGCCAGCGAGATTGGAAACAGGACAACCTACCGCGATGCCACGGGCAAGGTTGCAGGTACAGCCACGAGCACGGGGAATGGAACGATCTATCGAGATGCTACGGGCAGAACTGTGGGGACGAAGAAATGAGTTTATGTCGAGATAATTATCGGTTTCATTTAAAAAAAAGAAACTTAACTCTTCTTTGCGTTAAAAAAAGGGAATAATAAAAGAAAATGCTTTTATTGTTCCTTGACAGGAAACAACAAAGAGCTAAACTCTTCTTGTCAAAGAATCACGTACTCCGTTTTTTATCTGATCCAATCGAACTATAAAAAAAGTCTTTATTTATATTACAAGGTAAATAAAATGAACATCATACACAATTCTGCCGGTGGTGGGGCAAACACAAACGAACATGGTTTAAACAACGAGACACATGTAATTCAGGGGGTTTTGCATTCTGTATTGTCTTCTTTTTCTCTTATCGAAGAAAATGGAAACATTTATGCAAATAAGGACGGATCCAGACTCTGTATTGGTTCAACGTACAGAAAAAAAAGTTTTTATAACTTTATTAATGCTCATTTCCCCCAAAAAATATCTATGAATCCTGGAAACCACCATCTCTGTGTTAGCCGTGATATTTGGCCGCATAACTTCGAACCCGATTTCGTGTTGGTTTTGGGGGGCAATGTCAACATTTTTGAAATTAAATATCAGGCGGGTAGTGGATCAGTTGATGAAAAGATACAAACTGGTCCCTATAAAAAAAGAGAGTATGAAATATTGCTTTCGCCAACGTTTGGGGTAAATTACATTTTTCTTTTGAACGACTGGTTTAATCAAAATGGATATCGAAATGTTATACAGTATAATATCGAGAATGGATGCCAGTGCTTTTTTAATAGTCAAATACAAGAGATTTGCAACTTCTTTAAGCCACAGATAGAGAATGCTCTTCTTTTTGACAACACACAGTTGTAATTTCACAAATAAAACTTCAATTCCTAAAAAAAGAAAGGATGTAGCAAATGGAACACAAAGTATACCTTAACACTTCTAATATTGTAGGACGACAGGAACTTGTACGTTTTTTGTATAGCACATTTGCAAACGAAGAGGCAGGAACTCCTGAAGACGTTAGCCGTTATTCATATTATGTTGAGACATTAGAAGATAATACGCACATTTATCTTAGACGTCCTGCACCGCGAAATAACGGTATTGATTTTACTGTCAAATCAGACGGTTATAGATTTCCTGTTGGAAAACGTAGAATGCACAATCCGTCTCATGATAATATCTTTTCGATGTTACAATCAAAAAGAGTGGATAATATGTTGCAATATGATAATCAAGTCAAGCCTTTAATTGCGCGTATTTATAATGTTGAACCTTTGATGGAACACGATTATAGGATACTAGGTTTTTCTGACGAAGCCTATTCCATTGAACTTATTTTAAAACTTTTAAAATGGCTTTTTGCAGAACAAGATGCAACATACTGGAATCACTCTGGACGCAATATGCTTTTTAGGTGGTTACAGCAAGGTGGGCTGGCTTAATTCATCCTCAATAGCGTTCAATCTATTTGTAGAAAGCATTACAAATTCTGGGGACAGTTCGATGCCAACAAACTGCCTTCCGGTTTTAAGTGCTGCTACTCCGGTTGTGGCGCTTCCTGCAAACGGATCTAAAACAACATCTCCAGGATTAGAAGAAGCCAGAACGATACGCCGCAATAATTCAATGGGTTTTTGAGTTGGATGTTTTCCATATATTTTTTCCTGTCTTGATGGAGACGGGATAGTCCATACCGTTTTCATTTGTTTCCCATGATTATATGCCTTCATTTCTTCATAATTAAAACAATGCTTACTTTTTTTACTATTTTTTGCCCAGATCAAGAGTTCTGTTGAATGTGTAAAAAAACGGCATGATAAATTGGGAGGAGGGTTAGGTTTTTCCCAGGAAATCACGTTAATAATGGAGCAACCAAGTTCCTGAAGGATATTACCTATAATAAAAATGGAATGTTGCGTTGCACTGATCCAAATTGTTCCATTTGTATCAAGTAATGTCAAGCATTTTTCTATCCATCGCAGATGAAAAGCCCTAATTTCATAAAAACTTGCACCTTTATCCCATTGTCCCTTATTTACAGAAACCATTTTTCCCGCGTGGCAAGTTATTCCCCCGTTAGATAAAAAATAAGGCGGATCTGCAAAAATAAGCGGGAAGGTTATATTCAAATCACATAGTTTACTCAAAACAGAAAAAGAGTCATCGCATAGCAAAAGCCAATCTTTTTTGAGAACAGATTTTGTTAAAGGTAATGATTCCGCTATTTTCTTAAAGTTCATAATTGCTTTCTCACACAAAAACATGTGACATGATACCGTCTTCCATGTCTTTGATATTATATAAATGATCCATAACATCAAATGTTTCACGCAAATTACCTCTGGCACTTCTCCAACCCATGCCATCAGTAAACCAAACAAAATTAACACCTGAAATACCTTCTATTTCGAGAGCGAGGGTTTTGTAACTTCTTGCAGTCTCATTCAATTTGGAACCGCCACTTGAATAAAAATTCGTTTCAATAAGATAAAGCCCGCTAGGTTTCGAAACAACAAAGTCAAAACGTTTTTCGGTGCTTCCTTGATTGGAGATGGCGGATAGATCTAAATTCCATTTGTCTTGGATTTCATGTATATACATCTCGTCAAAATAATCCTGTCCCTTCTGGAATCCAGCTTTCTTAAGAAAGCTTTCAACAAGATCTTCCATTAAATGCCCACCACGGTTCTTTCTTCCATTAGAATCTAATCCAGTCTCAACCCCGGTTGCATAATCAACAAGGTTACTAATTATATGATTCTGAATTAAGTCAAATAATCCCGTCTTTCTCATAAACATGCAATACAAATCAATAGTTGACGTCGGCAAATTTTGCCAAAGAGAATTAGATTTTGAATTGAAATCAAAAAGAAAAGAACCATCTTCATCCATTGCACGTATTTCAAGATCTCTTACTGCCAAAAGAAGGGGAATACAGCGCAATGTTTCGGGATAAAGGGATACTATTTTACGAAAATCGTTTTCAATGTTATGCGAACCAATTAATGAATTCAGAATATTGAGTTGCACGCGGATTGATTCGATATTTGCATGAACTTTGTTGAAGTCGACATAATAACCATAATCAGCGATACTGGGCCTAAAAGAGTCCAACCATTCATTAAAGTTACGCATTATAATGCTCCTTCGCTCGATAAGATTAGTTGTGAACAAGAATCTCGCTTATCTTTCCACGCCCGCCTGCATTGCTGTTAATCATTCTAGTAGCAGTAATACGTTCTATTGTAAGCGGAGCATAGAGGTCATCAAAGAAATTGTCATTTATATCCGTGTTCTTTGGATCAGAATTGCTTGCTAAAACATGGGCCCCTTTGTTCGCCAAGGCAATAATATACTGAGCAAGCTTTGTCTGGGCTGAATCATCAAAGCAATCTTCGGTATAAGATGTAAAGCTTGCGGTCTGCGACAAGGGACGGTATGGAGGATCAAAGTACACAAACGTTTTATCATCTATAAACGATTCTGAAACATGATAATCTCCATATTCTATTTGTACCCCCTTAAGAACTTTAGAGACCTGTCTCAAATTGGATTCATCGCAAATTGGGGGTTCTTTGTATGCCCCCATAGGGACATTATAGTCCCCTTTGCTATTTACACGGTAAAGCCCATTAAAACAGGTTTTATTTATAAACACAAACAATGTGGCCATTTCAATGCTATAAATGCTTGCTCTTTTTAGATCATTAAAGCGCGTTCTCTTTGTGTAATAATATTGTTTGCGTTCATCTGGAGTCAAAGGTATAAACTCGTCTCTGTAGTTTCTTAATTGTTCTACAAAGATATCAGCATTGTCACGAATTGTTTTGTAGAGGTTTATCAGTTCTGCATTGGTGTCACAAATTAACACCTCATCCAGTTCATATGTGCTAAGAATATCTAAAAGGACGGCCGCACCTCCAATAAACGGTTCTGCGTATTTTTTTATGGTCTTTCCCAATCCTTTAGGATATCTCTGACGTATTTCGGGCAGAATCTGACTTTTACCGCCAGCCCATTTAATGATTGGTTTAATTCTCGAATCTGATTTCATTGGCGAATGTTTCTGATGTTTGTTTAAATGAACAGATGTTTTACAAGAGATAATATAGCAGAGAAACGGGTTAATTCAAACAAGATACACGTTTTTTTCCTTTTATCTTGAGCTAGATGTTCAGTCCTGACCGGTCTGTGTAAGAACATCCGACAGCACCTTCCACTTCCACGGTTTTGCGTTGAGGTGGAGGTCGCACACCAGCCATCGCCCGTTCTCGAACAAATACGCGTACTCGGCCCACAGGTCTTTCGCCTGCTCCGGGAACGACTCTTTGTTCATCACTTTGACTGCGGGAACCAGCGGATCATTGCGGTCGCGGTGGTAGGCCACGGTGACGTTTGGCTGCGGATTCGACCAGGAGTGCCGAAGCGTCGGGGCCGGGTCCACCTCGGCTCCGAGCGAGCTCAGGAAGCCCAGCGAGATGAGCTTCTCGACCTTCTTCCGGTCGGTGTAGTGTTCCGCAAGGGTTTCTCCTGCTCCTCCATGGGCAATATATCCATCCCAATGCAGGTGAATGGCCCAGATTGTTCCATCGGGCATCGTCATCCCGATTGCAGCGCTTGTGCTCATTGCTTCACCCTCCCATCCTTTCCCGGCCAGCCGATGCCGGGGAAATCTCTGTCGCCACGGCGAATAGCCTCACGCTCAGCCGCTGCCGCCTTTTCGTAGTCCGGATGATGTTTTTCCTCTTCGATGCATCGGAGACACAGGACATCGGTGTTAAACCGGCTCATCTGCCTCGCTTTGAGTTCAGCTCCGCAACGGTCGCACTTGGTTACTGTGAAGAATCTGTCAGGCATGTTCATTTCCTCCTGGTTTTGGGGTTTCTTCTCCTGAAAGTTGACGATTTTGACGGGGAGCCCCAGAATCTGTTTCGTGAGCAGAAAGGTCTGGAGCATTTCGTTGGGAAACCGAGCCAGAAACTTGGCGTCCTCCCACTCCCTGTCGGTGATCGGACGCCGACCATAGCTTATTTGGGTTCGCGTGACCTCGGCTCCGGCGTCCTTTATGAGGTACGCTATCTGAACCTTCCGCTCAGTCACGGTGACTATTTGTCGTATCGGCATTTTGAGCTCCTCACTGTTCGCCGTGGCGTTTCTTCCAGTCGCCGGACTCGATAACGGTCGCGCGAGACGGAATCTGATTCATGATGTACACCCAGCCCTCCTCGATGCTGCCGTCTGCAAGCTTGGCCGGAACGAGCTTGCGGTCGTAGAGGCGCGGGTAGCCTTCGAGGCAGTCGACCTGCGGCCAGTCCTCAAACGGGATTTCAGCGAGTTCCGCATGGACGTCCGAGTCTCCGTCTGGGGTAAGAGCCGGGAACCCGCAGTGCAGGTCGTAGAGGGTCCCCTTGATGGTGCAGGGGTTGATTCGGACTGCATTCGCGAAGAAGCGGTGGTTGTGTTCTCCGGTCATGAGCGTACCGTAGGCGATGATTTTGACAGTTTTCATTTTGGACTCCTTTTGAGTTTGAGGGGAAGGAAGAAGTTTTTATTGTTTCGGAATGCATTCGGGATGTGGTGGTAGGCCGCACCCACGGAACAGATTTTTCTGTAATCTTCGGGGAACGGCTGACCGGTGCGAAGAGCCTTTGTTTCGGGCGTCATCTCGTAGGTTGCGGCCACGAAGGTTTCGCCGTTGCATTCGGCCTCGATCCAGATTCTGCGGTAGATACGCGGGTGTCCTTCGTAGGTGTCGAGGATACTCAGTTCCCGTTCGCTGATGCAGTAAAGGACGCCGTGGACCTCCGCGCCTTCTTCGTAGTCGATGTCGGCATAGAGCCGTTCGACGAGACGATAGTTTTTGAGTTTGGCCACACGGAATGTTGCGGCGGTCGGACATCTGTGGCGGATGCGCTTCGGGTTCAGGTTTGACCCGTAGGCGAAGTAGAGGATTGGCATGTTCATGGTTTTCTCCTGTTCAGTTTGAGGCTGACATTACTTAAAGCATGGCTTTCGCTTATAGCAAGTCGATTGCGGAGAATAATATGAAGTTTCTTCGATAAAGATTCACCTCAGAACGCAATCACACGAATCATTGGTTCGGGGAGTTTTTCCTCCGTACCGAAGAACCGGATTTCCTTGGCGATCTCCTCCGCAGATATTGTCGTGTCGGCGAAGTCCCCGTCCTCGTTGTCGGAAACGATGAGAGCGTTTCCGCAGATGCGCCAGTCACCGAGCGCGAATCCGTGTTCCCACGGTTTCAGCCTGGCTTCTTCGTCGCAGACGATGAGCTCGTCACGGTACTCCACAACCTGCACGACACGGCAACCGATTTTGTCGTACATGGCATGCAGGTCGTTTTCGATGTCGATTCCGGTCACGGTCTTGTTGGCGGCGTCGATGAAGATGGCTTTCATTTTACTTTGACCTCCTGCTCCTCGAAGGAAGCATAGTTGAGTTTGGCGAGCAGATTCAGGAATTCGAGGGCGGCATCGTCCTCGGTGAGCACGAAATCTTTCTGCCCGATTTTATCGAGAATCTTCCGCATGTATTCTTCGACCGTGAGGTCGATTTGGAACGGATTCATTTTCATGGCTTCGACAATTTCGGTGGCGTTTGCACCAACGTAGTATTCGCCGGTGA
>JAEEGL016324108.1_pt1 | contig 23431 bp, 18 predicted proteins | sample 9134231 | NCBI WGS metagenome assembly JAEEGL01 (sample SAMN16246548, study PRJNA631951) | gut metagenome | biome: gut microbiome; feature: rumen; material: fiber-attached | host: Bos | place: Iran: Karaj | collected 2018-10
AGGCATGGATCGTTGACGGGCAGCTCACCATCGACCCTAAGAGAGAGAAGTTCCTTGACATCGCTAAGACTCTTAAGGACAACGGTTGGTCTAACGACGCAGCTGGTTGGTCTGAGGCTTGGTATGCTGACATGAAGGGCGAAGGCGCTCAGAAGGTATTCGCTTTCTTCGGACCTGCTTGGCTCATCAACTACGTTATGATCGGTAACTCCGGTGGAAACAAGGCTGGTGAAGGCACATTCGGTCAGTGGAGAGTTTGCGCTCCGCCGGTAGGCTTCTTCTGGGGCGGCACATGGGTTCTCGCTAACAAGGACACAAGCAAGAAGGAAGGCGTAGCTGAGCTCATCGAGTGGATCACACTTGACTCTTCTGACACAGGTCTCCAGTATCTCTGGGCTAACGGATCTGTAGACTGGGACAACGATCCTAACACAGCTACAGCTAAGGATACAGTAGCTTCTGCTACAGTTATGGCTAAGTCTGACGGTAAGCTCGACTTCTGCGGCGGCCAGAACGTATTCCCTGCTTTCATCGCTGGTAACCAGTATGCTTCTGCTAAGGCTATGACACAGTATGATGAAACCATCAATGGTTACTTCACAGATGCTGCTACTCAGTATGCAGAGGGCAACGTAGATAGAGATGGCGCTATCGAGCAGTTCAAGACGAACGTTCAGGATAACCTCTCCTTCTAATAGGATCTAATTTCTAGATGCTGTGGCGGCAGGGTAGATCAGGTATTTACCCTGCCGTTTTTTAAAAAAAGAGGAGGCTGAAATGAGAAACAAAAAACTTGTCAATTATGCAAAGTACGGATACATATTCTCGATTCCGTTTATCCTTACTTTCTGCATTTTTACTCTTTATCCGGTAGTTTACACTTTTGTACTCGGATTTACAGATTTAAAGGGTGCCGGCAATACCGAATGGCATTGGCTCCCTTCAGTTGGTAAGAACCTTTTTGCCAACTTCACAGATGTTCTTACATCTAAGACATTTGGTAAGGCATTCAAAAATACATGGATCATTTGGATCTTAAACTTCATTCCCCAGATCGGATTTGCTCTCCTGTTCACCGCTTGGTTTACAGACAGAAGATCAAAGGTTAAGGGAACTGGCTTATTCAAGATCCTTTTCTACATGCCTAACATCATCACAGCAGCTTCAATGGCTATCTTGTTCCAGAAGCTGTTTGGTTACCCGATAGGTGCTGTCAACCAGCTCTTCAACGCTAATCAGCCCTATAACTTCTTAATCAATGAATGGCCTGTTAAGTTCATCGTTGCATTCGTACAGTTCTTCCAGTGGTATGGTCATACAATGGTAAACCTCGTTGCAGGTGTTATCGGTATCAGCCCTGAGATCTTCGAAGCTGCTGAAATCGACGGTGCAAACAGAGTTCAGACATTCTTCAAGGTAACCATCCCTTGTATCCGTCAGATCATGTTGTTCGTTCTCGTAACATCACTCATCGGCGGTCTCAATATGTTCGATATTCCGCAGTTGTTGGTAGGTCCTAAGGCAGCTAACGGTGCGGCTCTCACAACTAATATGTATATTAGAAACCAGGCATTTGACGGAAGCTACCTCTATAACAGAGCTGCAGCTGCATCTGTCATCTTGTTCCTTATTATCGTTGTTCTTTCTGCTATCGTTTTCTATATCCTCAGAGATAAGGACGAAGCTAAGCTCAAGAAGCTTAGAAAGCAGGAGCTCAGAGCAGCTAGGAAAGGTTTTTGAGGTGAATAGATATGGCTAATGAAGTAAAATTATCTTCTATCAAGAAGAATGAGACAGCTCTTAAAGTAGTTATCTACGTTGTCTCGATCTTTTTCTCAATCATGACATTGTTCCCTTTCGTTATGTTGATCTGTAACTCTTACAAGAACACATACGAAGTTCAGGCGAGCACATTGTCGCTCTATTCAAAGGAACCTTTTAAGAACCTTGCTAATAACTGGAAGCAGATCACAAGTAAAGATGCTTTCCACCCTGGCGTAGGTTTCAGAAACTCCTTTATTGTTGCGACATTAAGCACAATCCTTAACGTATACTTCTCAAGCCTCACAGCTTATGCTATTACAGCATATGAGTGGAAGCTCAGAGATGGATTCAACGCAATGATCATGGCAGTCATGATGATCCCTGGTACAGTTACAATGATCGGTTTCTTCCAGATGGCTTACAAGATCGGATTGGTTAATAAGCTTTCAGCTCTTATTCTCCCTTCCATCGCAGCTCCTATGGTTGTATTCTTCATGCGTCAGTATCTGCAGGCTTCCCTCTCAATGGAGATCGTACAGTCCGCAAGAATCGACGGTGCAGGCGAGTTCAGAATCTTTAACCAGATCGTTATTCCGCTCATGAAGCCCGCTATTGCTACACAGGCAATCTTCGCTTATGTTGGTAGCTGGAATAACCTCTTCTCACCTATGATCCTCCTTACTGACAAGAATAAGAAGACACTCCCGGTCATGGTATCCCTGCTTAATGGTGATATCTATAAGAAAGAGTACGGCGCTATTTACTTAGGACTCCTTATCACAGTTCTTCCTCTTATCGTCGTTTACGCTTTCCTCTCCAAGTACATCGTAGAAGGTGTTGCTTTGGGTGGTGTCAAGTCATAAGGCTTTTAACCTATTTAAGTAGGTTTGTCTCGGATAAACTTTTTACAACATACTGCGTCTTTGGAAATTGCCTCCCCAAAGACGCAGTTTTTTTGCCTGCTTTTCCGTAATCGAAAACGGAGATGCAGGCAATTATTTTTGCTTTATAGAGGTATAAAAAATAAGGACGGGTACTCGAGGAGATGTACCAGCCCTTATCCGATAAAAGTGAAAGGAGCACTTTTATTTTTTCTTTAATCGTCTCATCCTGTTTCTGAACTGGGAAGGTGAGCATCCGTACTGCTTCTTGAAGCAACGGCTTAAAGAAGTCAGGTTATTGAATCCGCATGACATCGCTATATCACTGATCTGAAGATCTGTGTCGGTGAGCTGTCTTTCGACTTCCTTGAGCTTTAAGGTCGTCTGGTAGTCATTAAATGTCATGCCGGTATATTCTTTGAAAAGTCTTGCGAAGTGGAACTTCGAATAGCCAACGTGAGTAGCCGCTTCATCCATGGAAACGTTCTCTGAACTATGCATAGCGAGCCATTCGGCAAGTGACTTGAACTTGATATAGACTTCGCGCTGCTTGTCGTTCTGAACTACAACGAGGCTGTCAGAATAATCCTTCTTCATGAGCATACCGAAAACATCCATGAGTTTACTGAAGATGGACATTTCCTTGATCGTTGTCGAATAGAAGAAATAGAGGTCGTTGATCTCCATGAATCTCTCGAAAATGAGGCTGTAAACCTCAGGATGCGTTTCGGGAGTAATAAGGAGAGGTTCCTTGATTATTTTTTTGAATTCTTCGAAGTCAAAGAGACCTTCCAAAAAGTCGATATTAAACAGATAGATAAATCTGATACCTGATCTCGTTCCTGCGATCTTATGGAGCATATCTGGCGGTACCAGAAGGATTTCTTTTTCCTTAAGGATAATAGTCCTGTCATCGAAAATATAAGTGTAGGATTTTTCGATAGGAATAGTGATCTCAAGACAACTGTGCTTATGGACAGGGTAGTCCTCGGAACGGTTGTTGTACCAGATTCGCATGTTTGCGCCGGGAATAAAATCAACTTCTTCTACATCATTGCTGACGATTCTTCCGGCAAAGCTGCCGATAGGTTGCTGATATTTGCCCGGAACGGAGTTATCGTTAAACTGCATTATGAATCCCCATAAATAAAAGTGAATGTTACAATTTTATATACTCAAATTGTCTTTTTCAAGCCTGTTTAGGCATAAAAATAGCAAAATATGTAAAATATCAAGCGGAATCTGACATTTATTCATTTCCGGATACTGTAAAATCTAAATATCATTTTATAGAGGAGAATACTGCTATGGACAGACAAAAAGCAAAGAAGAGAGCCGAAGAATTAGTTAGCAAAATGACCGTGGAAGAGGCTTGTTCGCAGCTCAGATACGATTCTCCTGCGATCGAGAGATTGGGTATTCCCGAATACAACTGGTGGAATGAATCTTTGCACGGAGTTGCAAGAGCAGGAACTGCAACGAGCTTTCCCCAGGCAATAGGTCTTGGCGCTACTTTCGATACCGAGCTCATGGGTGAAGTAGGCGAGGTATGCGGAAACGAAGGCCGTGCTAAATATAATGAATATAAGAACAACGGAGACCGTGATATCTATAAGGGTCTTACTTTCTGGTCACCTAACGTAAACCTTTTCAGAGATCCCAGGTGGGGCAGAGGCCAGGAGACATATGGTGAAGATCCTGTGCTTATATCCAGACTTGCTGTTCCTTTTATCGAAGGTTTGCAGGGAGACGGCGAATACATGAAGGCAGCTGCATGCGCCAAGCACTTCGTAGTCCATTCAGGACCTGAAGCCGTAAGACACCAGTTCAATGCGACATGTAATGACAAGGATCTCTATGAGACTTATATGCCTGCTTTCGAAGCATGCGTTAAGGAAGCAAAGGTCGAATCCGTAATGGGCGCCTATAACAGGACTAACGGTGAGCCCTGCTGCGGACATTCCTATCTTCAGGATGTCATCCGCGATAAATGGGATTTCGAAGGCCACATCGTTTCCGACTGCTGGGCTATAAGAGATTTCCACGAAAACCACAAGGTAACAAAGACTATAGAAGAGAGCGCTGCACTGGCTCTTAACAAGGGATGCGATCTTAACTGCGGCTGTACTTATATCCACCTCATGAGCGCATATAACCAGGGTCTCGTAACTGAAGAAACGATCAGACGGGCAGCAGTAAGACTCTTTACAACAAGATTCATTCTTGGCATGTTCGATGAGACTGAATTTGACGGCCTCAATTATCTCGATGTCGAATCAAAAGAAAACCTCAAAGTCGCAAAGAGAGCATCTGATGAGAGCATCGTGCTCCTTAAGAATGACGGCATTCTTCCTATCGATAAGAATAAGACCAAGGTCATCTCCGTAATCGGCCCTAACGCTGATTCCAGAGCGTGCCTCATCGGTAACTACTATGGAACATCCTCAGAGTACATAACAGCCTTAGAGGGCATCAGGAACGCCGCAGGAGACGACATGAGGATCCTTTATTCCGAAGGATGCGATATAAGCACTCCTAAGCCAGACTTCCTTTCCCGCGAGTATCACAGACTCGCTGAGGCAAAGGCTGTAATGAGCAGGTCTGATCTGGTAATCCTCGTCATCGGCCTTAATGAGAATCTTGAAGGCGAAGAAGGCGACCAGGGCAACCAGTATAAGTCAGGCGATAAGCCGGATCTTTTATTCCCTAAGACACAGCGAAAACTGATCGACCTGGTAATCGCTTCAGGCAAGCCTTTCATCACCGTAGTTATGGCCGGATCAGCAATGGACTTAAGCGTTCTTAACGATAAATCTTCTGCGATCCTTCAGGCATGGTATCCGGGCGCAAGGGGCGGCCAGTCTATTGGTGACATTTTATTCGGCAAGGTTAATCCTTCGGGTAAACTCCCTGTTACTTTCTATAAGGACACAAACGATCTTCCTGACTTTGAGGATTACTCAATGAAGGGCAGGACATACCGTTATCTTGAGACAGAGCCTCTCTATCCGTTCGGCTACGGTCTTACATACGGAAAGATGGATATCACATCTGTTGAGCATTCAGGCGACAGGGAAAACGGATTAACTATCACTGTTGATGTTAAGAACTCCGGCGATATCGCAGCAACTGAAGTCGTTCAGGTCTACATGAAGGCTGAAGATCCCAATGAAGTAAAGAATACAAGGCTCGCCGGTTTTGCAAGGGTCACGCTCGGCGCAGGTGAGACAGGAAAAGCAGAAATTTCCATACAATCTGAGAGCTTTTTGGTCGTAAACGACAAGGGCGAGAAGGTAGCACCTTCAGGAAATGTTAACATCTATGTCAGTTTCGGCCAGCCTGACAGCCTTACAGAGCGCTTAACAGGCAAGAAGGCGTTCTCTTTCACAATCTGACAGAAACCCAATAAACAGTAGGCATCCGGGCTTTGTAACATTGTTACAGAGCCCGTTATGCGTTCTTGGCACCGAACCTCGCAAACATAATGAATTAGGGATTTTACGTTCTTAATTTGTTTATCTAATTAACAAAAAGGTAATTTGACACTCTAAGCTCTCAATTCTAAAATAAGTTATAAAGAAAATTATACTTTTCTCGATGCTCTAGATCTTAGGCAAGGGTGCTAAGGAGAGTTACGAAGTATGGCAAGGAAGGCATTCTGTGACAGATGCAAAATGGCTAAGAATGCGAGGGGTGTTACTCTCGTTGAGCTCATTGTTGTGCTTGTGATCATGTCTATCCTGGCAGCTGCCGGCATCGGTTCAGCGGTTGGCTTTGTTAAGCGTTCCAGACTCACTCAAAACGAAGATAATGCAAACACCATCTATCAGGCAGTTCAGACTGCTCTTCTGCAGATGGAAAAGGGCGGAACTCTAAGTGACTGGGTAGAAAACAAAGTTGTAGCAGACGGACAGTCCACACCTTTTTCAAATACGGCAGGAGCAGCTAACCCTTCTTCTAATACAACCCTGGAATCTTCATTTGATCAGACCAAGTTTTTCGATGATACGGAAGCTAAGGCAAACGAGTCAAAGCATATGCGTTTCGTCCTTACCTTTACACCTAACAGCGGTGATGCTCAGAGCAAGACTTTGAAGGAACTGATCCAGCCGTATTTCTACGATGCTGTTATCTTTGAAGGAACAATAACTGTCGAGCTCGATGTCGAAAAGGTTTTCGACGCTAGATTGGAACCTCACTATGCGGCAGGATGTCTTTCAGTCTTCTACTGTGCTCAGGAAAAATCAGGCTGGGGTGATGCTGCTGTTCCTAACAGAACCTTAAAAGAGAGAGCCAAGAAGTTCATCGGTTATTACGACGGTTATGTCGGCTATTCACTGGATACTGTTTACCTTCCGAAGATCGAAGATGGCCTTGAGATCGAGTCTTTTACTTATGATAAGAATACAGGCAATCTTACCTGGACCGTATCATTGGAAGGAAAACTCATTAACGGCAAAGGCAAGCATCTTAACTACCAGATCGATCTTTATCAGAACAATACTCACAACGAGAGATTTATCATAAATGAAGATTTCCTCATTGACGGTGTATCTGTAGACAACAATTCCAAGGGCGTAAATATTTACCCGTTACTGGCAGCTGCAGAAGACGAAGGCGGTTCCGTAACCATAGGATCCAAGACTTATCCTGTAACTGTAACTTCCCAGGAGATCGTTTATGTCGATAAGGGCAACACTGCGGTAACTGTTTACAGAAAGAGCATCGTTATTCCGGCTTTTGCATACAGGAACCTTAATGGTGATTATTCAGAACTGAGCGCTGCAGCAATAAGCACTTCAACGAATCCGGTAACTCTTACGATCACTTATGTTTCCGGCGAGCCTGATAAGGATCCTTATATTGAATATTCTTTGAACATTGGTGAATACTCGGCCGATAACAATAAGGCAAAGCTGATTGCCTGCCCCAATGATTTCAACCTTGAAAAGGATCTGGCAGGCTGCAATGACAGGTCAGGTATCGTACCGATGAACAAAGCAGAAGAAACAGGAGTCGAACCTTATGTGCCTCCCGTAACCGACGATAACGAAGAAGACGGCGATAGTGGAGACAGCGGCACATAAGGCCAGCAATATTTAGGAGGGTGTTTTTACGGACACTTCAAACGAAAGCAGAGAAAGACGGGAAGGAACCATATTCTACAGAAGGCGTATTGGAGACTGGTTCAGACGCTACATTATAGAATTGGTAATCATCACTCTCGCAGTAGTATTCGGTATCGTAACTACCGTTATTACTTCAAATGCCCGAAAAGTATTCCGTGAGGCAAAGGATGTAAGAACAGCGATTAAGTTCGTCGGCACGCAGTATTATGGCGGCAACACTTCGATCTTTGATCCTTCAAAGGCAACAGGTCTTGCAGATGGTGCTGCAGAAGCCATTGCCGAAGTATCCACCCGTGACGGTCAGGTTTTCTTATATGCCTGGGACGAAGATGAGAACATGCCTTTAAGATTCGAATACAGGAAAGGCGCATATACAGTCGTTTATACAGATGACAGTTATGAAGGCAAGAAGAAAGATGACGCATCCAGAAACCAGATGATGGGCAAATGGAATGTCACATACTCATTCGAAGTATTGAAGTACGAAGCTGAATAAAGAGGAGAAAGGAAAGTCTTATGCCGGAATTTAAATACAAGGCTCAAAACCAGAACGGCAAGATCGTTAAAGGCCGCACAGATGCGCCTGATGCTGCTGCGCTCCAGAGGCGTTTCCACGACGAAGGATTAACGCTCCTTGATGCAGCGCCGGTCGTAAGACGTATTGCGTTAAAGCCATTGAAGAAGGCACAGATCGCTGACTTTGCCAGACAGCTCGGTACACTTACCAGAGCAGGTGTTTCCCTGGTTAAGACTTTGGAGATCATTGCTCATGACGAATCTATCGGTACATACGAACGCGATATATATCTGAAGCTCCGTGACAGGATCGTTCAGGGTATTGCTTTATCAACATGTATGGAAGAATTGGATCCTGCATTTCCGCCTTTGTTTGTATTCATGATAAAGGCTACAGAGCAGACAGGAAACCTTGATGACACCGCTTTAAGACTTGCTGCGCACTATACAGAAGAGAACGAGCTTGAACAGCAGGTAAAGAGTTCTTTGACTTACCCTAAGATCCTGGCTGTGCTCATCGTTATAGTTGTTGCGATCCTCTTCGGTTATGTATTGCCGCAGTTTGAAGATCTTTTCGCTGGTATGGATAAATTGCCGATGCCTACTGTAGTCCTTATGGCGATATCGAATTTTGTTGCAACAAAGTGGTACATCATCCTGATCGTCGGCGCGCTGGTTGTTATTTTCGGAAAGATAATAATCAGACTTCCCTCAGTTAAGTATCAGATCGATAAGATCAAGACAAAAGGTGCCTGGGGAAAACTTACGAAGGTAATCTATTCTGCCAGATTTGCAAGAACCCTGAGTTCTCTTTATGCAGGCGGAATTCCTATCTATAATTGTATTGATATCGCAAAGAGCACCATCGGAAACTCATATATTGAAGCACAGTTCGATGAAGTCCTGAAAAAGGTATCTGCGGGAAGCTCCGTCTCAGATGCGTTAAAGGACGTAAAGGGATTTATTCAAAAACTGTCTTCTTCGATCAAGATCGGTGAAGAGACCGGTATGTTAGCTCCGATGCTCGAATCTGTTGCGAATGATCTGGATTTCTATTCCAGACAAGCACTTGTAAAACTGACCTCTTATATCGAGCCGGTAATGATCGTCGTCATGGCGGCAATTGTCGGTTTCGTTATGGTAGCGGTAATCACGCCTATCTATAACTCCTATGCGACTATAGGTGCAGGCACGTAAGAAAGGTAAGAAAGCATATGTCTGTTACTGTTTTTCTATCTAATACGAACATTCAGATCGTAGTGGGTGCAGGAACCAATGCGGGAGCAAAGGTCAAGCGCCTTGTATCTGTAGGCATCCCGAACGGTGCGGTATTAAACGGCGTCGTTATGGATGAAAACGCGCTTGTATCAGCTATTCAGGAGTGCTGGAAAGTAAATAAACTTCCGAAGAGCGAAGTAACTCTCATTTTGAACAGCCCCCAGCTTCGTGCGAGCATCATCGATATGCCGGTCATGCCCGATAAGAAAACTACGGAGTATGTTCAGCGTGAGACAAAGGACGGAAGACTTGCAAAGCCTGTAACTGCTTGGTATCTGCTCGATAAGAATCCGAAACAGAAATCACAGAAGGTTATAGCTGAGACCACAGACTCCCAGTTTATAACTACTTATGTCGGCATTTTCGCAAGAGCCGGAATAAAGCTTATTGATATCCACGATGGTGTCACGCTTGCCATAGAACTTTTGAAGGGTTCGACACGCAATAAGACTGTAGTCTACATGATCCTCGACGGTACTTCACTTGTTACTATCTTCTTTGCAAGGGGCCAGTATTACTACCATTCGACAAAGAGAGTCTTTAACCAGCCGGGACTTCCGGAATTTGCAAAAGAGATCTTTAGCGCAATTTCCGAGATCCGCCAGTTTGCTTCAGCTCAGAAACTCGAAGATTCTATCGATGAGATCCTTTTCGCAGGTTTAGGCGAGCAGCAGGTATCAAGACTTGCTGACGATATGAGTGACATCGACAACAATATCAAGTTGTCTGCAGTCACTTGCCCGAGTTATGTAAAGGCCAAGGATAACGAAAAGCAGTTCCCTTACTTTGTATATCCTATCGCAGGTCTTAAGAAGATCAGCCAGGTAAGACTTGATATCATGACCGCAAACAAGAAGAGCGGCGATAAGTTTATCAAGACCAGAAATGCAATGAAGTTCATTGTTCCTGCTGCTGCGATAGTTGTAACGCTTCTGTTGGTTTATGGCGGTCTTCTAGGTTTCGGCATTTATAAGCAGAACCAGTTGAGTGCTCTTAAGAAGGAGAACAGCAATCCTGCCACACTTGCCAATGTAGCGCGTTATGAAGAGATCACAGATGTAATCAAGGGTGTAGGAAGCAAGCAGGGCGGACTCAATCTGTTCCATGAGTACATAGATTCTTATCCGATCCCTGATTCCGAGATAAACAAGATCATCTCCAGTGCAGCAACTAAGAGAAGCGTCAAGGTTATTGTCAATTCCTACGATGCTTCTTCCGGTGTCTTCAACATCACGGCACAGTCTACGGAAGTTGAAAAGATCAATCAGTTTATAGCAGATCTCATGGGCATGGAAAACTTTGAGAGGATCGACTATACGGGATATACCGCGATAAGTGATAAGAAGGGTAATTCCGGCTGGCAGATCAATGTGGTATGCACTCTTGCTGCCCGTACATCAGAAACAACAGCAGAAAGTGAGGAAGGCTGATATGAAACTTGAAACTAACCTCAGACCTCAAGATAAAAGAACTATAGGCATCGTAATATTTGTTGCGGTTGTTGCACTTTTCTGCTGGTATCTTGTAAGACCTGCCTGGATCAAGCTCGGAGACTTGGATGATAAGATCGCTCAGGAAGAAGAAAGAAAACAGGAATACAGGATGAAGACGATCAACCTTGCATCGGCTGAAGTCCTTTACGATAAAGCAGTAACAGATATCACATCTTCAACTACGGATTTCTATGATGTAATGGATAACTCCGAGATCGAGAAGATGGGCACCAAATATATCTTAAAATTCGGTCTTACACCGGTTGATTTTACTATTGACCTGAGAGATGGTTCTTACGTTGCAGAAACACCATACCAGTATTCTGATATTAAGGCACCGACAACTACAAAAAAGAAGTCATCAAGCAGCACCACAACAACAACGCCGACTCCAACCAAAACTGAAAAAAAGACGACCAAGAAAACATCTGGCCTTGATGTTCAGTCACTCCAGGTCTATTACAATGATGCTGTTAACGGTGTAAAGAATACAACTCCTTCACAAGTCCAGTGTGCCCGTATAACTATCGTTATTCAGGGTCCCAAGAACAAGTGTCAGTCTCTGATAGACGACATTACAAAGAATCCTTCGATCAGAGTCAGAGGATTCAGCTGGAATAATGTTGAACCCGTTTATTCAGTAGATAAAGAAGGCAATAAGATACTTATGAATGGTGGTTATTCTGAACTTAAACTTGATCTTAACTTCTATATGTGTGATAAACCGCAATTTGATAACGAAGAGGGATGACGCATGGATAACAATGCACAGACTAGTAAAATCAGGATCGGTGATCTCCTCGTAACCGCAGGATATATTACCGAATCACAGCTCAAAGAAGCGCTTTCCATCCAAAAGGAACAGGGCAAGCGTGTAGGTGAGGTGTTGCAGGATCTCGGTTATGCTACCGAGAAACAGATCCTCACGGCCCTTGCTAACAGACTCGGCACTGAGCTTATAGATATAAGTACATTAAAGATCGATGTCGAAGCCGTAAATCTTATTCCAAAGCAGATGGCAGAGCAATATATCATGCTGCCTGTTGCAAACCAGGACGGTCAGGTCACTCTCGTAGTTAACGATCCTCTTAATCTCTATGCTATTGAGGATATCAGACAGACTATAGGTTTGCCTGTAGTTACGGTTCTTGCAGAATTAGAGCCTCTTAAGAATGCCATTGAGTATCAGTATGCCGAGATCAAGGCAAAGGCTGCGGCTGCAAATGCCAATGACAATGCTACGGGAATGGATATTGATGAACTCGTTATCGATACCAGTGCCGGTGCCGATGATGCTCCTATCATCAACCTCGTTAACTCGCTCCTTGATAAAGCATTCCAGGATAATGCATCCGATATCCATATCGAGCCTTTTGAGAGAAATGTTACGGTCAGAATGCGTATCGACGGTACGCTCTTAGACTACATTACTCTTCAGAAGAACGTTCAGGATTCACTTGTAGCCAGAATCAAGATCATGGGTGAGATGGATATCGCAGAGCGCCGTATTCCTCAGGATGGTCACTTCAGAGTAAGGATCCAGGGCCAGATCGTTAATGTCCGTGTTAACGTAATCCCGACTGTTTTCGGTGAGAAGGTTGTTATGCGTCTCATTATGTCAGTTGTCGAGATCGACCATAACGAGACATTCGGTATGGCTGAAGATGCTTACAGAAAATTCAGTGAGATGCTTAAGATGCCGAACGGCCTTATCTATATCACCGGTCCTACGGGTTCAGGTAAGTCCACTACGCTCTATAACGCGTTAGCATCTTTGTCGCACCGACAGATCAATATCAGTACGATCGAAGACCCTGTCGAGAAAAACCTCCCCAGACTCAATCAGGTTCAGGTACATCCTCAGGCAGGACTCACGTTTGAGATCGGTCTGCGTGCCCTCATGCGTCAGGACCCTGATGTAATCATGGTAGGTGAGACCCGTGATGCCGAGACTGCTACTATCGCTATCAGAGCTGCTATTACAGGTCACCTGGTTCTTTCAACGCTCCATACCAACGATGCTGCTTCGACAGTTGTAAGACTTATCGATATGGGTTCTGAACCTTATCTCTTGTCTTCCGCTCTGGCAGGCGTTGTAGCACAGAGACTTGTGCGTAAGGTTTGTCCTCACTGCGCGCGCTTAGAACCCCTTACAGCGGCTCAGAAAGAGTTCGTAGGCCACGATATCCCCAATGCAAAGGTTGCCGTAGGCTGTGCTCATTGTCATGGCGCAGGATATCTGGGACGTACCGCTATTCACGAAGTCCTCGTTATCGATAAGGATATGCGTAAGATGGTAGCTGCAAACGCTACGGCAGAAGAAATGAAGAAATACGCCATAGAGAACCAGGGCATGGTAACCCTCAAGCAGGCCTGTATCAGGCTTGTAGAGCAAGGCATTACCACCATGGAAGAACTTGAACGTGTCGCTTATTATGACGACTAATAAGAAACAAAAGAATAAACTGATTAAAGACATGGGAGCGATATTCACTCCCGTGTTTTATATTTTCGGCTTTGTAGCGATTGCATCGGCCATAATCGTGTGTGGATTTGGCTGGTCAACTATTCTTACAGCTTTATTTCTTATTGTGCTGGCTGCCTGTGCTGCGGCTGATATTAATAAAGGAATAGTACCGGATATGTTAGCCATATTGATCGCGGTCCTGGCAATAGTCAGGATTCTTACAAACGAGTTTACGATCCAGAATTTTATCAATTATATAGGCGGAGCAGCCGTTCTTTCAGTGCCAATGCTTGTAGTAGCGTTAATAATCAAGAACGGTTTTGGCGGTGGAGATATCAAGATGATGGCTGCTGCAGGCCTTTTCCTGGGTCTGGAAAATACTATAATTGCCGGTTTTATATCATTTCTCATAGCTGGTTCATACGGGCTTTTTATTTTGTTCACAAAAAAAGGTGAGACAAAAAGTAAGATCCGTTTAGCCCCGTTTTTGGCCGTAGGTTGCGCATTTGCGGAGCTTTTCGGTGACGTTTTTTTGGCTATTTTCAGGACGATTTTGTAGGATTTCCATTAACAAACCGTTTGCAAACAGGGCGTTTGGAGGGGTTCAGTAAACAAAATGTTACCCAACGATTAATTGTGGCAAAAATGTGTTGCACTCGGAAATGAGATGGGCTATAGTGTAACCATCAAGCAGTCAACAAGTTTTGACAACCGTCAAACGAAATTGACAAACAACTCAAAATCTTATTCACTCAAAGGGTGAAAAATAAAAGGAGGTCACGACCATGAAAAAGTTAGGTAAGTCATCAAAGAAGGGTTTCACATTAGTTGAGCTCATCGTAGTTCTCGTTATCCTCGCAGTTCTCGCAGCTATGCTCGTACCTGCACTTATCGGATACATTGACAGAGCTAGAGCAGAGAAGGAATATCAGACAGCAGCTACAGTTTACGGCGCAGCTCAGGCAGTTATCACAGAATTGTATGCTAAGGATGAGTTTACAACAGGTCAGACATCTGTTGCTACTGGTCAGAAACTTAATAGTATGGGCGAAGTAGATGCAGTTCTTGCTCTTGCTGGTGTTTCAGAAGATGCAGTTAAGGCTTACGAATTCAATTTCTCGAACAACATTATCACTGATGGTGATGTTCAGATTGGAAAGTATGTATATCACCTTGAAATGGATACTAATGGCGCACCTGTTTGGACCGCAGCTGAAGGCGAGCTTACCACAGGTGGCGGCAACGCAGAAGGCGGCAACGCAGAAGAACCTTAATTGTAGCTTAATTAATCACAACGCATAAATAATCTCAGTGCCGGGTTCGAAAGAGCCCGGCGCTTTCATAAAAAGCAATCTCAAACAAGATAATTGAGTTTTCAGACATATTAATAAGTAACAGTCTTTTTGATACTTATTTAAGGGTGTATAATCAAATTGGGTAAATATTTTTTGATAAAGGTTATCCTATGAAAAGAGTAAGAAGCGACAACTTGATCAAAAGAACAGCTCATATTCTGAGTAATAACGAAGGTGCCAGTCTGGTGCTCGTTTCTATTCTTGCGATAATCGTTCTTACAGCTGTAGTAATACTCAGAATTACTACCAGCACTTTTATGGCTTCTTCCAACAGACAGCTTAATCAGGATCAGGCATATGAACTCGCAGCAAGTCTTGGCGAGTCCATAGATATTTTAATTGAACGCGGAGATTACAACATTCAGGATCAGACCGTTGCTCCTGATGGAACTTCGATCTATTCCTCTGCAGCTAATGGTGATAATTACACTGGACTTCCGTCCGGTTCTTCCGTAGATGCTGTAGTAACAAATATAACTGAGGACGGTGAAGTCGTCGGAAAACGGTTGACCGTTAAATCAGTAGTAGGTCAGGCTGAGTACACATATATCAAGGATTACCGCAAATGAAGATCTTAGCTAAGACAAAAGCAAAACTTCTTGAGACCAAGGCCGAGAGCATGGCTGAGGTTATTGTTGCATTTTTGGTTTTGTCTCTGGTAATGGCACTTTTCGCTCAAGGGTTAAGATATGCTACCAGCGTTGAGTCCTATTCAAAGGCTAATACTGTGAATAACGATAATTCGATGATAGAACTGCAAAAGACTCTTTCAGGAAAAGGCGGAAATGCAAGCAGGCCGGAAGATCCTCAGAACAGACCTCTGCCCGGTCAGGAAAATGCACTTAAGCTCAGCCAGTATTTCGTAGTTACCGGTCATGACACTAATGTTTACTGGGTATTCGATGTCGGCAATTCAACAGATGCCGGTGATTCAGGCGATGAAGGTTAATGCTTATGAAAAACGGTGTTAGAAATCCTATGAGACTTTCAAAGCGGGGCACAACACTCGTTGAGTTGATCGTGGCTTTGTCTTTGACTGCGATTTTCGCTGTTGTCTGTATTGCCCTCATTAACCCGATCGAGAGGGTCTATAAACAAACTGAGAGAATAGCCAGGGCGCAGCTCCTTGCTGATACTATTGTTGATGGTATCCGTAAAGAATGTGACAACGCTAAAAATGATGATATTAATTCCGTTTGGATAGCGGATGGAAATATTAATAATGATTCAGGACTTTTCGACGAAGATTGCACATTGAGAAAGACCGAAGGTCATATTCTTGTTTTCAAGAAGAATAACAGTTACTGCGAAGCTGTTTTCTCGGAACTGAAGATTACTGAACAGAACAAGACAGATGCAAATAATAATTCTTTGGAAGGTACTCTTTCCGGCCATGCCGTAGATGATCTCTTCCAGGGAGATAAGGAAAATACAGAAAAGGGCATTGTCCATTTCGGTTATTACCAGGCAGGCGATAAGGGTAACGGCGTTTATCCGTTGAAGTCTTATGACTACACCAATCCTGTCCTGGCTTCCACCTATGGTGATTTCTATGTAAAGATCTACTTTAAGAATCTGGTTACAAGAGATGTAACTATAAATTCCGTTACGCACACGATCCCTTCTTTTGTCGAGTGTGAAGTAAGGGTCTATGAAGGCGATTATATTGAGAGCGACGCTGATGCTGCTAAGAATCTTGTTTACACGAGAACTGCGGCATTGTGTTTTTCTGCCAATGGTTCAGCTCCGGGTTCAAGCTATCAGAAGCCTGATCCTGCAAATACGAAAAAGAATATTCAGGTTCAGGTCGTTTGGGAAGACGGCAATTCACCTTCAAAGAGACAGGATGTAACAGTCAGCCTTCTGATCAATGGTTCTGCTGTTGCAAGCAAGCTGGTCAGAAGCACGGATACAAAGCCTTTCATTTTCGCAAACGTTACGATTCCTGAAGGTGCTGATGTGACTGTTGCACAGGATCCTTTGATCGTGCCCGATTACAAACCGGCTGTTGTTACTCAGATTGCTGACGGCGTATTTACTATTGTTAATGAGCTTGATGATGTACAAGTAAAGCTTATTCCGGGTCCGGATTTTAATAAGCTGTTAAAAGCTAAAGATAAGAATACTGATCTTGTAAGCGTCAGATTCGGAAGCCGTGAAGATCTTGAGCAGTATGTTCCGGATTTCGACAGTGGCTATGAAAAAGTTTCCATTGATAAAAACGGTAAGATAACTGATGACTACAGATTGTTCTTTGTTCCGGAGACTGGTGATCCGTCAAGGATGAGGGCATTTGTTATCTGTAAAGAAGGCAGTACATTTATTGCCAACGAAGATTGCAGTATTATGTTCGATAATTGCAGAAATCTGGAGATAATTTCTGATCTTAATAGTGTGCTTACCGATAGTACGATCGATATGTACAGAATGTTCATGGATTGCAGAAAATTAACTAATTTCCAGATTAATGAATGGCATACTGAAAATGTTACCAATTTTGACGGTATGTTCCGTAATGTCTGTACCGACGTCGATGACAGCGTAAAATTGACGATCGATATTTCAAGTTTTAGTTTTAAGAATTGCAGACACTATTACCACAATATCAATGACAGAGACGCCAGAACAGGAATTAATAAAATGTTCTGTAATGACACTGGTCATTCAAGTCACATTGATACCATAATCTTTCCTGCAGGCACAAAGGATATGCAGAAAATTCCGAGATTGCAGCAAGTCTTTTCCGGTTGTAATAATCTTGTGAATTTAGTAAATTTCAACAATTTGGATTTAAGCGGTGTTGCTGATGGAGTAGATGCCACCAATAAGCCATATACAGGCTTATCCGGTGTTTTCGAGGGCTGTTCCAAACTTACTGATGTGGATTTCAGCAACTGGAACTTATCAAATGAGAATTATAATAGTATTAATTCAAAAATCTTTACCGGATTGACTAATGTTAAATCGATTAACCTTAGTGGGCTTAAGATACCTCATTGCACTTCGTTAGGAGATATTTTTAACGGGTGCAGTTCGCTTACGACGATCAATTTGAATAATTCTGATTTCAGTTCAATTACCAGTTTCGACAATTTGTTCACGGGCAGAGCTTATACAAATAAACTGACCTCAGTATCAATGGCTGGCTGCACCGTTAATGAAGAGAATAATTGGACTGCTGTAAAAATGTTTTACGGATGTGGCAATCTTTCTGAAGTGAATATGAGAGGGTTTGTTAACGTCAAGTGTACTTCTTTCGAATCCATCTTTGAAAATTGCAAGAATATAACGTCTATCAATGTTGGCAACTGGAATACTGAAAGTGTTGCCAGCATGAAGAATGCATTTGCGTCATGTGGTGCTAATAATAGAATAAGCAACATAGATATAAGCAGTTTTAAGCTTAATTCAAACAAGGTCTCAAATCTGGATATGACAGGCATGTTCAAGAATACCGGCTTCGAGACCATAACGTTCCCTGCAAATAATTATGAAAGCAAACTTAGGATTAATGCAATTAACGTAGACAGTCTTTTCCAGAACAGCAAGCACCTTAATCTAGGGAATGATGTTAACAGACTGTATTTTGCTTCGGCTACTAGTGCTAATTATTTGTTCTCCGGTTGCAGCAGCCTGGTTGTTGATAATATTAATATGAGCCTGCCTAATGCATTAAGCACGGATAATCTGTTTAACGGTTGTACAAGTATTACATCAGTTAATATGAATCTGTCCTGCCCGAACTCTTTAAGTTCGATGTATATGTTTAACGGATGTACTTCTCTGGAAAATGCAACTCTGAAATTAGTACTCCCAAAAGTAGATAGTTTGTATTCTATGTTTGGTGGCTGCACAAAACTTGCCGGAGCTGATCTCAGTGAATCTGTTTTTACGGATTGCACCAGTATCAACAGTTTGTTTAATGGCTGTTCTTTGTTGGAAACTGTAATGCTTGATGATGTCAAGTTACCGAACTGTGGAAGATTTACGGATGTTTTCAAGAGTTGTTCTAAATTGAAAACGGTAAATATGAATCGTATCAATTTAAGCAGTGCAACAAAGGCAAATCTCAGTTTTGTATTCTCAGGAGGAAATCTGGAGAATCTTTACATGGCTGATGCTGATCTGTCGAACGTTACGGATTATTCAACTTTATGTAAGGATAAGACAAAACTTAAGATTGTGGATATGTCCCATAATCCTGATAATCATGTTTCATATAATGTTTCATCGGCTGCAAGTATGTTTCATGGTTGTACAAGCCTGCAGACTGTCTATCTCAATAATGTAACTTTGACCGGATGCAGTTCAACTTCTGCCATGTTCCAGAATTGCTATAAGCTTGAAACTATCGAAATGAGCGGTTTTAAGACGCCTGATTGTACTGATATGACCAGTATGTTTGAAGAATGTAATAGCGTAAAAATGATTAACCTTTCAGCGTGGAATACCGGAAACGTTAAAAAGATGGACAGAATGTTCTACGAGTGTGCTGTAAATGTTGCCAACCGTAGAACATCTGCTGAATATATAACGGTTGATGTCAGCAGTTTTAATTTCAATAACTTAGAGACATGCAATTATATGTTTAATACTGATGTTTACACAGATTATATAAAGACCATTAAACTGCCATCTGATCCCGCTGATGCTAATGCTCCCAACCTTCAAAAGACTGAGAGAATGTTCAGAAAGAGGGTGCATCTTGAGAGCATTGAAAATATGGGCCTTTTGGCAACAACTACTGAATTAACAAGTACTACGTCTATGTTCTCTGAATGCAATATGTTGGAGACTATTGATGTATCTTCGATGAATTTCAGTAAAGTAACCAATACACAGTGGATGTTTAATGCGGCTAAAAACCAGACTCCGGACAGGCTTACTACTATTTATGTATCCAGCGATCCGGCATATGCTTTCAAAACCGTAAGCAATTCATCTGATATGTTTGCTAATAGAACAGTGTTAGTTGGTCAGGCCGGTACAAGGTGCGATGGTACCCACAACATTAAAATCGAATATGCTAGAATTGATAAAGAGAATCAACCTGGGTATTTTACTGATATAATTAATAAGCCAGCTTGAGCTATTGGAGGATAACAGTAATTGAACTTTTCATACCCTTTATTTGATATTCCTTTTATCGGAGTATACCTGATTGTCTTGGCATTTTTGTTTGGCGCGGTTTTCGCGAGTTTCATTACTTGTACGGCTTGGCGTGTTGTGCGCGGTGAGGACTGGATGTTAGGTCACAGCCACTGCGATACTTGCGGTCACGAGCTTTCCACGGCAGACCTTTTCCCGATCATTTCATATATTGCGTTGAAGGGTAAGTGCAGATACTGCGGTTCGAAGGTTCCGCCGAGAGATCTGATTTTCGAGATAATATTGGGACTGTTATTTGCAGGAACGCTTGCACTTCACGGAGTTGTAGATGCAGCAGTCATTGCGGCTCTGGCACTTGAGATGCTCTTGCTCGGATTGTCTCTGGCGGACTGGGATTCGGGTGTTATTCCTGACGGGTTTCTGGCAGCAATCCTGGTGGTCTGGATCCTTACGGTCGGATTCAGGCAGGACATTCAGAGATTTGCGATAGAGGGCGTTATCGCAGCATTGGCTTGCGGTCTGCTCATGGCAATCGCAACTGCCATCATCGGCAAGATAATGAAAGCCAAAGTCAGCTACGGCCCCACAAAACTTGCCATGTGTCTCATGCTTTTCCTTGGCTTTAAGGGATCAGTCATAGCTTTGGGAGTTGCGGTTGTGCTGGGAATCTTTTTCGCGCTTGTCTGCAAGTCGAAAAAGAGAAGGATCTCACTCGCACCTGCGATCTCTATAGGCTTTATCGTTGCTTTTCTGGTTAAGGATGTTTTGGTGTTAATAGGCGTATAAATCGTTTTTTTGAGGGTGATTGAAAATGGGATTATATCTTGTAACCGGCGGCTCCGGTTTTTTCGGGCAGATAATGTCACGTTATATGGTCGGCAAAGGCCATACGCTGGTCAACATCGACCTGGTCGAGAGCGAATTCAAACACGAGAATTTTATTTCATTCAAGGGTGATATCCGCGATAAGGAACTCCTCGAGAAGATTTTTACTGAATACAAGTTTGACGCGGTTTTCCATTATGCGGCTATGCTCGCGCACGAGCGCAAGATGATGAAAGAACTCTGGAGTTCCAATGTCGACGGAACCCAAAATGTTTTGGACATGTGCGTTAAGCACGGTGTGAAGAAGATCATTTTCACTTCATCAAACTGCCTGTGGGGAAGAAATTTCGATTATCCCGTTACTGAGGAAGAAGAACCCGCGCCGGTCGAGATCTACGGCAGGTCAAAGCTCGAGGGCGAGAAGATCCTGCTGTCGGCAAAAGATAAAGTCGACGCTGTCATTTTCAGATGCCCGACCATCATGGACGAAGGAAGACTTGGCCTTCTTGCTATTCTTTACGAATTCGTTGATGACAATAAGAAACTTTGGCTTGTCGGCAACGGCGAAAACCGTTACCAGTTCATCTATGCCAAGGATCTTGCACGTGCCTGTGAGCTCGCACTGAACCATAACAAGAGCGATGTTTTCAATATCGGTTCGGACGATGTAAAGAGCTTCAACTATACTTACCAGTACGTTGTTGACCATTCAACTTCCAAATCCAAGCTCGCGCATTTTCCGCCCGGATTTGCTAAGTTCATGATGAAGCTTTGTTATCACCTCGGCATATCTCCTTTGGGCGTATATCAGTACAACATGATCTCGTCCACCTTTATCTTTGATACGAGCAAGATCAAGCGCGAACTCGGCTGGGAGCCTACGATGAAGAATGAGGACATGCTCCTGAGATCTTATGAGTATTATCATAAGAACCGCGAAGAGATCCATAACAGGAAGGATGTTTCTGCCCACAATAAGGAAGCTGACATGGGTCTGGCAATAAGGGTCTTAAAGTTTTTCTCGTAAACCGGTATGAGTTCAATCAAGCCCAAAAAGATATGGATAATCTACGGAATAGTCTTTGCAGCTTATCTCTGCATTGCCATATTTGCCGGACTCCATCACGAGCCGTGGGCAGATGAAGCCCAGAGCTGGCTTATAGCGCGCGACAGTCATTCACTGATCGACATTTTCCGTGCCGTAAAGTATGAAGGTACATTGCCAACATGGCACCTGATAAATAAAGCTTTCCAATTGGCAGGCCTTGATTATGATCACATATTTGTGATCCCGCTTATCTTCTCGGCCATAGGTGTCATTCTGTTGTTCTTAACTGACGCGCCGCTCCTTGCGAAGATAATGCTGCCGTTCTCGTTTTTCGCAGTTTATCAGAATGCTGTAGTAGCAAGGCAGTATTCTTTGGCTTTTCCGGCCATGATGCTGATCGTTCTGTTTTATAAGAGGAGATTTGAGGTGCCGGTCAGGTATCACCTGGCCTTGTTTTTGCTGGCGTTGACCAGTTCTTATGGTGTCGTAATAACTTGTTCATTCATGCTCTGGGATTTTATCGGCATGGCAAGGAAGAAGTTTAAGGACCCCGTCCACAAGAAAACTATTGTCCCTTTTTTCACGACCGGCATAGTTATCGTCGGCATGTCTATTCTTTCTTTGCCTCCTGATGATTGCTCTATGAAGCTGGTGAAAGTATCTTTCTCAAAGAATGTTACTAACGCTTTATTGTTTACTGTAAATGACGACCTGTTCCGATGGATCTTTTTGATCTTAGTGACTGGTTTGCTCATATATTATTTCAGACATAATTTGCTGCAGGTATCGGTTATATTATTACCGCTTGTGATTTATATGATCGTTGTGTATCAGAGGGCATGGCATATGACATACCTGTTTTTCCTGCTGGTCTCATTGATGATCATCTTCAGAGATGGCTTCAAAAAGACGACACGGCATGTAGAGGATGTGGGAAATCTTCTGGCAAACTGCATAGTTATCCTTTTGCTTACTGTCCAGTGCTTTACCGGTTTCTATTCGGTTTATTACGATTATCAGTATGCTTATTGTCCCGCAAAGGAGGTGGCCGAGTTCATAAAGCCCTATGTTGAATCAGATACAACTGTAGACAGACTGGTGTACTATGCTGTTGCAGTTTCTCCTTATTATGATCACAGTATTTATACGAACGATTCTTACGGTAAGTCATACTATATCTGGAGTAAGAACGCACCGAATTTTGTTGCGTCAGAAAATCAGCCCGGCGTTGTTGTTACATTCCGCAGCTTAGATGCTTATGACAATCCGGACTATGACAGATACATCTTTGACAGCCACATGATCTTTAAGCTGGATGAAGTTGAGCCTGTGCCATATGTTGTCTATGTAAGAAAGGATATTCAGAGCTCCGCTCATAATGTTTGACTTATCGGCAGTCGTCCTATATAATATGCGAGTTTTAATTCCACGCGAAGAGAGGGGGGATAAAGATGTCTGAGATTAAAGTTAAGGAAGGCGAGTCCCTTGACAGTGCACTTCGCAGATTTAAGCGTTCTTGCGCAAAGTCAGGCGTTCTTGCAGAAGTTCGTAAGAGAGAACATTACG
>JAEEGL011638559.1_pt1 | contig 23428 bp, 19 predicted proteins | sample 9134231 | NCBI WGS metagenome assembly JAEEGL01 (sample SAMN16246548, study PRJNA631951) | gut metagenome | biome: gut microbiome; feature: rumen; material: fiber-attached | host: Bos | place: Iran: Karaj | collected 2018-10
CCTCCGCCTTGCGGTAGGAGTTGAGACGCGCCGTGTCGGATATCACGAGCAGCTGCCTCGGCTCGTAGACGGTGTCGGCCCGAAGTATTCCATGGTCCATCAAGGCCTGCATCAGCGGGGTGTAGTCCTTCGGCTGCGTGGTGTCGCGGTCTACGATGGTGTAAACATAGTTCGGCAAGAAGGTCTGCTTATCCATATTGACGTAAAACATGACGCTGTCGAGGTATGGGCCGCGTGTCATGGCGGCAAGATGCATGGCCAGCTCCGGTATCGTGATACTCAAGACGGTCGTGTCGGGACTGAAGCGTTGCTTCACCTCGCTGTTGCCCGTCGAGGCGCAATAGGTCTTGAAGTCCTGGATGTGCAGCGTGTAGCGGTCGGTCTCCACGGTCTCGTCCACGGTTTTCTTGTAATTACAGCCACTGAGCACCAGTCCCGCCATTACGGCTATAAAGGCTATCTTTTTCATAACTCTTAACTTTTAATTCTTAACTCTTAACTAATACGGCATCTTCTTCAGGCGGCGCCAGCTGAGCCACCCGAAGAGGGCTATCAGCAGCACGTCGAAGGCAATGCTAATACCGAAGACCCAGCCAACCACCTGCTCGGTGCTCATTCGTTCCGGCAGTTCAGCCATCCACTCCATGAAATCGGTGCTGCCGAAGAGGAACATGAACACGGGGATGAGCACTATGCTCAGCACGAAGTTGATGACATAGAGCCAGAGGATGGTCTGCAGCACCTTGTGCTTCTTGAAGAGGGTGGCGGTGAAGAGGAACATCAACACCGTGCCGATGTAGCCCAGCCAGCAGCTAATGTTGTACAACGCACCGAAGTACATCACTCGGAAAGCCTCGGAGCCGTAGTCGCTGGCGGCCATCTCGCCCAAAATACTCCCCATGTCGAGAGTGAAGGGGAAGCCCACCTTGCTCTGCCACAGCCAATCCTCCCACGGGCCGAAAGGCAGGGCGGCGAGGAAGCAATCGAGCACCATGCTGCCAAGGTAGACGGCCAGCGGACAGACGATGAGCGAGAAGAGCAGCGCCGAGCAGTACTTCTCCAGCTTCGAGGCGGGGAGCATGGCGTAGTAGATACCCTCATTACGGAGGTTCCATGTGCGGTACATGCGCGAAGGGGCCATCATGGCGGCAATGTATGCCACGCCCTCGATCATTATCAGGCGAAAGGCGGGGTCGAGCGAGACGTCGACACCCAGCACGGTCATAAAGAGCCACACCGCGAAGGGCAGCGCAGCCAGAATAATCATTGTGGTGCCGAACATCGGCCACATATTGCGGAAGTCTTTATTGACGACTTTGCAGAAACGGTTCCATTCAAACTTGTTATTCATTTCCTATCCTCCTTATTTAAACAGTTCGTTAATGCGGTTCTTGTTGCGCAGCACGGCATTGAAGAGGGCCTCGATATTCAGTTGGCTCTCCTCGCCGGTAGTATTGGCCACGACGTTCATGTAGCCACCCGGTAGCAACTCGCTGTAGAGGGCGTCCTCGCGGGCCTCGCCGCCATACTCGAAGAAGAGCTTCTCGGTAATTTTCTGCACCGAGGCGTCGAGCAGTACGGCATTGTGGCTGAGGATAACGATGGGATCGATGAGGTTCTCCACATCCTTCACCTGATGGGTGGAGATGATGATGGTCTTGCCCTCGTCGGCGATTTTGCTGAGGATGGAACGGAACTGGGCCTTGCTGGGGATGTCGAGGCCGTTGGTGGGCTCGTCGAGCAGGATGTAGTCGGTGCCTAGCGAAAGGCTGGCAGCGATGAGACTCTTCTTCTGCTGGCCGAAGCTCATCTCACGGAACTTGCGGTCGGGCTCCACCTCGAGCTCCTGCATCAGGTGCAGGAAGGTACCCTGCGAGAATGTGGGATAGAAGGGAGCCAGCTCGTCGACATACTTCTGCGGCGTGGCATTGTCAGGCAGCGTCACCTCATCAGGCAGAAAGACGATGCGCTGCAGCATCTCCGGCAGGCGGTCATGGCTGGTCATGCCATCGACGGTGCAGGTGCCCACATTGGGACGCTGCAAGCCGCAGATTATCTTGAGCAGCGTAGTCTTGCCCACGCCGTTCTCACCCAGCAGACCATAGATGGCACCCTGCGGGAAACTCAGGTTAATGTCGTTGAAGACAGGTGTCTTCTTGTAACTGAAGTCAAGATTGCATAATTCTATCATAACTGGTATTTTTTTTGTAGTAAAGAAGTAAAGTAGTTATCGTTTCGCTCGCCCTTTGGGCAGTAGTTAAGGCAAATGCCATGTTTCCTTATGGTAGGCATCGGTATTGCCTCAACCACCTGACTACCGTCTACTTAACTACCAATTTCATAATTATTTGTACTTGATTGCTGTCCCAAACACAAGCACCTCGGCAGCCTGGGCCATGATACTGTTTGTGGTGTAGCGGACACCGATGATGGCGTCGGCTTCCATGCGGACAGCCTGGTCAATCATGCGCTGTGTGGCTATGTCGCGGGCTTTTTCCATCATACCGGTGTAGCTGCCCAACTCACCGCCAACGATGCCTTTGAGCTGCTGACCGAGGTCGGCGAACATGTTTTTGGCACGGATGGTGCTGCCAGTGACCACACCAAGTTCCTCATAATTGCACCCTTGCAGGGTGTCTACTGTTACAATTTTCATACTTACTATACTGTTTAATTGGTTAATATTACATTTGCGGAGTGTTACCTGTGTCGGAGGCACCCTGGCGTGCCTTGCTCTCAAGCTCCATCTTGCCGATACGCCAGGTGAGGCCGAGGCTGACAAAACGCGAGTCGAAGTACTCGCTACCGGTGGTTTGGTAATGCGGTGCGATGGTGTTTTCGCCCCACTCGGTCCAGCCGAAGATATCGTTGACATTCAGATAGACCGAGAGTTGACGGTCGAAGAAGTCGCTACTCAAGCCGAAGTCAACCCCTTTGTAGGGCACGGTGATGCTGTAAAGGCCCAGGCGCGGCGAGCTATAGTGGGCATTGGCAAACACCTCCAGTTTGTTCCACAGTTTGGCCCACACGTTGATGCGGAAGCTATAGGTCACCTTATTGGTATCGAAACCGTTGTAGTTGTAGCCATAATTGTAGACCGAAGCGTTCAGACGCACGTTGAAGAAGCCCGTCGGACGGTACATAATGTTGGCGTCAATACCCTCGGTGTGGCTGGAACCGATGTTGTCCGGGTAGGTGTAGTTGACCAGATAGGTACCGTAATAGGGGTCGCTGGCGACATCCGTCATGGTGCTCTGCTCGTTGGTGTTGGCACGCCAGTAGCCGCTGAGGCTCACCATACCGAAGCCCGGCACGAACTGACTGACGGCAGCCTCCAGATTGTGGGTGTAGCTACGCAGCAGGTTGGGATTGCCGGTGCGGAAGCTGTAGTCGTCGTAGAGACGGAAATTGGTGATATCCAACAGGTCGGTGGGGTCGGAGAAGCGACGGGTGTAGCTCAGGCTGTAGTTGGCAAAGGTCTTGGTACGGTAGCTCAAATGCAACGAAGGCACCAGACCGACATAGGCGGTATCGATGGGAAGGTAGTCGTTCAGCCCCGGATGCTCCACATGACCGTTCATGATACTACTCTCGCCGCGCAGGCCTGCCTTGACGGTGAAGGTACCCCAACGCTTCTGCAATGTGACATAAGCCTGCGGCTGCCATGCACGCCCCAGGGCGCTGTAGCTCTGCAAGCCCATCAGATCCCATGCACCGGCGGTGTTGAGGCTGTCGAGTGTCTGGTCGTTGGTATTGTAATTGTAACCCAAAGAGAGACCGGTCTCCATCTCGATGTCGTTCTTGAAGGGATGCACATAGTCGGCCCCGAGCGTGACATTGGGACTGAAATAGCGGCTCCTCTTTTGGCGGCGGAAGTCGGTCATCGTGGCAGCAGCATAGTCGCGCGTTTGGTCATCGGTCCCGTCGCTGCCCCACATGCTACCGTTGAGGGTCAGGGTGAGCTTACGACCCGTGGTGTCGAAGCGGTGTTCGAACCAGGCACCGCCGTAGCCACCGGCGCCGAAACCGTGGCTGATGCCGCTCTCGTCGTATCCCAAGTGGTTGAGCACGGGCTGATATTCGTCGTACAAGTAGTGGCTTGTGTTGGTGCTTTTGCTCCAGTAGGGGTAGCCACCCATCCAGGCAGAGAGGTTGGTCATGCTGTCTATCTTCCAGTTCATATTGAAGCCCACATAGCCACCCCTGTTACCGGCTTTATACTTGGTGTCGAACTCCTGGTAGCGACTGATGGCACCTGTGTCGTCAAGCAGGGTGGTGGTGCCGTTGGCTCCCATGTCGTGATCCGAGAAATTACCGTTCAGGTAGATGTTGAAGTCCACCTTCTCGTTGGCCCACACGTAGCTTATCCACGGCGAGACGGACGGCATCGTGTTGGCACGCACACCCACGCAGAGCAGCTCGTTGCGCTTCACCGTCTGGTTGGTGACGATATTGATCACGCCGCCGTTGGTCGAGTAGCGGGCCGAGGGGTTGGTAATGACCTCGATACGTTCGATAGCGTTGGCGGGCAGGGTCTTGATGTACTGCTTCAGGGCCTCCTCGTTCATGTGCGAGGGCTGGTCGTTGATCCAGATTTCCACGCTCGACACGCCGCGCAGCGTGATGTTGCCCTCGGCATCCACCTCCACACCCGGAGCGTTCTGCAGGGCGTCGCTGGCCGTACCGGTCTGGATGCTGGCGTCCTCCTTGGTATTATACATATTCTTTTCGCCGTCCATAGCGTAGAGGGGGCGCTCGGCAACCACCTTCACCTCTTGCAGCGTGGTACCGCCTTCGAGCTTGATTTCCAAATCATTCAGGTCGACCAACACCTCCATCTGCTGCTGGAAGGTCTTGTAACCCACAAAGGTGGCCTGGAGGAGATAGCTGCCCGCGGCAGCCTCGTCGATGAGGAAGCGGCCCTCGAAGTCGGTGGTGGCACCGCGCATGAACACGGTGTCGGCCGGACGCATGAGCGCCACATTGACGAAAGGCATCGGCTCGCCCGATCGGGCGTCGACCACGCGGCCCTGCACATGTACATTTTGGGCCTCAACAGCCCCTCCAAAGCAGAAAATGGCAATCATGGCCATCACTACGTTTTTCATTAACTTACTGTTTTTCATATCGATATTACTAATTTGTATCACTGTATTAGTTAACTAGTACACCACAAAAGTAGCACAACTTTTTGAACTGGGAAAATTTATTTTATAAATTAACATTTTTTAACTTTCTAGACCCCTTCCGCCCACTAAACAGCCCCAAACTCCCACCTTTCTAGCTCTGTTGTCCGCTTGTTGTCCGCTTGTTGTCCGGTTGTTGTCCGCTTTAAAAGCGGACAACAACCGGACAACAAGCGGACAACAAGCGGACAACAGTGGGAGTTGACTGGTCGTTTGGAGGGTTTTACCTATAGGTATTACGCACATGATACAATATTTATAATGGAAGTGCGTTATGGAGGGAAATAATCAATACCAGAACATGGAACAAACATTCGGAAACAACTACGACCACGGCGCCACGCTGCGTTTCTTCCGCCGCTGGTGGAAGGTGCTGGCCATCGTGGCTGTGGTGGCGGCCATCGTCTCGCTGGTGGTTGCCTTGATGATCAAACCCCTCTACAAATCGAGCGCCGTGATTTTCCCCACCAACTCGAACCGCCTTTCGAAGGCCATCATGGACTACCACTATAGTCTAGACTTTATGGACTACGGCATCGAGCGCGACTGCGAGTATGCCATCCAGATACTCTCGTCGAAACGCATGGAGCAGGCTGTGTGCGAGCACTTCAACCTGATGGAGCACTACGGTATCGATCCCCAGGAGGCGCACCCGCAGTTCAAGCTGGCCAAGCAGTACCAGAGCAATATCTCGGTGAAACGCACCGACTTCCTGGGCGTGGAGATCGGGGTGCTGGACCAGGATCCCGAGTGGGCAGCCCTGATAGCCAACTATATGGCCTCGATGTACGACACCCTGTGCCACGAAATCCACGCCGACCGGGCCGCCTCGGCCGCCGAGGTGATGAACGGCGTGGTGAGCTCGATGGAACAGGAGATCGACTCGCTGAGCGCCACCGCCGGCAATTCGGCCTGGAAGAAGACCCTCATCGAGGACAAATGCGCGCAGCTGGCCGACCTGCAGACGCGGGCCATGCAGACCAATGTGGACCGGAGCCTCGAGGTGAGCTACAAGTATCTGGTCGATAGTGCCAAACCGGCCGACAAGAAGGCCTATCCCAAGCGGATGCTCATTGTGCTGGGCGGTATGCTGGGGGCCGTGGTTGTGTGTATCTTCGGGCTGCTGGTGTTCGCCAAGAAAGAGGATGACGTGGCTCAAGCATAACAAGGGCCTGGTCATTGCGCTGGCACTGACGGTGCTGTTCATCGCGGCCGAGGCCGTGGTGATGTACTGGCGTGGGCCGAGCGTGATGGTGCTGGTGCCGCTGGCGCTGCTGGTGGTGTGGCTCTTTTATGTGCGCCTCGAGACGGGCCTGTTGCTGATGGCCCTGCTCACCCCCTTTGCCGTCAACATGGATCTGCTGCCGGGCATGGAACTCTCCATGCCGGTGGAGCCCATGATGATACTGTTCTGCTTCTTCTTTCTGTTCCGCGTGCTGGTGTTGAGACGTCAGTCAAGTCGCCAGGTCGTCGAGTCGTCGAGTCGTCAAGACCTTGGGACTCGAAGCCTCACCCACCCCGTCACCGTGCTGCTGCTGGTCGAGCTGGCCTGGTGGGTGGTCACCAGCTGTACGTCACGCCTGCCATGGGTGTCGTTCAAGTACTTCATCGCTCGCCTGTGGTTCGTCATTCCATTCTACTTCGCCGCCACACAATTCTTCCGTAACCGCAAGCGTATCAGTCAGTTCTATTGGGCTTACGCCATCGGTCTGGGGGTTGTCATCCTGATAGCCACCGCGAAGACGCTGGGCAACTTCAGCGATCTGCAGACGCTCCACCGCGTCATGCGCCCCTTCTACAACGACCACACGGCCTACGGCTGCGCCATCGCGCTGATGCTTCCGGCGGCAGTGTACTTTCTGGCGAGTAGCTGGAAGTCGGTTGACGGTGGCTCGCGAGGACAGGCTTTACCCTCCATCATCCTCGTTGTGTTGCTCTGTACCGGTCTGTTTTTCAGTTACTGCCGGGCGGCATGGATCAGCGTCGTGGCAGCCTTGGGCATCTATGTGCTCATCCGTATGGGTATGAAAGTCAAGTGGATGGTACTGCTTTTCGGTCTGGGCGTGGGCATGTTCTTCGTCTATCAGAGCGACGTGCTCTACCGTCTAGGCAAGAACCACCAGGACAGTAGCTACACGCTGGCCGACCAGGTGAAGAGTATCTCTAACATTTCGACCGACGCGAGCAATGTGGAGCGACTCAACCGCTGGGCGTCGGCCATGCGACTGTGGAAGGAAAGTCCCGTGGTGGGCGTCGGTCCCGGCACCTATCAGTTCCTCTATGGCAGTTACCAGAAGAGCTATCAGCTCTCTACCATCAGCACCAATGCGGGCAATCTGGGCAACGCCCACAGCGAATACATCGGCCCGATGACCGAGCAGGGCCTGCCGGGTGTGCTGCTTGTGGCGGCGCTCTTCCTGACCACCTTCGCCACAGGTGTGCGTGTCTACCGCACGGCTAAGGACCCTGCCGTGGGACGTATGGCACTGGCTTTCACGCTGTCGCTCCTCACCTACTACGTTCATGGTGTCTTCAACAATTTCCTCGACACCGACAAGCTCTCGGTACCCTTCTGGGCCTTCACCGCCGCCGTGGTGGCGCTGGATCTCTACTCGGAAAAAAAGACACAATAGCATGAAAAAGAGACTCTTCATCCTGTTTTCCATTTCAATAACCGCCTTGATGCTGTCCGCTTGCGGGAGCGATTGGTACGGCAACATGTTCGTCAACCGGAAGGATGTGACATTCCACGTGCTGTCTGACAGCGGCCAACCCCTGCAGAATGTCTGCGTAAAGAGCGAGGAACTGGATGCCTTCGACGGTGATCTCATCGTTGACGGGACACATTACGCCTACACGGATGCCGACGGAATGGTAACTTTACATGCGGTTTATGACGAGGAAGAGGGCTACAGCCGCCTCGGAGAACGCACCACAAGGTTCACCTTCACGGCCAATGACTACGTCCCATTCGATACCGTCTTCAACTATTGGACGGGGACGATAGAGATTATTCTCAACGAAGAATAGAGATTACTCGTCGCTTGTGGCGGAGATAAAGCGGCGATAAGCGCTGAACGTGTTGGCGCGCGAAAGGAATCCCAGGTAGTTATTCTGGTCGTCGACCACCACAAGGTTGTAGCGATTGCTGACACGGAACTTCTCAACGACGTCGCTAAGCGAGTCGCTGCTCCGTACCAAGTCGCCCTCGCTGAGGGGGTGCATCAGGTCATCGACAACCACAGTGTCATAGAGTTCTGGGCGGAAAATGATCTTACGCACATCGTCTAACACGATGACACCGAGGAATTTGTCGTCATCGGAGAGCACTGGGAAGAGATTACGTCGCGAGTTCTGGATGGATTCGACGAGGTCACGCAGACGGTCACCACTCCTTACGATGACAAAATTGTTCTCAATCAGGCTCTTCATGTCGAGCAAATGCCATGCCGATGCATCCTTATCGTGGGTCAGAAGGTCGCCCTTGGCAGCCAGTTTGCGGGCATAGATGGAGTGGCGTTCGAAGGGTGAGACGCAAAGATAGGTGACCGCTGAGGCGGTAAGCAGAGGTACAAGGAGGCCGTAACCGCCTGTAATCTCGGCGATAAGGAAGGTGGCCATGAAGGGGGCATGCATGACACCCGTCATGACGGCGGCCATACCGACGAGGGCAAAGTTGGCCGTGCTCTGGGCAGGGAGGCCGAGTTGGTTGCTGAGCATGGCGATAAAGTAGCCCGAGAGGCCACCGATGACCAGCGAAGGGCCGAAGGTACCGCCGACACCACCGGCGCCAATGGTGGTGGCAGTGGCCACTCCTTTCAGGAGAATGAGCGCAAAAAGGATGCCCAAAGTAATCCACGCATTGCCAACCCAAGAGCTATAGAGCGTGCCGGAGAAGAGGCTATCGGGGTTGCCATGGAGCAGTTCGGTGAGGGCAGCGTAGCCTTCGCCGTAGAGTGGTGGGAAGAGGAGCACCATGACACCCAGCAGCAAACCGCCCAGAAGCATACGCAACCAAGGGTTACGGCGGCGGGCAAACCATCCTTCAACACGGTCGGTAACCCGCAAAAAGTAGACCGACACGGCGGCACAGAAGGCCCCTAGGACAATATAGAACGGCAACTGCGACAGGGCAAACTGATCGCCGATAGTGAAGGTGAACTGCACATCGGTACCCATCAGGAAGTAAGCCACCGTGGCAGCGGTGAGTGAAGCGATGAGTAACGGCAAGGCAGTGGTGGCGGTGAGGTCAAAAAGGAACACCTCGAGCACAAACATGATGCCAGCAAAAGGAGCCTTGAAGATGCCGGCAATGGCACCTGCGGCACCACATCCCAGCAACAAACGCACACTCTTGGGACTCAATCGGAACCACCGACCCACATTACTGCCGATGGCCGAGCCGGTCGAAGCGATGGGAGCCTCGAGACCTACACTGCCACCGAAGGCGACCGTCAGCGTGGAAGCGATGAGCGAAGTGTACATATTCTTGGCGGGCAGCTTGGAGCGATTGCGGCTGATGGCCAGCAGGACGCTGGGCAAGCCGTGACCGATGTCGCCACGCACAATGTACTTCACATAGAGCATCGTCAGCAAGATGCCGACCAAGGGGAGGAAGAAAATGATGAAGACCGACGAGTCGGTCGAGAGACGCGACACCAAGGCGCCCGCATAGTGGACCACCGTCTTGAGGGCCACAGCCGCCAAACCAGCCAAAAGACCCACCAAAACAGCCAACACGAGCAGCATTGACTGCTCGCTCATGTGACGCAGACGCCATCGGAGGAACGATCTATAAAGGTTCATTTTCTTCAAAAAAATCGGGTGCAAAAATACGAAAAATATTTAATTTGCGTTTATTGTCCAAAAAAATACCATAAAAATGATGAAAAATACCATCCTATTTGGCACCCTGGCCGCCCTGGCGTTGACCTCGTGCGTGTCGTTAAGCGAGCACGATACGCTGCAGAACAAATACGACCAGGTGTCGCGTCAGTACAGCCTCACACAGCAGGAACTGCTCGAACTGAAGGAAGAAAACGCCTCACTGGCCCGCCAGAACCAGTCGCTCAACAACGAATTCACCGACATCGCCCTGGCCAAGGCCACTGCCGAGGCCCGCGCCGACAGCCTCAACCGCCGCATCGAGCAGATGGCACAGCACTACGACACCACCATGGAGAACTACATCCAGGAGGTGGCCGGCAAGAGCCGCGACCTGACCCGCGCCCAGAACCTGCTGACCGCCCGCACCAAAGAGCTGGCCGACAAGGAGCGCGAACTGCTGGCACGCCAGCAGGAACTGCAGGATCAGCAAGCCCAGATCAACCAGCAGCAGGCCCAGATGAACCAGCAACAGGAACAGATGCGGCTGCAACAGACCGACTTCCAAGCCAAGCAGGCCGAGATGCTCGCCAAGCAGAAACAGCTCGAGGAGCAGGAAGCCGCCACCAAGGCCCAGCTCGAAGCCAAGGAGCGCGAGCTGGAAGCCGTGCGCAACTCGGTCACCAAAGCCCTCACCGGCTTCACCGACAAGGGGTTGAAGGTCGAGACCAAGGACGGCAAGGTCTACGTATCGATGGAGAACAAGCTGCTCTTCCCGTCGGCCTCGTGGACCGTCTCGAAAGAGGGCGTCAGCGCCATCAAAGAGCTGGCCAAGGTGCTTGAAAAAGACTCCTCGCTGAATATCATGGTCGAAGGCCATACCGACAACGACGCCTACCGCGGATCGACGGCCGTCAAGGACAACTGGGACCTGAGCGTGATGCGTGCCACGGCCATCGTCAAGTTGCTGTTGCAGAACGGCCCCGGCATCAATCCCGACCGCATCGAGGCCTGCGGCCACGGCGAATTCGCCCCCAAGGTGCCCAACACCAGCGCCGAAAACAAGGCCATCAACCGCCGTACCGAGATCATCCTCACCCCCAACCTCGACAAACTGCTTCAGGAAATGGGTCACTAGACCCTCCGTCGCCACCCGATAGCGCCCTCCCCCTTCCGGCAAAACGCCGACAGTGGGAGGGCTTTCTTTCAACGAATTACAGCCTTCGCTAGCTGACAACTCCCTATCAACGCCCTGAATGCTGGCTGGATGCTGGCTGAAAACACTGGTTTTTCAGCAAGGTTCCAGCAAGGTATCAGCCAGCAATCAGCGTAATAACCTGACGGATAGTGCGTTAGAGTGTACTAGTTCATTATAACTGTCTGACGTACAAGTAAATGAATCCATCTTCACCTCCAAAGAGGTATATTATTTTTCTGCGTCCAATTCGGAAATATTTTGTATCTTTGCAAAGATTATACGCACGCGTATATATACGCAACACGCTCGAATAGAAGAAAATAATAATAAAAAAAATGATAAAAATGAAGAAAAACACACTGAGCCGCATCGTAATTCGTCTGTGTGTAGCCGCGTTGCCGCTGGTGGCGCTGCCCGGAGGAGCCCACGCCCAAAAGGGGCGTCTCGACCCACTGCCGGTGCCGAGCGTCAGCGCCGACTCGCTGATGAAGCACATCGTTGAACTCTCGTCCGAGAACTACGAGGGCCGCATGTCAGGCACACGGGGTCACGAACGGGCCATGGCCTACGTGGAGCGCGTCCTGGCGGGCTACGGCATGAGCCGTATGGATCGGCAGGAATTCCCCATCGAATGCAACGAGGTGGAGAACTGCAAGTTCAACATCTACACCCCCGGTAGCAAGGAGCGCCGCTACTTCACGCTGGGCAACGAGTTCTGCTGCGCCGGCATGACGGGCCGCGGCTATGTCGATGCCCAGATGGTCTTCGTCGGTTACGGCGTGGACAACGGTATCTTCGACGAATACAAGGGTGTCGACGCCCAGGGCAAGATTGCCGTGGTGATGACCGGAACGCCCGAATGGATGCCAGCCAGCGTGGCCGACCACTACACATTGCTGCGCGACAAGGCCCGCACGGCCGAGCAGCACGGTGCCATCGGCCTGCTCGTCATCAACACCAGCTCCAGCTGTCTGAGCTACGAACCCCAGAGCCGCATCTACTGTGGCGAGCTGCCCCACCTGGGCACCTTCCCCATACTGCAGCTGACGATGGACTGCGGCCGCGAGCTGCTGACCACCGAAGCCACGAGCCTCGACGACGCCATCCGCATCATAGGCGAGATGCGCACCTGCTCGTTCCCGCTGCTCAAGAAGGCCGAAATCGACGTCAATGCCCGTTATCGCTCGCGTGCCCGCACGGCCAACGTATTGGGTCGCCTCGAGGGTAGCGACCGCGTGTTGCGCCATGAGGTGATTGTGGTGGGTGCATCGCTCGACGGTGCCGGCCTGCAAGGCGAGACGACCCTCTTCCCGGGGGCCGACATCAACGCCTCGGGCGTGGCGGCGGTGCTCGAAGTGGCCCGCATTCTGAGCCAGAGCGGCTACAGCCCCAAGCGCAGCATCCTCTTCGTCCTCTTCAGCGGTGGTGAACAGCAGTGGCTTGGCTCGCGCGAGTTCCTGGCGCAGTACCCGCGCCTGCAGAACGTCGAAGCCTTCCTCAACCCACAGAATATCGGCAGCGGCGACAGCCTGGTGGTGTTGGGCGACAACCACTACCCCACCCTATGGGATATCTGCCACTCGCACGATACGGCCGTCAACCGCCGTTTCATGGCCGTCAACCCCGAGAAGACCAACCCGCGTGGCGACGCACGTGCCTTCGACAACCGCCACATCCCGTCGCTGGTCATCACCACTATGAACGGCATGCAGCACAACCATGTGAGCTCTGACATCTGGGAAAACATCGACCGTACCATCCTCACCAAAGCCTCACAGCTGCTCCTCGAGACGACCGCCGAACTGGCCGACGGACGCTATCAGGGCCGTAGCCCCAAAAGCAAGGGTAATCGCTACTAGTGGTTAGTGAATTGTGTTTAGTGATTAGTGTTTAGCGTTTGACAAATAATGTGGACATTATACCGGAAAGAACTTAGCAACTTCTTTGCGTCGCTCATAGGCTATCTGACGATAGCGGTGTTTTTGGTGCTCACAGGACTGATGCTGTGGGTGCTGCGGAGCGACTTCAATATTCTCGACTACGGATATGCAGGCATGGACGGCCTGTTTCTCATCGGTCCCTTCCTATACCTCTTCCTCATTCCCGCCATCACCATGCGGTCGATGGCCGAGGAACGCCGCACGGGCACCATCGAGATGCTCATGACACGACCGCTGAGCGACTGGACGATCGTCTGGGCCAAATTCTTGGCTGCCTGGACGTTGGTGCTCATCTCTCTGCTGCCTACGCTGGTGTGCTACTTCAGCGTCTACGCCCTGGGTGACCCTGTGGGCAACATCGACACCGGAAGTGTGGCAGGCTCATATATCGGTTTGCTGCTGCTGGGTGGCGCCTTCGTGGCCATCGGTCTCTTCTGCTCGTCGTTGACGTCCAACCAGATCGTGTCGTTCATCCTGGCAGCGCTGCTCTGTGCCGTGGCCTATCTCGGCTTCGAAAGCATCTACAACATGGGCATTCTCGGCGATGCCGACCTCTTCGTCAAACGGCTTGGCGCACGCCATCATTATGAAAGCATCAGCCGCGGTGTGGTCGACTCGCGCGACGTAATCTATTTCGTCTGCGTCATTGTCCTTTTCCTTATGGCCACACGCCTGGTTTTGCAGAGTCGCAAATGGGGTGGCTGGATCAACCGCCGTAGCCTCCGCCAGAGCCATTGGATCGAGATGGGTGTCACCGTGGTACTCATTATTGCCGTGAGCATCATCGGTAATTACCTCTACGTGAGGGCCGACCTCACATCGGAGCGGCGCTACACCCTCAGCAAAGCCACGAAACAGATGCTCAAGAAGATCGACGAGCCGGTGCTTTTCCGCGTCTATCTGGAGGGCGAGTTCCCGGCCGACTTCAAACGGCTCCAGAACGAGACCAAGGAAATGCTCAACCAGTTCCGGGCTTATAACGACAACATCGAGTACGAATTCGTCGACCCTACCAACTTCGACAGTCGCGAAGAGCAGCAAGTATTCTATCAGAAACTCGCTCAGAAAGGCATCCAACCCACCCAAATCGCCACCGGTGATGGAACTAGTCGAACGACACAGATTATCATTCCCGCAGCCGATGTCTACTTCCGTGGTCGCGAAACCTCGGTACAGCTCATCCAAAACCAACGCTATGTGAGCGATGCCGACCTGCTGAACAACTCGATCCAGAACCTTGAATACGTCCTTTCGAGCGCTATCCGCTCATTGGCACGCGGTGAGAAACAGCAGATTGGCTTTCTGCAGGGACATGGTGAGTTGAACGGTGGTGTACTCTATGACGTGCAACGGTCGCTCCAAGAGACTTACAGTCTTGACTATGTCACCATTGATGGACAGATTCAAGCCCTTACCGCCCACCATCGCAGTACGAGCGACACCACGAAGTACGAGTTTTTCAACCTCTACGACCTGCTCATCGTCGCCAAACCCACACAGCCTTTTAGTGAACAGGATCTCTATATTCTCGACCAGTATATCATGTATGGTGGCAAGGTACTATGGCTTATCGATGCCCTCGACGCCGACCTTGACAGCCTGGCTGACCGTGGTCAAATGATGGCCACACGCTATCCTTTAGGTATTGAGGAAATGCTCTTCACCTATGGTGTCCGCCTCAATGCCAACCTGTTGATGGACATGCGGTGTCGGCCTATCCCAATACAGGTGGGACTCGTCGGTGAAAAGCCACAGTTCCGGTTCTGCCCATGGTACTACTTCCCCGAGATCGTACCCCTCTCCGATCACCCCATTGTACGTAATCTTGACCTCATCAAGACCGATTTCATCGGAAGTATAGACCTCATCGACAACGATATCCGTAAGACCGTACTGCTTACCACGTCGGAATACACTCGGTCGAAGAATGCCCCTGCCTTGGTTGATTTGGCCGAAGCACAGCAAGAGCCCGACCGGCGTCTCTTTACAGCCAGTCAACTACCTGTCGCTGTGCTCCTTGAAGGTCAGTTCCGCTCAGCTTGGCGCAATCGACTCTCGCCCCACTTTACCTCGCAGACCTCGATGGGATACCGTGACTTGGGTGAAGACACCAAGATGATTATCATCTCCGACGGCGACATCATCCGCAACCGATATATGGCTGAGGACGGTGCAGTGCTGCCTCTGGGTTACGACTATTACACCCAAACACAGTATGCTAACAAGGATCTCATCCTCAACGCCGTCAACTACTTGGTTGGCGACGAAGGTATGATGGCTTCACGCTCACGTACTATCAAACTGCGCAAGTTGGACATCATGAAGATTCATGAACAACGCACTCGCTACCAAATCATCAACATTGTCTGTCCATTAGTGCTGTTGGCTGCCGCCGGAGGCATCATCACGCTTGTCAGACGTAGAAAATACCGCATCAAAAAATGAAGAAACGCAACCTAATCCTTATTGCTCTGGCTGTGGTGGCCGTGGCAGTTGCACTTATTATTGCTTTGCATGGCTCGCGCAAATCCACCTTCCCCCAGAACTACCACATCGAAGATATCTCATCGGTCACACGTATCTTCCTGGCCGATAAACAGAACTTCCAAGTCACACTCAGTCGCACAGCAGACTCGACATGGATGGTCGATGACCAATACTTAGCTAATCAAGCCATGGTTGACCTGCTGCTTGAGACTCTCAACACCATGCGCATCCGCGAGCAAGTGAACCGCGGTGCCGTGCCTGCTGTCATTAAAGACCTTTCCGCCCGTGCCATCAAGGTGGAGGTGTACCAAAGAGTGCCTTTCATCAACTGGTTCGGTGGCAGACTCAAACTTTTCCCTCACGAACGCCTCACCGTCACTTACTTCGTCGGTCGCGAGACACAGGACTTAATGGCCTCCTACATTTTCCGTGAAGGTGATAAGATTCCCTACGTCATTCACATCCCCGGATTCCGCGGATTCATCACTCCTCGTTTTGTTACCGACCCTGTCAAATGGCGCAGTCACACCATTGTCGACCTCGACATCAAAGCGATCGACCGCGTGGAACTACAGATTCCCGAGATGCCTACTGAAAACTTTGCCATTCAACGTGAAGGCGAGGGCTTCTTTATCGAACTTGAAGGACATCGTCGGGCAGCAAGTTTCGATACCGCCCGTGTGGCACAAATGCTCTCTAGCTTCACTAATCTCAACTTTGACGAGTTCGCATCTATCGTGCCCAATAGTTTTGCCGACACCTGTGTAAACCGTACACCACGTACCATTTTGCGAATTACTGATACTGCAGGTTACACACATGAGATGCGCACTTACATCAAGTACTATAATCCCGATGATATCGCAGCCATGCCCGACCCCGAAATGTATGAGACTTTCGACCTCGACCGCCTCTACGCTATCATCGACAACCGAGACACCGTTCTGATTCAGTACTTCATTTTCGACAATATACTCCAGCCAGCCTCTTACTTCTTAGGCCACGAGAAACAACTCATCGCCCGATGAAGCCACTAATTCTTATTACCAACGATGACGGAGTTGCCGCCCACGGCATCCAGACCCTGTGCGAAGTAGCCCAGGAGTTTGGTGATGTTGTCGTTATGGCCCCGAGTCAAAACACGTCTGGCAAAAGCCTCAGTCTCACATCGGAACGTCCCTTACGGGTACACGATATTCGACAGACAGAGGGTCTCAATGTGTACTCATGCGACGGTACTCCTGTCGACTGCATCAAGCTGGCTCTCGAGCATTTCTGCCCCCGTCGGCCTGACCTCGTGCTCAGCGGTATCAACCATGGTAGCAATAGTTCCATCAACATCCTCTACAGTGGGACCATGGGTGCAGTGCTCGAAGCCAACACCCTTGGCCTCCAAGCTATTGGATTCTCACTACTCAACCACAATCCCAATGCTGACTTTGAGCCGTCGCGACATATTGCACACCGAATCATCGGCCACGTTCTCGACCAAGGTCTTCCTCCCAATGTTTCCCTCAACGTCAACATACCAAGACTCAACATCGACCAGATCAAAGGGATACGAGTATGTCATCAGTCAAATGCGAAATGGCTCGATAGTTTTGAGAAACGCATTGACCCAGTAGGTCGCCCTTACTGGTGGCTCACTGGCAAGTTTCTCTGTGACAATCCACCCGAGGATAGCGATGAGTGGGCTCTGACCCATGGTTACGTTTCCGTTGTACCTGTCCACACCGACTATACCGATTACGGTTCTATAGGCTTGTTGCAAAGTCAACTAAACGACATAAACGTATTCTAATCCAACTAAATGAAACACTTTTTTACACAGGACAAAATAGTGACTGGACTCGTGGCTGGGCTAGGTTCTGAGTTAGTCTTTTGCCTATTGCTTGCTATCGGTCTACTTATTCTAGGTTACTGGCCACCTACCGATGCACAGATCCGTTGGTTCGGGGGCATGTTTATTCCCTTAATCCTCATCTTCCGCGCCTATGCCAAAACAAAGCAACACCTGATAGTTACGAAGACACTCATTGTTATCTTCTTTATCACCTTCATTGCCTTCATATTCTTCCTGTTCAGCACCCATATTCTTGTCCTGAAATGAAATACTACCTCATAGCAGGTGAAGCCTCGGGCGACCTTCACGGAGCCAATCTCATCAAGGCACTACGAGAACTCGATCCAAAAGCGCAGTTCCGCTTCTGGGGAGGCGACTTGATGGCTGCTTCTGCTGGCGACACTCCCGTGCGTCACATCCGTGATCTTGCTATAATGGGTTTCATAGAGGTAGTTTCACACCTTGGCACTGTATTGGGTAACATTCGTTTCTGTAAAAAGGACATCCTGGAATATCACCCCGATGTTGTCATCGGCATCGACTACCCCGGATTCAACCTCAAGGTTGAAAATTGGGCACATAAGCAGGGATTCAAGACCGTACATTACATCTCTCCCAACCTGTGGGCATGGAAGAAAGGGCGCATCAAAGGCATGAAGAAAAGCCTTGACCTGCTCTGCTACATCCTGCCTTTCGAGCAACATTTCTTCGCTGAAAACAACATGCAGCAAGCCCTATATGTAGGTCACCCGTTGCTTGATGCTGTCAAAAACAGCCTCTTCGAACCGGCATTCCACGGCAAACGCCATGTGATTGCGCTACTGCCTGGCAGCCGCCGACAAGAGTTGAAGAAAAGCCTTCCCCTGATGGTGCAACTGGCCAACCGGCATCCCGAGTATCGCTTCATCGTAGCTGGCATGAGCCTGCTTGGGGAGGAACTTTACCGCAGTCTCATTCCCGAGGGCAGCAATGTCGATGTGGTCTACGACCAGACCTACCCACTACTCGCTTCAGCCTACGCCGCTGTGGTATGTTCGGGCACCGCAACCCTAGAGACAGCACTCTTCAACGTCCCACAAGTGGTGTGCTACCGTGCCAACCCCATCTCTATCGCCATCGCCCGTGCCATCGTCAGCCGCCGTATACACTACATCTCGCTGGTCAACCTCATTGCCGACAATACCATTGTCACCGAACTGATTCAAAACGACCTCACCCCCACTCGCCTTGAACAGGAATTCCAACTCATCACCACCGACGATAGCAACCGCATCCGCATGTTCACCCAATATGCCCAAATGCGGGAACTCCTCGCTGGAAGCGGTGCAAGCCATCGCACCGCACAAGCCATCATCGACCTCTGCAAATGAAACGCCTGCTGCTCATACTGCTGCTATTCATGACCACATTGGCTGCTCACGCCGACCGCGTGCGTGTACGCCTCTATTCGAGCAACAAGATTAATAGTCTCAACATCTCGTTTGATCTTGGAAACTACAATCTTTATGCCGATGGCGACCACCTGCTCGAGGACATGATTGGTGAAGGCCGCTCGGTACACATCCGCCCTGAGGGGGGAAAACTCCACATCAACGTCAATGACGATGATTACGGTACCTTCACCAACCTCCGACTCGAAGCCACCGATACCGCCTGCATCCTATGTATCAATCCCGAAGGATGCAAACAACGTACCTATGAAGGCAACCTCGAAGTGAGCCTGCTCAAGAACGGCACCCTGCAACTAATCAACGATGTGGAATTCGAGACCTATATTGCCGGCGTCGTACAGAGTGAAATCTACGGCACCCAAAGTGACATTTTCCGCATCCAAGCCATCATTAGCCGTACCTGGGCACTGCGCAACATGCAGAAACATGCGGCCGACGGCTACAACTTTTGCGACTATGTACATTGCCAGGCTTACCAAAACCGTTGCATCCGACCCGACATCATGATTGGAGCCATTCAAAGCAGTGGTGAAACATTGGTTGACAGCAACGGCAATCTTATCGAGACCCCCTTCCATTCCAACTCAGGTGGTGAGACCGCGAATTCGGAGGACGTGTGGAAGGCGGCCCTACCCTATCTACGCTCTGTCCAAGACACCTTCTCCTACCGTATGCGACAAAGCGACTGGGTGAAAACCATCACCATTGACCGATGGCTGGGTTACTTCCGAAAGACACATAAGATCGACGTCGACGACAGCACCAACCTTTACGAGTTGCTCCACTTCACCCAGGAGAGCCGAAAGGTGCGTCTGTTGGGCATTCCTTTAACACGTATACGTTCCGACTTCCAACTCAAGTCCACCTTCTTCAGCGTCAGTGTCGACAGTGTCACCCGCTCCGTCATCCTGAACGGCCACGGTTACGGCCATGGTGTAGGACTCAGTCAGGAAGGCACCATCCGCATGGTCGGCCTGGGCTACAGCTACGACAGCATCCTCCGCCACTATTATACCGGCGCCGTCATCCACCACGACCCGACTGCAAACCGCAGCTACGTCGAGAACTATGCCTCTCAACTGGCACGTATCATCGAAGAGGACAAAAACAAGAAGACCCAGGTACACTCCAAAAAGGATGACTGGCTGGGCCGTCTCTTCCGTCTGCGCGACCGCGAGGAACGCGAGGAGGTCTACATCGAGGAGAACGAGAACAATGAAAAAGACTGGCAATACGAATGGTAACAATACAATAATCAACACAATGAACCTTAAAAAAACTCTGATACCGCTCCTCTTGAGCCTACTACTCGGCGGAGCTCATGCCCAAGTGGAATGGCACACCATCGACCAGGCGGCCTCAGCCAAGATCGGCACTCGGCTCTACTTCGTCGATTTCTATACCTCATGGTGTGGGTTCTGTAAAAAAATGGACCGTGAGACCTTCAACGATCCCACCGTCATCAAGTTGCTCAACCGCTACTTCTACCCGGTCAAATTCGATGCCGAGGGTTCCAAAGCCGTCACATGGTTTGGCCGCACCTATAACCCAGTCAACCAGGGACGCAACCGCCAACACGAGTTCGCCCGCGGTCTCCAGGGCTATCCCTCGTTCGTCCTTTACCGCGCCGACGGAACCAAACTGCAGGTCATCCCTGGATTCTACCCTCCACGCGAGTTCGAAATCGTACTTTGGTACTTCGCCAGCGGCGACTGCGACAAGTATCCCTTCGAACGCTATCGCCAGATCTTCGACAAGGAAATCCGACCCGTCATGGAGAAACAACTCAAATAGCAAAACCATGGGACTCTTCAGCCATAAAGATAAGAATGCCGAACGCCAGACACTCGACAGCGGACTGGCCAAAACCAAAGAAAGCTTCTTCCAGAAGCTGACCAAGAGTATCCTCGGCAAAAGCACCGTCGACGACGACGTGCTCGACAATCTTGAGGAGACTCTCATCACCAGCGACGTAGGTGTCGAGACCACGCTCAAAGTCATTGAGAAACTGCAGCAACGCATTCGTCGCGACAAATACATCTCCACCACCGAGCTCAACTTCATCCTCCGGGCTGAAATCGCGCAACTACTCCGCCGTCCGGCCAACGAGAACTTCCCCAACACCTTCGAGGCACCGCTTCCCAAGCAACCCTACGTCATCCTCGTCGTAGGCGTCAACGGTGTGGGCAAGACCACCACCATCGCCAAATTGGCCTACCGCTACAAACAGGCTGGCCGAAGTGTCATGCTTGGTGCCGCCGACACCTTCCGCGCCGCCGCCGTCGAACAGCTGCAACTGTGGGCCGACCGCGTCGGTGTTCCCATCGTACAACAAGGAATGGGTGCCGACCCCGCCAGCGTGGCCTACGACACGCTCCAGAGCGCCATCGCCAAAAAGTCCGACATAGTCATCATCGACACCGCCGGACGACTCCACAACAAGGTGGGACTGATGAACGAGCTTGGCAAGATCAAGAAAGTCATGCAGAAACTCTTGCCCGACGCTCCCCACGAAGTACTGCTCGTCCTCGACGCCTCCACCGGACAGAATGCTGTCGAACAGGCCCGCCAATTCACCCAAGCCACCGACGTCAACGCCTTGGCACTCACCAAACTCGACGGCACCGCCAAAGGCGGCGTCATCATCGGTATCAGCGACCAATTCCAAATTCCCGTACGTTACATCGGCCTCGGCGAGAAGATGACCGACCTCCAGATCTTCAACCCCGACGAGTTCGTAGACAGCCTTTTCGAATGAAAATCAACATCATCACCCTGGGGTGCTCGAAGAACACCGTCGACAGCGAGAACCTTGCCGGTGGCCTCAAGGCCCAGGGACATACCGTATACTTCGACCGGCAGCGCAACGACAGCGATGCCGTCATCGTCAATACCTGCGGCTTCATCGGCGACGCCAAGGAGGAAAGCATCAACACCATCCTGCAATGCGTGCAGACTGGGGGAAGAGTAATCGTATGCGGCTGCCTGGTAGAGCGCTACAGGGAAGACCTCAAAAAGGAAATCCCCGAGGTGGAAGCCTGGTACGGAGTGCACGAGTGGGAGAGGATTATAGAAAAAATAGACTCTATAGATTCTATAGAGTCTATAGAATCTATAGGATCTATAGAAAAAACGCGCCCCCTCTCCACCCCCAGACACTACGCTTACCTGAAGATTGCCGAAGGGTGCAACCGCAGCTGTTCCTACTGCGCCATCCCGCTCATCCGCGGCGCACATCGGTCAAGGCCCATCGACGACATCGTCAACGAAGCTAAAAGCCTCGTCAACAGCGGAGTGAAAGAACTTATCGTCATCAGCCAGGACACCACCTGGTACGGCCTCGACCTCTACCGTCGCCGCGCGTTGGGCGAACTCCTCAACCGGCTGGCCGACGAGAGCGGCGCCGAATGGATACGACTGCACTACACCTACCCCTCCTCGTTTCCCGAGGATGCCATCGACGCCATCGCCCGTCACGCAAACATCTGCAACTATATCGACATCCCTCTGCAGCACATCAACTCGCGCATCCTCAGCTCGATGCAGCGCGGCATCGACCGCGAGGGCACCCTGCGCCTGCTCGACACCTTCCGCTCCAAGCTGCCCGACGCCGCCATCCGCACCACCCTCATCGTGGGCTACCCCGGCGAGACGGAGCAGGAGTTCGAAGAACTCAAGGACTTTGTCCGCACGGCACGCTTCGACCGCATGGGCTGTTTCGCCTACTCGCCCGAGGAAGGCACTCCGGCCGAGAGCCTCGGCGACCCCGTGCCCGACGAGGTCAAGCAGCAGCGTGTCAGCGACTTGATGGCCATCCAGGAACAGATTTCGCTCGAGAAAAACCAGGAACGCATCGGCAAGGTCTACCGTTGCCTCGTGGATCGTATCGAAGGCGAAAACCTTGTGGCCCGCACCGAGTACGACAGTCCCGAGGTCGACGACGAGGTTCTCGTCCGTCAGACCGTCGGAAGCATCCGACCGGGCGACTTCATCCAGGTGCGCATCACCGACGCCTTGGAGAACGACCTCCTGGGCGAGCTCGCCTAATCGGCGTCCTTACCCCGTATCTTCACACTTGCAGCATCCCGACTGTCCAACGCAACCGGGTCTGTTTCAACAATATCTGTCATCACCACATGCACGCCGTCGACGTCACGACGGGTGGCTTGGGCGGTGATATCGCCCTCCATGACGGCACCGCAGTAGACCGAATCGCTCCAGCGGCCGTCCTGGCTCTGCACCAGCAGGTAGACCTGCAGCTCGTGACCCGCCAGGGCGTCGGGCAGCTGCAAGGCCAGTCGCTTGTCCATCCGGTAGGCCGGGGCCGACAGGTAACCCTGCCCGACGTCAGGCGAATATACGTATAGGTAGACATAGTCGAAACGGCTGCCGCCGGCAGAGCGGTACTTGACCCTCAGGACATTCTCCTCCGTCCGCTGCAACTCGCTCAGTGCCACCGGCATCACGTCGCCGATGCTGAGCCGCAACCGGCTGTGGTC
>JAEEGL017325660.1_pt1 | contig 23428 bp, 13 predicted proteins | sample 9134231 | NCBI WGS metagenome assembly JAEEGL01 (sample SAMN16246548, study PRJNA631951) | gut metagenome | biome: gut microbiome; feature: rumen; material: fiber-attached | host: Bos | place: Iran: Karaj | collected 2018-10
TGAACAATTTTCTGGAAATGAAGTTGAAATTACTTTTAAATTAGATTATAATGGTGATTTAAATGGAAAAGAATTTTCAGATACTTTTAAAGAAGGACAAGATTTTGAGTATGTTAAATATAAATTAAGTCAAGTTTTAGGAGTTGAACAAGAACAAATTGTAAAATATTATTTTTATTTTATTTTTTTTTATTTTTAGGAATTATATCATAATAATAAACCAATTATTCCGATTTATTCTATTTGTGATATTGAATTGAAAAAGGAAGATATTATTATTGTGAAAATTAAACCTGAATAATTAAAAGATATTCTATTAATAATAATAGTAATAATTACTTTTTGATTAAAAAAATTTTTTCGACATTTATTAAAAACAATTTAATATTATTTATGTTTTAATTTATAAGATAATACATTTTAAAAATTAAAAAACATTAATATTATTTTATAATTGTTAAAATATAATTTATAATTTTTTAATTAATATAACTAGGACTTGCTAAAATTTTTTTAACAGCACTTTCAATTCTAATAATATCATGGTAATTTTTATCAACATTAGGATCAACATAATTAATATCACTTCTTTTACTTTTTAATTTATAACTTCTATCAGAAATAATTTCTCTTCCATTATTATAACCGAATTCATCAATTATATTATCTTTTTTATTTTGTATTATATTTAATAATTCTTCATTTAAATTATTATATGGATTAAAATAATAATTTATATTTTGATCTTCAGTTATAAATAAATTCGAATTATTATTTGTTTTATTACTATTATTTAATTTATCTTTTATATTTCTAATATGAATTTTATTATTTTGTAAAATATTTTTACTAATTGATTTAAAAAATTTTTGTGTTGTGTCTTCTCTTTTTTGTTTTCTAAAATCATTATATTTTTTTTCTAATCTTTTAATTTCTTTTTCTTCTTCTTTTCTCATTTGATCAATTATTCTTTTTTTATTAGGTATAGTAAAAGATGGAAGAATTCTTTCTTGTTTATTTATATTTTCTTTAATAATTTCTATATTTTTCATTGAAACTGATAAATGTAGATTTTTCTTTTTATAAAATTGAGTATTTTCATAAATAGGTGATTTAAGATCAATACTAAAATTATGAGGTATATTATATTCAAATTTTTCTAAACTTGGATATCTATATTTTAGTTTATTAAAAAATCCTTTTCTATTTAAATTTGCTATTTTATTATAATTATCAAAAAATGGATTTTGTATGTTTTTTAATTCAAATGGATTAATATGTCTTTCATTTCTTGTTTTCATATTATAATACTTAGTCAAATGACTCATTAAAATTTATTAAATATGTTACATAAAATATTATATCATAAATTTAATAATTTAAGTAAAAATTATTTTAAGATATTAATAAAAATATATATCAAAATAAAAATTACATAAATAAATAAATAAAGAAAAAGAAAAAGAAAAATTTTTTAAAAATATATTATATAATATAATTTAACTCCACATTCTAATTAAACCATCTTCCCCTCCTGAAAAAATCCAAGGTAATTTAGGATGAAAACAAGCACAAGAAAAATTTGTTTTATTACTATTTTTAACATTAAGTTCCCTTAAAGGAACAATAAGAGGATCAGTTAATTCATCTTCAGTAACTTTACTATGATAAACTAAAATTTTTCCATTACGAGAACAAGAAAGAAATAAAGGTAATTTATTATGAAATTCAATAGATTTAATTTTATCATTATGAAAATCCATTAATTTAAAAGGTTTATTACTTAATTCTAATTGAAAATAACCAACTTTACCACTTTTATCACCAGCGATTAAATCACTTCCACTTTTATCAATTGAAATTTTACAAATAGTATTTAAATTACTTATAAATTTTCTTATTAATTCTTGTTTTTGTAAATTATAAATAAATAAATTTGAATTTGTAGCAACTATAAAATAAGGTTTATTTGGATGAAATGATATTGCATTTACATTTCCTTTTATATGAGAAATTGGAAGTTGATGTGTCATTTTTGAAATTGAATGAATGTAAACTTGTGGTTTTCCTGATGCATTTTTTGATAATGTTGAAAAATAATCTCCTTTTATATGAAATGTTATATTATTTACTGTTCCTTGTGTAAATTTTAAATAAAATAATATTCCATTTTTTTCCTTTTTTGAATTTTCTTTTGGAATTTTCCATATGAAAGAATCATTTTTAGTTTTATTTTTTTCTTCTTCATTTTCTTCCTTTTCATTATTTTGATTTAAAGATAATTTTTGTATAATTAAAGGTTTAATTTTATCATTTACAATATTTAATATTTCACTTCTATATTTTTTTTCTAAATATTTAGGTAAAATAAAATAAATATGAGTAATAGTACAAATAACAATTAAATGCATAAAATCATTAATAACAATTTTTTTAACTTTCTCTTTAAAATCAATTCTACAAATAATTTTCCCAGTTAAAACATCATAAAAATGAACAAAATTCCCATTATCAGCAGAAATTAAAATATTTCCAAAAGAATCAACACAAATTGCTTTAATAGAAGAATTATGTCCTTTATAAACAATAGTTTCTTTAGTAGGAAAAGGTTTTAATTGATCAGGATGAGGTAAATCAGGTAATAAATCACTTTCTTTAATATCCATTTTTTTTCTAATAATTCTAGTACTTAAAAATAAATCACAACATCTTTCTAATTCTTCATCAATTAATTTATCATATCTTGGAATTCTTCTTAAAATTCCTTCTCTTTTCTCATTATTATTATTTAATGGTGGATTATATGATTCTTCAGTTTCTGGTAATTCTCTTTTTGGAGCTTGAAAACCAAATCCAGGTCTATAATTTAAATATGAGTTTTCATTTTCAAATTCCCAAATATCATAATTTTTATTTTCTTCTTTTTTCTCTTTTTCAAGTGGCATAAAACCATTTTTATATAAATATATTAATCTATTTATTGTCTTTCTTTCATTTTTTGATAAACCAAATGATTTTTTACTTCTTTTTTTATTGTTTAATGGATGGATTTGATAAGGAATATTTTCTTCAAAATATTCTTCTTCTGCAATTGATTTATTTGCAAATTTACCTTTTCGAATTCTATTTATTAATTCTAAATCTGTGTCACTTAAATATAATGTTTTATTATTTTTGGAATCATATATTTTTCTCCACCAATCTTTATCATTTGCTTTATTTATAAATTTTTCTATTTCATCTTCTTCTTTTATTTTTTCTACTTTTTTTGAATTTATATCATATCCAATGTGATTGTATGAATCATACCATTCTTCTGGAACGTCTCCTGTTCTTACTAATAATTCTTCATCACTTGAATCAAATGATGAGTCTGAAGTATTTTGGGGAATAATATTTTTTTTAGATAAAAAATTTGTGTCTTTAGATTTTTGTGTTTTAGGTTTTTTATTTTGAGATTTATTTATTTTTTTATTTGGAGTTTTTGATTTTTTAATTGATTGGTTTTTTTCAAATATTTTTGATGTTTGTTTTTTCTGTTTTGATTTTAATATTTTTGAACTCATTGGATAATGAATAAATAAATTAATAATTCAAAATATATATAATGTATTTTAATATTATTTTAGGAAAATTTATTTTAAAATATTTAATATAATTTGGAATTTTTATTTATTTTAAATACATTTAAATTTTTTAAATTAGATATTTAAATAATAATATATTTGATAATTTAAAAATTTAATATTTTAAATATAAAATGATAAATATATTTTTTCTATACAAAGGAAATTTAATATAAAAAATATGTGTTAATTTTTTAATAGATTATATGAAATACAAGGTTTAGGTGTCCTTTTAATAGAAATTATGATAAAATTGTTAGATTAGATTTTATGAATTATATTTTTCTAGATTTAATTTTTTTAATTAAATGAACGACAATATGAGTAGTTTAAAAATTATTATAAATTCTTTTCCTAATTCATAATATTTATATCCTATCAAAACTTATAATCTTGATTTGGAAAATTATTATTTAATATGATTAAATATCCAAACTCAATAAATTATTAGAAAAAAATTTAAAAAATGATAAAATTATAAATTTAGTATAAGAATTTAATTTCAAATTTTGAAATAAATTATCTAATTCAATAAAAAAGAAGAATTAAATGATTTTTACAAACTCTTTAATATAAAAAACCAATATATATCTGCATTATATAATAGAAAAAAAACAAAAGGAAAATTAAAAATATTTTGTTCCAAATGAATTTTAAATAAATCAAATAAATTTTTATAAATAAATATTTATTTGGTGAAAAAATAAAGATATAATCCATTAAAAATAAATAAATTATTATCAGATGCAATTAATTATATGAAAAAAAGTTGAAAATAATATAAATTATTAAGATATAACTACAAATATATGATTTTTTAAAATCAAAATTATTTATTACTCGACATGAAAGTTCTAACTTTACAATTATTTATTAAGTTATTTTTTAATATTAGAAATGAAAAACAAAAATTGCTATTTTTTTTGGAGAAATTTTGAAATTTATAAAAATAATGATTATAAACAAAAATATGATTATTCTGAGTATTATGTTAATTATTTAATTAATGATAAAGTTTTAAAAAAATTAAAATTTTGATGACTTTATTAATAGGAAAAAACTGAAAAATTTAACAAGAATAATAATGCACTTATTGGAATAATAATTATCTATATTATTTTAATTATAATTATTATTTTCTTATTAATATTATTATATATATTAATTTATCATTTAATAAAAAGAATACTAATGATGAGGGGAGTAATATTGAAATAAATTTATCATTAAAAATTTTAAATAAAGCATAAAAATTATTTATTAATAATTTAGGCATTATTTATTTATTTAATAATAATTCATTTATATCTTTGAAAGATATAGTTGAAATAGAATCATCTGTTTTTTCACTCTCTTGTATAGCTCTTTCTTTAATTTTGTCCTTTAAACCATTGTTTAATCCACAAAAATTTAATTCTAATATTTCTAAATATATCATTGCTGAAATTATTGATAAAATTAATAAAATAATTAAATATAAATTTTTTATTTCGGTCACAGCTATAATTATAGAATAATTATAAGTTGAAAGAAAAAAACAGATAAATGAATATAATAATCCCATTTTATATATTAAATAATAATTCAAAAAAGATATTATAAAACTAATCATCAAACAAAATAAAGAAAACTTAATATTTATTTCACCAAAAGAATTATTAAAAAGAATAAAAACATAAAATAATTTAAATAATAATTTAAATAATCCAATTATTGAAGCAATTAAATAAATATTCATAAAATATTTTTCATTTAAATATTTGATCAAAATAAAGCTAAACGAAAAAGAATAATTAATTATAATAAAATAAGGAATATAATAATATTTATTTATAATATTTTCAAAATCATTTAAAATTAATAATAGTAAAATGATTAAATTGATAATTAAAGAAATAATATGATGAGAATAAATTTGATATTGAAATTTAATTAAATCAATTATATAAATATAAATAATTATTAGAAATCTATTTAAAGGTAATTCTGAATATTGTTTAAACTTTTCACAATATTCAAAACAGATTTGTAAAATAATAATAAATATTAAAATAATTATCATCTTTTGTTTTGAATAATCTTTTAATCCTTTCAATTTAATAATTATTTGTTGATTTTCATTATGAATTTTTGATAATTTTTTTTCAATAAAATAAAAAATAATTAGCAAAAACTGACTGAGAAATGATATTATATCTTTTATTTGTAAATTAGAATTGATAAATTTTGCATTTAATAATATTATTATTGTAAATATTAAAATAATTGAATGTTCTTTTTTAAAATGAAATTTAACCAACATATTTTTTAATAATTTATTAAATAATAAACAATCATAATTAAAAAAATTTCATTTAATTTTTTATTTTATGATTAATTAAATATTAAAACAAATTTTTTCTAATTCATAATAATAAATAAAATAATTAAAATCATTAATTGCATTTTAAGAATATATTCTTTAAAAATATGTATGAATATTTTTTCTAAAACTAAAAAAAGATTAATTTAATATTTTTATTTTAAGATATTTATTATCATTACTGTCAAAAAAAAATAAATTAAAATGAATACCTTAATGGAAAATACATCAGATTCATTCTCATTAAAAAAGTGGTTTAAAAAATTTGATATGACAGGAGTAAAATATCAACCAAAAATATTTAAAGCAAAAAAATACAATTCAATATCAGGGACAATAATAACATTAATTAGTTTCTTTATAATAATTTATAGAATAATAATGTCAATAAAAATAATATTAAATAAAAAAAATTTTAAAGTAACAACAGAAAGAGATACAGAATTAAATCAAAATTTCACAGTTTATGATTTAGATTTACAAGTTTGTTTATTATCATCTAAACTTTTTAAAACTGAAGGAATATTTACAAATTATTATGAAAATATTAAACCAACAATGACATCTCTTCCAATATCAACTTATTATTCTTTACCTTGTTATTATTATAACTTTTATAATATTACTTTTATTTCTAATGATGACTTATTTAATTCATTAAATTCATATAATGCTTATTTTATAGTACCTGATGATGTATCATATTTTGATGTTTTTATTATTTTTAATATTACTTATGTTAATCCAAATGATTATTTTAAATCAATAAAATTAAAACCTGAATATATTATTTTAGGTGCTTTAGATTCTTATCCAAAGGATGTTGTATTTAATCTAGATAAGATTAAAATTAATCATCAAAATAAATTATTTTCTTTATTTTATGAAAAAATTGATAAAAAAAATGAAGAATATTCAACTTTATCTTCTTATTCTATTAATCAAGATAATGGAAGATATTATAATTTAAAATTAACTGTTGAATATAGTGGTTGGGTTAATACTTATACTTTTATTGGTTTTGATTTAGAAGAAGAAATATGTTCTATTGGAGGATTGATTAGTTTTGTGTCTGTTATTCAAAGATTTTTTGGAAGATTTTTGAATAAATTTTTTTTAGATAGAGAAATTAGAAAATATACTAATTATTCTGAAATTTCATATAATGCTTTAATTGGAAATAGTAAATTAAGTAAAAGTTATGGTAATACTATTAATATTAAAACTACTAATGATAATTTAACTAATTTAAAAATGGTTGATAAAACAAATTCTAATATTTTTATTTTTAAAAACAATCAAAATAAGATATTTCCTGGAAAATTAATTAATTTAATTAATAAAAATTCAATTATTCCTCATAAAACAATAATTGAACCAATACAACAAAATTCAAATTTACAATTAAATGAAAAAAGAACAATTATTCAAAATAAAATTAACTATAATTATAATTCAGAATATTATCAATTTCAAAATATGCTTGATTATTATATAATTTATCAAATGATTAAAGATTTAAGTTTAATTAAATTATTATGTTTAGATAGTAATACTGCTCAAATTTTTTTTAAATTTAGATATAAAAAACTCAATTTACCTTATATCGATTACATTTTAGAAAAAGAAAATAAAAATATTAATTTATCTGAAGGAAATTTATTCTTTGATAATCTTTATGAAAAAGTAAATGTATTGAATTCATTTACATAACTTTATATTTATATACTATATTTTTAAAAAAATTAAAACTTGTAATGCTATATATATTTTTATATTTTTATATTTAATTTGATTATTATTAGAATATAATTGGTTTAACAATTATAAAGATTATCACAAAAAAAAATTATTTTTTAAACTAAAAAAAACATTTATTTTATTTATTATTTTTTTCTTTATTTCCATCAATTTCTTCTATTTCTTTTTTATGCTTATGTTTCTTTGTTTTGTGTATCTTTTTTTCTTCTTTATCCTTTTCATCTTGTGTATGATGATATTCAGTTTCTTCTAAATAAGGTAATTTATAAACAATATCTTTATCATTTACTTTCAAATATTCAATAAAACTATTATTTTTTCCTATATTTAATTCTTTAACATCATCAATAACTTTATCTTCATTTAATAATTTCCTTCCATTTATACTATAAACTCTAAATAAATTTCCATTACTTTTATAAATTATAAATGAAGGAAGTGGTGTATAAGAAATAATAATTTTATTAGGAATAAAATTATTATCATAAATTGAATTAACTAAAGTAAAATTTGGAATAGTATGAATATTAATATAACCATCTTCAGAAGAACTTATCATTAAATGTAATATATAATTATGACATATACTTGTTATTTTTTTAGTATGATAATGTAATATTTTATCTATGACTGTATATGGATTTTTAATAATTATAATTGAACCTAATTTTGTTCCAAATAAAATGTAATAATTATCAACACAAATTGAAGTGATTTCACTATTATCTAAATTAAAAAATGAAAATAATTTTTTATTTGTTTTATATTTTATTTCAATAGGGAAATTTTCTTCTGAATTAAAATATATAAAAATTTCACCTGATTTAAAATTATAAAAAATATATATTTTATTTTTATTATACCTATAATACATACAATCAAAAGAATAGTTACAATCATATATTATTTTATAAAAATTTTCTGTTTGATTTAATGTAATTTCATTTTCAATTATTTTAGGTGTTAAATCTGTTAATTTACTAATATTTGAATCAATTGATTTTAATGAAGATTCATATTGTTTTTGTTTATTTTTGAAATCTTCTATATTAGATTTTATTAATCTTTTTTTTTTATCAATATCTATTTTACATTTTTCAATTACTTCTTTATAATTTGAATTTATATTATTAAGAGGAAAATTAATTATATCTTTATAAACTTTAGTATTTTTTAATGGTTTATCAAATAATTGAATAGGATTCATTCCCAAATCAAAAAATTTCATAATTAATTGTCTTTCATTTAAATTTTTCATTTTTTCTAAATTAATAAATCCAATATAACAATAAGGTGAAAAAATATTAGTTTTCTCAAGAGCATTTTTCCCTTTTTGATCAACACCAAAAATTAAATTAATCCATTTTTCAATATTAATTTCATTTTTTTCAAATAATTCTCTATTAATACAAATAAACTTTTCAGGATTTTCCATACTCCAATTAGGTAAAACAACATCTTCAACTCTAACATTATTATCATTAATATTATATTTTTTTTTTAAAATTTGAAAAGTTGAATCACTCTTATTAGAAATTTGCAAATTACCTAATTTTAAATGATTAATATTTCTAAATAAATCAGGTAAATAATACAATTCTGGAATTAATTCTCTTAAATCACATTTTGTATTTTCAACACTAAAATAACTTTTACTTAAATTAATAAATAATCTATCAGGAGCATCGAAATTATCACCTTGAATTAATTGAGCATCTAAACAATAAGGAAAAATTCGTGTTAAATAATGACAAACATAAGCAGGATTTGAATAATGTGTTCCATAGTAAATTGGTATAATTTGCATATCAAATTTTTGAAGTTTTGAAAAATCTGAAAAATCTAATGGAATTTCTTCATTTGTAAATTCTTTAAATTCTTCATATGATACCTCATATACTGCTTTATATGCTTTAAAACGAGTTTCTCCTAATTTACCAATTGGAAAATCCATTGGACGAAGTATTACATATTTTTTTGAGTTTTTTAATTTGTTTGTTAATGAAGTTTCTTTTGATGTTTCTAAATTATTTTCTTTTGGGGATTCTAAGTTATTTTCTTTTGATGATTCTAAAGAAGTTTCTTTTGATGTTTCTAAATTATTATCTTTTGGTTTTTCTAAATTATTTTCTTTTGATGTTTCTAAAGAAGTTTCTTTTGGTATTTCTAAATTATTTTCTTTTGATATATTTTCATTTTCTGATTGATCATTTAAATAAAATATTTTATTAACATCTATGAATTCTAATTTATTTTCTGTATCTATTTCAATTTTTGATTTTCTCTCTTCACTTATTATATTTGTTTCACTATAATCTTTTAATATCCAAGGGAAAACTGGATATTGATTAAGATCTTTAAATGATCTATTTGATAAAAGATTGATTCTCATTAAAAATTCTAATTTTGAAATATTACCAAGAATGAAATTTTTTTGTATACTATATTCATTGTTGTATTTTGTGGATTTTCCTTTATAATAATAATTAATATCTTCTATTGAATTTCCTTTTGTAATAAAATCAAAAAATTTATTTCTTTGAAAAGTTAATTTCAAACTATTTTTTTCTTCATTTATTTTTAGTTTAGAATCAATTAAATTTTTAGAATTATTATTATCAGGATTTTCTAAATAATTTTTATTTTCATTATTTTTTTTACTATTTTTTAAATTTTCATTTTCCAAATTTCCCATTTTTGATACTTCTTCAACTTTAATAAATTCTATATCTTCTATAATAATCTTTTCTTCAGATATTTGTTTATTTTTATATTTATCTATATAATTTCCAATATTTATAAATTCAAAATAATAAGATTTATTTTGTTTAGTAAAAAATTCGACAGCATCATCTTTAAAACAATAATTTTTTTTATATGAATAAATAATATTTTCAAGTCTAATATTTAAAAAGTATATTTTATTTAATTTATATAAACTTCCATGACATAAATTATCTTTAAATTCATCACAATATAATTTTTCAACATCATTTAATTGTCTTGGAAAACCAATAAAAGAAAATTCTTCACCTTTTCTAAAAATATAACCTGGAATATGTAAACCTTGTTTAATTAAACAACAAGAAAATAAATCATAATTATTTAATTTAAAATAAGATAATATATCTTCATCTTTTATTGTATAATTATTATCTTCATTTTTTAATTTAATTTGCTTTATTATATTATCATAATTTTCATCTAATATACTTTCTCCAATTAAATCAATAGGTTTATATTTTTCATTAAAAAATTGTTTGAAATGTGGAGGTATATATGAATTTATATTTAAAATAGGAATTAATAAAGGCAATGTCATTTCTTCTGAATAATGATTTAATATTTTAAATTTTAAAGTTTTTTTTTTATCTTCTGAATAAAATAATTCTTTATAACTATAACTATTATTCCAAGAAAATAATTCTTTTCTTATTTTTCTATATCTTTTCTCTAATATCATTTTTCTAATCATACACAAATCATTTTTTTCATAACTTTCATTATCATTTATTTCTTTTTCATCTCCTTTTATGCAATTATGCTTTAAAAATTTTGGAAATTCATTTATTTCATTTGGTTCATTAATTTGTAATTCTTTGAATAATGGTAATATTTCATCTTTCATTTCAAAAAATAACTTTTGAATTTCTTTAAAATCAGGATTTTTTTGTTCAAATTTTTCATAAATTTTTTGAAAATTATCTATTAATTTAGGAGAAAACTCAAATTTTTTATCAACTTTAAAAATTTTTTCAAAGAAAGATTTTTTATTTTCGATTATAAAAAAATGAAATATACTTATTAAAACAGTTCCAGCTTGTAAAAAAAAATTTGAATTATCTTGTTTATAAATTTTGAATAAAAGAAATTTTATTCCTAAAAATATTATTCTTATAAAAAAAAATCCTTTATTTGATATTGTTATTCTTTTATATTCATTATTTCCATATACAATAATACATAATGATATTAAAAGAATAAAATCAATTAAAATACTATTATCTTCTTTAGAACATTTAATTACATTTACATTTATATAACTTTTAGTTACTAATTCATAATGTAAAATAAAGCATCTTAAAAGAGGATTCTCTAAAATTATTTCATTATCATTTTCAAATATTTTTTTTTTTTTATATTTATTTTTAATATTTGAATATAATTCTTTCCAATCAATGTATTTATTTTCTAATATACTATCACTAATATCATTTTTAAACTCTTCAAATTTTTTTTCAAAAAAATCTTTATTTTCAATACATTCAAATTCATAAATTTCTTGAAAAAAATAATTTTTAAAATTTTCTAAATGTTTATCATATTTTTGTTCATGATAATAACTATCAAATTCATGTATTAAAAGTAAAAATGGCGTAAAACCATAATCAATACCAAATAAATAAATTTCATAAATTATATCTTTAATTAAACTTAAAATTCTCATTCCAATTTCATTTATAGTATTATCAATCTTTAATTTATAACATAATAAATAAATATGATGATATAAAGGAATTAATAAAGAAATAAAAGATTTAGATAAATAAAAATCACACATTGGTATTGATATTTTTTGAGAATCATCTAAATTATAAATATGTGCTTTTCTTGTTATTATCAATAATTTTTCAATATGATATAATAAATCTATTTTATATGATTTAAATTTTGCTAAATCTTTTTCATTTATTTGAAAATTTATAATTGATAAATTCATTATTTTTTCAAAATCTTTAATTATTTCATCTGGTATTTTATTATTTATTTCTTGTTTATTATTATCATATGGTTCAGTGTTATCAATATATAATAATTGTTTAAAATAATTTTCTAAAATACTCAAATCTTCTTTTATTTCATTTTTATTCTCTTGTTTTTTTACTTTAAAAAATGTATATTGTTTTAGGTATATTTTTTTTTTTTTAGGATCATGAGCTAAAAGATTTCCCAAATAATTTATAAGTATTATTTGAAAAAAATTTAATATTTGTAAATTTATTTGTAATTTTTTTCTTTCTAATAACTTAATCCAAAAATTTAATCCTCCTTTTTTTAAATATGAATATATTGAATATAGGTCTTCATTTTGATTATTATTTTGAGGTGCGTTTTTATATTCATTTTCAATTCTATTAGTCATTAATTCTAAAAAAAGTGCACTTTTCTTTTTATTTTTTTCTTTTTTTTCTGAAGAATTTTTTGTCTCTGATTTATCTGTGTTTGAATGTTTTATTTTAACCTTTTTATTTTCAATATCTTCATTTTTATCATCTGATGTATTAGATTTGTTAATTATTTTATTGTCTTCAATATTATTTCCAGTTTTATTTGTTTTAAATTTCATCTTTTTGTTGTTAATTATTTTTTCCATTTTTTTATCAGATAATGTTAAATCAATAAATTTTATCAATACATTAAATGTTTTTTCTATTATTTTATTATCTAATGATTCATTTTTTAATAAACCAATTATTTTAATAATATTTTCATTCTTTTTGTGTTTAAAATATTTATTAAAATAATTAAAAATTTCATCAAATATTATTTCATTTTTTTTATCTTTTGTGTGTAATAAAAAATTAATTAAAAATTGAAATCCATTATTTTTATATTTGTGAAGATGTAATAAAAAATCACTGAAACCAATTTCTTTTTTAAATAAAAATCTAACAATATTATCTTCATTTAGGAATTTTTTCATATTAATATAAATCATATCATTTTTATTAGAATTAAATAATATTTTAAAAACAGGAATATTTTTTTCTAAGATTGATTCATCACCAATCTGTTCAATTTTTTCTAAAAATAAAAAATAAATTTGAAAAGAATTTGAAATAATAAAATCATCAATATTATTCTCATAATATAATATTGAAGTAATTATTTCAATAATATCATTTAATATTTTTTCAAATTTTATATCATTATTAAAAAGTTTAAATAAAAGTTCAAATAAAGGTAAAATATTTTTAGTTCCTCCAATTAAAAAAATATTTTCTTTATAATAATAATGATTAAATGAATATAAAAATGGAAATTTATTTTTATTAAAGGATACTTCAATTTTATCTTTTTTATTTGGTAAAAATATAATAAATGGAATAGTAATGAAATTATAATAATTATGAATTATTTCATTATCACTTATTTCATCATTTCCCTTTTCACTATCAGAACTTATTCTATTCATTTCTTCATTTGTTTTTTTTATTTTTATTTTATTTTTCTCTTCTTTATTATTAAAATCTATTCTTTCTGTTTCATATAAATCTTGAATAAAACTTTTTGAAAAATATTGATTTATAGTTAAATCTTCTTTTGATATTATAATAGGTGAAGTTAAGCCATGAAATTTTGAAAAAAAAGTTAAGTCTATAATTGATTCATTATGACATTCTTTTTTTTCCAAAGAAAACGATTTATTTATATTTATTAATATTTTATCTTCATTTATATTTAATTGAATTAAATTCCATTTATCTTTAATTAATGTTATTTCATTATTTTCTCCAATAAGTTCATTATTATAAAATAATTCAATATTAAAGTTTTTTAATTTCATTAACAATTCATTATTATTTAAAAAAAGAATTTTAGAAATAATACTTTCATTATTTTTATAATAATCATTAATATATATAAAGAAAGAAATATTAATAAATTTATATTTTAACATATTATCTTTATTTATATTAGTTTTAATTTCATTATCATATAAATAGAAGAAATTATCTTTAAAATTATCATATTCAATGTCACTTTTATTATAAAATATTTTTAATAAATTTAAACAATCTTCAAAAATTGTTTTATGATTAAAATTAATAATTACAGGATCACAAAACATTTTTCCAATAATTTGATAAATAAAATCATAAATATTCTTATTAATTTGAAAAGGATTAGATATGAATTGAAAAAATTTTTCTAGTTTCATTTTACTTTCCGAATCTAATTCAAAAAATAGATATTTCTCAATTAATATTTCAATAAATCCTTTTTCATTTGAATTATAAATTTCATTAAAATCTAAAATTATTTGACCAATTTGAGGTGATTTAATTATAATATTTTTTAATTCTTCTAATAAAGAGATACATTCTGATATTTTTAAATTAACTAATTTATTAAAGAATGAAATAAAATTTTCTTTATTTATATTTTTATTAATTAAAGGAATTTTATTTCCTTTTTCATCTTTTTCAAAAAGTTCATTCATTTTTTATAATATTAAAATATTAAATCATAAAAATAATATTTATTATGATTATTTATGTAATAAAAATATAATAAAATGATAAAAATTATTTAAAATTAAAACATTATAATAATTATTAAAAATAAAAAATTATATAACAAAAATATTAAAATTCTAAATCAATTAAATCATTTGCTTCATTATTAACAGGAGGATTATTTTTTTTATTTCTAATATCCATAACAAAATTATAAATTTTTTTTTTCAAAACAGGTTCAATAGAATATTCATTAGGATCTAAAAAAACATCAGGAACTTTTTGATTCTCAACAAAGACTTTAATATCTCTTCTTATTTGTTCCAATTTACTTTTTTCTTGTCTTTTTTCTTCATTTTCATTTAAATCTATTTTTATATTTAAATTTTTCATTTCCATTTTAGAAGCTTCTTCATTTTGTTCATCTTGTAAAGTTCTAATTAATTTCCTAAATTTTTTCATAAATTTACTTCTTAATTCAGGAGCAGTTAAATGTTTAGTAATAAATTTCATAGCATCATCATACAATTCATTAAAAGATTTATTTCTTTTTGCAAAACCACTAATTAAAATATTAATTACATTTTCAATTGATTCTTCTGAAGCATTTAATGAAGGTCTTATATATGTAAATAAATTCTTTACTCTTTTACTTATTTTCTCATCATCAAATTTTAATACTGTTATATTATTATTTATATTTGAATTTAATTCTATTTTATCATTGTTTATACTTTTTCCTTTAAAACGACTTGTTGTTGAGTAATCATCTCTTATTTGATTATTTGGTCTTTTTCTTCCTAAAAATGTGTTTTTTTTTTCATTATGTTTTTCTATTTTTGCTAAGAATTTGTTATAATTATTATTAAAAAAATCTTTAAATTGAACTGCACTTTTATTTGCCCATGAATTTGGTTGATAATTATATTTTAAACAATTATTAACCATTAATTCTATATCCTTTTTCATATCATCTATTGTATTATATCCTAATTTATTTAATTTATCTTCAATTTTTAATAAATCTATTGGATGTTTTATACTTTCTTTATAATCAGGTAAGGAATTTACTAATTCTTCTATTGGCTGAAGGAATATATAACCATTTTTATTGCTTTTTAATTTTTTTATAAATTCCTTTGATTCACTCATAATATATTCATCCATTTATATAAATTAATAATTAAAAAACTTTATATAAAAATTATAATATTAACACAAAAAAAAAATAATAATATAATAAAAAAAAATATAATAAAACAAGAAACTCTCAAAATAAAAAATATATATATTAAAAATGGGAAGTACAAAATCAGGATTAAGAAAATCACCATATTTAACAATATCACTTCAAAAAAAGACTTTCTTCATATCAGAACCAATACAAGGAACAATAACATTACAAAATAACTTTCAAAATCAAATATCAGATATAAACATATCATTAAACTTATTAGAAGGATGGACAGCAGCAAAAGCAAGAAGAGGAGATATTTTTTATGATTCAGAAAATGATGAAACTTTTGATAGAGAATTTAATTTTATTCCTCAAATTACATTTAATTTAAATATTCAAAATCAAAATTTTAATAATGGAAATTTTACATATCCATTTATAATAAATACTAATAATTTATCTTTTCCTAGTTTTGAATATCCAAAATTTCAAGTTAGAGGTTTTTTAAGATATATTATTACTGCTGGAATTGTTCCTTTAATTCCAAATAATCCTATTTTAGAATTTTATGATGAATTCATTCAAATAAAAGCTCCTCCTTTATTATTGAATACTCCTTTATATTCTTATTCAAATGTTCATGTTGAAAAATGGGGTTTAATGGATAAAGGTAATACAACTTTAAATTGTTCTGTTTTTAAAAATACTTTTTTTATTGGTGAAAATATACCAATTTCTATTAATATTGATAATACAAATGGAAAAATGGATGTTAATGAAATTAAAATTAGTATACATAGACTGGTTACTTTATGTCCTTTTAAATTTAAAGAACATTATAATTTTGATGATACTGTTATAAGAAATAAATATAAAATTTTAGTTCCTAAAGGACAAAAACAAAATTGTTCATATGATATTAAAGTTTATGATTTTAATATTAAAGTTACTAAAATTATAGGAGAAAATGATCCTTTAGAAAAAGGAGTTGATATTAATGATTATGTTACAACTTGTATTTCAAATTTAGTTAAATGTGAATATAATATTAAAATTTCTCTTTATTTTTCATCATATACTACTAAAAATTCAAGACCAAGATGTGTTATTCCTATATCTATTGGTCATAATAATTCTAATCAACAAAGTCCTCAAATTATTAATAATATGATGAATCAAATAGATTATATTCAAAATAAAAATAATGATTTACCAACTTTTCAAGATATTCAAAATGCTCAAAATCAAAATAATAATATTAATAATAATATTAATAATTATCCTAATTTTCCTCAACCAGGAAATACATCATATACAGCTGTTGAAATAAATAATATGAATAATAAGGATATGTTGTGATTATATATATATAAATAAATAAAAATAATTTTAAAAATTAAAATGATTTTATTTTTAATATTTTTTTAATTATATAAAAAAAAGGTAAATAAAAAATGGAAAAGTGTATGATATGTAATGAAAAAAAGAATAATTTAAGAAAATGTGTACAGTGCAATAAAATATTTTGTATTGAATGTTTATTAGATTATTATGACAAAAATACTCCAAATTGTCCTATTTGTGGAACAAGTCAAAATATAGATGAATATGAACCAATTTTATCTACTTTGAGTCATATAAATATTAATTCTAATTATTTTGATGATGATTTTGAAAATGATTTTGATGATAATTTTGATAATGATTTTAATGATGAAATAAACTCTCAGCAATTTTGTTTAGAATGTCAAAGAATATTTGAAGAAAATAATAGTAATACACATCTCAATCATCATTTTATTTCTTTAAATCAAATGACTTTTTATAATTTAAATAAAGTTTCAAATGATTTAAAACAATTAAATGAATTTAAAAAAGAAATTGAATTATTATTCAAAGATTTTGATTATCAAAGTAAAATAAATGAAAATATGGAAAGATTTCAATTAGAACAAATTGATAAATTAAAAGAAAATATAAATCACTTTTTTAAAAAGAATAATTCTATATTAAATGAAAACAAACTAAAATTAGAAAAAATTTATGAAAAATATAGAAAAATCAATTCAATTATAGAAAATTTTAAAAATTATGTAAATCAAAATTTAACAGATTCTATTTCATCAGAGGTAGAAAATATAAATAATCAATTAGAATATTTAAGGAAAGATCAAAAAGAAGTATTGGATATTAAAAATAAAATATTTAATAATAAACCTTTTAATTTTAAATTTTTTTTTCATGATATAATTATCAATAAACAATTAAATTTAAGAGATAATAATACATGTTTACAAAATATGAATTATTCTTCCAATACTGATTTTAATGATGAAAATGTAGCATTATTTATTTCACCATTGAATGAAAATCAAATAATAATTAAAGTTGATATTAAAACTAATCAAAATAATAAAAATGGTATTTATGAAATTTATTTTCATGCACATAATTTTAGAATAAATAAAATTTTAAACATTCCATTAAAATTAGCTTTTAAAGAAAAAAAAAGTATTTCTTTCCAAAAAATATTAGATAAGAATAATATTTGTGATTTTTTTCAAAATTGTGAAGATGTTAAATTTAATTTTTTTATTACTAAATTATTTATAAATCAATTTTCTTTTTAAAAATTGTTTTTAATAAATCATTTTTTTCTTTTAGTATTTATTAAATAATTTTATAATATATATTAATATATTATTTTAATCTTCTTCATCACTACTTTCTTCTTTTTTTTTATCTTGAATCATATTAGGAAATTTTTCTTCTATTTCTTTATTTCTCTTATAAATTTCTAAACTTTTTTTTTCATCATTTTCACTTAAATTTATAAAAGGAATTAAAATTGGTACTTTTCTTTTATATTTAATATATTCATTTCCAAAAAATTGAATTAATAAAATTTCCTCATCTAAAATTCTATCTTTAAAAAAAATAAAAAGTGCAATTGGATAGCAAATAATACAAATAGGATTAAAACATAATATTTGAGTACCAATTGACCAAATAAAAAAACCAAAATAAGAAGGATGTCTTGAAATAGAATAAATACCATTTGTAACTAAAACATGTTCTTTTTTCTTTTTATAAGAAATAACATGTGTAAAAGAAACTTTACCAGTAAATAAAGCAGAAATTCTAAAAAATTGTCCAATTATTAAAATAATTAATCCTAAAATAATGAAAAATAAACAAGTTTTTATTTTTTTAAAATAAATCATTTCTAAATAATATTCACCAAAACCAAATAAAGTTGCAAAAATCCATTCTTTACTTTGGTCAATTAAAAAAGAATGCCATGAACATTTATTAAAATGATATATTAATACACTTAAATATTCTGAATAATGATATATTACTAATGAAATATAATATAAATGTATTTGGAAAAAAATATCATTTTTTAAATCTATTTTTATAATTGAATATGATATCATTAAACTTAATATTATTCCTATATAAATTTCCTTTTTTCTTTTGATAATTTTTTCTCTTGATATTGAATACAATATTATTAATATTGATAATATTAGAAATAATAATATTCCAATTATGGAGAATGTAAATATAGAATAAAATAAACCTAAAAAAATAAATGTACAAAAAAATATGATTATAAAATGAGAAATAATAGTATGATTTTGTTCAATAATAATTTTATTATTTTCCATAATTATATAGAATTTTATATAACAAATTAATTTTAATTTTGGAAAATTAAATAAATAAATCAATCATTTCCATACTATCACAAAAAAAAAAAAATAAAAAAAATAAACCAAAAAAAAATAAAAAATAAACTAAAAAAATAATAAACATCAAATGGAAGAAATAATAGAAACTCCTCATTTAAAAGCCCCAAAAAATTCCATTGCAAAAACAGTATTAATGCCAGGAGATCCATTACGTTCAAAATACATATCAGAAACATATTTAACTTCTCCAAAACTAATAACAAATTTAAGAAATATTCAAGCATATACAGGAAAATATAAAAATAAAGAAATAAGTATAATATCATCAGGAATGGGAATTCCATCAATTTCAATATATTCATATGAATTATACAAATATTTTAATGTTGAAAATATAATTAGAATTGGTTCAGCAGGAGGAATATCAAAAAATATAAAAATAAAAGATATTGTTGTTGCTTTGGGTGTTTCAACTAATTCAAATTTTGGACATCATTATAATTTAAAAGGAAATTTTTGTCCTATTGCAAGTTATAATTTAATAAAGAAAACTGATGAAATTGTAAATAAATTAAATTATAAAAATGTCTTTTTTGGTAATGTTTTATCACATGATAATTTCTATGATGATACACATGATAGAGTTTATTGGAATAAAATGGGTATTTTGGCTTCAGAAATGGAGTCACTTGGTTTATATATGGTTGCTGCTAGAGAAGGAAAAAATGCTTTGGCTATGATGACTATTTCTGATAATTTAAATACTCATGAAAGTATTAGTATTGAAGAAAGAGAAAAGTCTTTTAATGAAATGATTATTCTTGCTTTGGAAGTTGGAATTAGTTTATAATAATTAAAGTAAATTATTTTTATTTAATTATATCAAGTTTTTTTTTAATTAAATTATATATTTTGGTTTTTTTTATTTTATTTATTCAAAGGTTATTTTGTCTTTATTTTGTTTTTTTTTGATTTTTTTTTTTATTTGTTGTTTATTTTTTATATATTTATTTATTATTAATATATGGAAGATATTTTAGTTTTGGAATTCCATTATTGTCTATTTCTACTTCTGTTTCTTTATCTGAGTATAATATACTTTTCATAAATTCAATTAATGATATTTTATCATATGAATTTGGTATATTTAATAAAAATTCAAAATCTCTTAATTTACTTAAATAAAATTCTTTTTCTTTTCCTACTTCAGCTAAAAGAAGTTTTAATGTTGTTATTTCTCTTTTATTTTTTTCCTTTTCATCATTTAATATTTTTATATCATCTTCATATTGTTTTTTAATTTCTTCAATTTCATCATTTATTTCTTCTTTAAATTTAGAAATATCTTTATTATTAGAATCATAATTAATAAATTTTGATTGTGTATAAAAATTCTTTTCTAAAATACATTTTTTACTAAAATTTTTAGTATTTGAATAAGAAATATTATTATTATTATAAAATGGATTTATATTCTTAGATTTTAAATCAATATTTCCAATAAATCCATTTAATCTATTAAAAGATAAATATTTTTCTTCACTTGATCTCGGTCTATTTTCCTTATTTTTAATTATACTTTTATATAAATATTGTTTATTATTTATATAATTTTCATTATTTTTATTTTTTTGATTTGTTTTAAATATATTATTACTTAAATAAGTTAAATTTTGATAATTTCTCCTTTTTTCAGGATTATATAGTGAAGGATCTGGATTTTTATTTGTATAAAATGCTTTAAACCATTGTAATATTTCAAAATTATCTTGATATCTTCCTTTTGCAAGTTTCCCAATATCAATATTTTTATTTATATTACAATCAATTAATGATTGTTGTAAAATTTTTAAATTTTGTAAGAACTCATTTTCATTATTTGCTTTCCAATTTACTTTATTCATTTTAACTTTACCTATAAAAATAGAATCTAATAATTGACAATAAATTGCTCCTGTACAAGCTTGTTCTATTTTTGTTATATTTAATTTTAAAACACTATTAACCCATTTTATAATATCAGATTTACTTGTAAAATAAGCATTATCCATCATTCCAATAATATCAACCATTTAAATTTAAATTTAATTATTTTTTTTAAAAAATCACATTTAAAAATAAATTAAATATTTAAACAAAAAAAAAAATAATAAAAAATTTATTATAAAAAAAATAAAATACTCAATCAATAAAAAATATAATATAAAAAATAATATTAAACAGAAATAATTTCATCATTATAAGTAGTTAAAATCCATTTTTCAAGTTCATCTCTCCATCTTTGTCTAAGAGTAATATTAGAAGCAGAAAAAGTATGTTTAATTTTCCCAATACATAATTCAAAACATAATTCTTTCTTATCATTAAATTCATGAATTTCTGCTAATAAAGGATTAATAATTTCAAGTGGTTTTCCTTGAGGTTCATCCATTACAATTAAACCAATATCACATAAGGCAACAAATCTTTTATGATAACCAGTTTGTAATATTTGATCATATCTTTTTTTTAAGTAACTTGATAAAATTGCATTTCCATAAAAAGGTGTATTTGAATAATTTTTTCTCTTTTTTTTATCAAAATTTTTATTATTATATCCATTTACATTTATTGCATAATTATTTCCTCTTTCTATTGCATTTAATGTTTGAAAAAATTTTATAAATTCTAATACTCTAAATATTTCAAATATTATAATATTACCTGAATCAAATGTTAATGAAATTATATTATTTTCTGTTGAAGCATTTATTGTTTTTAATAATATTATTGATATTTTAAAACATATTTTAAAATTTTGTTTATTTAAAAGATAAAAAAATGAAGGAGTTATAAATAAAATACAATCTGTTTGTTCTTTTTCTGGATCAATATATTTTATATATTCTGAAAATACTAAATTTTCTCTTTCATTAAAAAACTCATAATCTAAATTTTGAATTACTATTTCTTCTGTTTTTAAACCTAAGAAATCAAAGTTTATTTTTTTAAATGGTTTTTTCTCAACTGTTTCTTTTTTTCTATATGAAAATTTAATAAATAAAGGAGATAAATTTTCTTTAATTAAAATTTTATCTGAATTATTCTTTTTATTATTAAAATCATCATCATCTTTTAATAAATTACTTAATAAATTAGATTTACCTAATTTATAATTATTTAAATCTCTATTTAATTGTTCATTTTCTTCTTTTAAATGATCATTTTGTAATTTTATTGTTGATAAAGAAACTTTTAAATCTGTTATTTCTTTTTCATATTTTTCTTGTAATTGTTCATAATTATCAATTTTTGATTTTAAATTTTTATTAATTTCTTCTAATTGATTACAATAATTATCTCTTTCAATCATATAAGATGTTAAAGTTTCTTTATTCATTGCTATTAATTTTTTTTGTTCTTCTGTTAAATTTTCATTACTTTTTAAAAGTTCTTTTTTCTTTTCTTCTTCTTGTTGTTCTTGAAATATTTTCCCATTAAATTCTGCTAATAATTTAGTATAATGATTATTTAATATTTCTTTTTCTTTTTCTAAAACATTATATTTTGATTTTAATTCTTCA
>JAEEGL013679280.1_pt1 | contig 23426 bp, 19 predicted proteins | sample 9134231 | NCBI WGS metagenome assembly JAEEGL01 (sample SAMN16246548, study PRJNA631951) | gut metagenome | biome: gut microbiome; feature: rumen; material: fiber-attached | host: Bos | place: Iran: Karaj | collected 2018-10
GAATATCGGCAGCATCGAAAACAGCGTTACCGAACCGCCGAAAGGCATTTTCCATATCTGCACGTAACTCAGAACGAACGCGAGAGCGATCATTATCGCGGTCATCGCGAGCTTTTCGATATACTTGCGATTATTGTTTTTACCGTTATCCTGCTTCTCTGTACTCTTTTTTTCTTCTTCGGTATTCATAAAACGCACCGCCTTTATAAAAAATTAAATGCCGCAAATAAATGCGGCGTAAATATTATCATCACTGACAGTTATTTACCTACGCCGGCATTATCCGGATCAGGTCGCGGGTCGAAACACGGTTTCCTCTCAGCCGGGCTTTACCCAGCTCCCCGTTTATTTGAATTTTATGGTAATAGAAAAATGTGAATTTTTCAATTATTCATCTTTGAAATATCTTTTAATAAACTCGTCGCTCAATATGGCGCAGGTATGCACCGATCTGTATTTGCCCTTTACGAACATCGACGATCTTGCGCAGCCTTCGTACTTCATACCGCATTTTTCCATAACGCGGCGGCTCGCGTCATTGCCGTCCATATAACGCGCGACGATGCGGTGCAGATTCAGCTCCATAAATCCGAACGCCATTATCTCGATCAGCGCTTCGGTGGCGTATCCGCAGCCGTGATACACCGGGTTGACGACGTAACCGACCTCCGCGGAGTTGTTTGTAAAATCAAACAATGAAAAACCGCACGTGCCGATCATTTTCTTTTCGGAATCGAGCTCGAGCGCCCAGTCGTAAAATTCGCCGTTTTTATACATTGAATTTATATACTCGAGATATTTCAGCGTGTGGTTTTTGTTAGGATGAGGCTCCCAGAGCAGATATTCGGTCACGTCGTCTCTTCTCGCGTAATCGAACATATCGGCACAGTCGTCCGGTCTCATCTTGCGCAGCGTCAGCCTCGCTGTATGCAGAGTCGGCATACGCTTGAATTTTTTAACTACGTCTTTTTCTTTCATTTTTCTGTCCGATCCTGTTGATGAAAGCAATTATAACACTTTTGTAACGGATTGTAAAGAGTTTTTTCATAAAAACTCGCTGAAAACACAATTTTGTGAAAGTTGCACAAATGGAGAAATTTTCAGCAATATTTTGTTGAAAATATACAAAAATGATTACTCTAAATTAAACATGTTGACCAGCCCTTTTCCAACTGTTTTTCATATTGCAAAGGCGCCGGATAACGAAAAAAAACGGTCAAAAACGATAAGAAAAACCGCAAAGGAACGTCGGACGGGCTTTATTTTAATATATTAACGCGCGATTTGTGCAAAAAGCCGATTTTTTAATCAAAACCGGGGAAGAGGTGCGTTTTGCACCGCAAAAGCATATAAAGAAAAAAAACTGAAAAATCTATTCTTGACAATTAAAAATTATTGTGTTAATATTAAAACAATAATATGCGGGGCATTTCTCGTTGTGCCGCCGCAGAGTGCGGGCAACCGCATTATTCACAGGAGGAAACGCTGATGAGAACAACCATTGCAGCAAAAATCACGGCAGTTTTACTGGCGCTGCTCATGTTTGTTTCCACAGGCGCGGTCGCGGCTTCGACCGAGACGCCGACGCAAGAGAAGAAGTCGACTATCGAAGAAGTCAAAGAGCTGCTTGCGGCTCAAGGCTACTACGTCTATCTGGAAAACATGAAAATGCAGGGCTGGAAAGACGCCACAGGCAACGGCGTGACGATCAAAGCCGCGGAAGGGTACAGGTTTACAGCCGATCCCGACTATCCCGACCAGGTCGCAGCCGTAGAAAATGACGAAACAAAGGGCAAGGTGCTCGTTTTGCCCGAGACCGGCTCGGTAAGCTGGGATTTCACGGTACCGGAAACGGGATTTTACGTGATACGCCTCGTATACAGACCGGTCGCCGGCAACGAATCGAGCACGTCGTACATACAGCGCGAGCTGTTCATCGACGGCAAGGCTCCGTTCAAAGAGAGCTATTATCTTTCGATGACCCGCCGCTTTGTGGACGAATACGCCGACGTTAAGAGAGATGACGGCAGTCAGGGCTTCACTCTCGACAAAAACGGCAACGAAAAGAAACCGACGAAAAAGCAGATATACGAGTGGAGCACGTACACGGCGTGCGATTCCACGGGATATATCATAGACCCGCTCAAATACGCGATCGAGAGCGGCGCGACGCATACGCTGACGCTCAACGCGACGATGAACGAGCTTGCTCTTTCGGAAATTATAATCGAGCCGTTTGCCGGCTACACGTCTTATGAAGATTACTTAAAGAATACCAACGCGAAAGACGCTTCAGCGTCAGCAAACGCTCCTGTGATACAGGCAGAAACGCCGACGTCAACGTCAGACCTTACGATCTACGCGCTCAACGACAGAACTTCGGCTATAACTCAGCCGCAGCACGCGTCGAAACAGCTGCTCAACACCATAGGCGATACCAAATGGGAAAACGTAGGTCAGTGGATAGAATGGATCATTCCGGGTAACGAGATAACCGAGAGCGGATATTATTACATAGTGCCGCGATTCAAACAGTCCACCCGCGCCGGTCTGTACGTGGCGCGCCGCATTATGATAAACGGCGAAGTGCCTTACGATAACTGCAATTACCTGCAGTTCAACTATTCGGACGACTGGCAGTGCTCGCCCTTGAACGACGGAGAGAAGGATCTTAAATTCTATTTCGAAGCCGGTAAGGACTGCACGATCCGCATGGAGGTCGGATACGGCAATATGGCTGACATACTCCGCCGTACGGAGAACTGCCTGACCTCGATGAACAATATTTACAACTCAATACTGAAGATCACCGGCCCGAATCCCGACGAATATTCCTACTACGGATTCGCCGAAGTCATATACGACACGATCCTCGAGATGAAGGCGACAAGAGACGAGCTGCAGAGCATAGTCGACGAGTTCAAAGCGATACTCGGCGGTAAATCCGGCGCGGATATCGCAACGCTTGAAAAGATCATATGGATCCTCGACAAGATGTGCAGCAAGGAAAGCGAGATAGCAAAGAACCTCGACAACCTGAAGGTCAACTCCGGTACGCTCGGTACCTGGATCATGAATACGAAGCTGCAGGTGCTCTCGTTCGACTACATATCCCTTCAGCCCGCCGAAAAAGACGCTAAGAACTACCCGAAGGGAAGAGAAGGCTTCTGGGCGGCGCTCGGATTTGAGATCAAAGCATTCTTCGCGAGCTTCTTCACCGATTACAACTCGCTCGGCGCGCTTGACGACGCCTCGACTGCCGAACCGGTCGAAGTATGGATATCCACGAGCCGTGACGAGGCGCAGGTCATGCGTGAGCTGATAGACAATACCTGCCCCGTCAAAGTCAACCTTAAACTCGTCGCCGGCGGCACGCTGCTCCCGGCAACGCTCGCAGGCGTCGGACCCGATATATCTCTTGCTATGGGTCAGAGCGAAGTAATAAACTACGCGATAAGAAGCGCGATCCAGCCGCTTTATGAAGAAGCGAATCCGGAAAACTCGATAGCTAAAGACTACCTTGAGATCTGCGCGCAGAGATTCTCCGATCAGGCGACGGTCGGCCTGCGTCTTGAAAATCCGGACGCTCCCGGCACGTACATCTACTACGGCCTGCCGGAAAGAATGGGCTTCTCGATGTTGTTCTACAGAAAAGACATATTCGTTCAGCTCGGTCTCGAAGTGCCGCAGACCTGGGACGATCTGTATACGATAGTCCCGACGCTGCAGATCAACTACCGTAAAGTAGGTTTCCCGTCGAGTCTCGGCGGTCTGATGCTGTTCATGTATCAGCGTGACGAGGATATCTATTCCGATATCAACGGCGACGGCGTGCTCGACGGTATGAGGATCAACATAGACTCGTTCACGTCGCTGCAGTGCTTCGAAGATCTTTGTATGCTGTTCCAGACGTATAAGTTCCCGCGCGTTTACGACCTTGCGACGTATTTCAGAATGGGCGAGATGCCGATAGCGGTATCGGACTACCTGACTTACAACCAGTTCACGATCTACGCCACGGAGCTGAAAGGTCTCTGGGAATTCACGACGCTGCCCGGCACGATCCAGCGTGACGCAAACGGCAACGTGATGTATGACGAAGAAGGCAAGATAGTTGTAAACAGCAACGCTCCGTGCTCCGTCTCGGCGGTCATCCTGCTCCGCGACAGAAAGGGCAGATCAGAAACGCTCGAGAACAGCTGCTGGGAGTTCATGAAATGGTGGACCAGCGCAGAATCCCAGAGCTCCTATGCGAAACAGTATGAAGCTCTCGTCGGTCTGGCGGCGAAATACAACACCGCGAACACCGAGGCGCTGAAGAATATGTCGTGGACGAATACCGAGAGAAGAAATCTGCTCGCTCAGTACGAGCACCTCAAAGGCACTCCGGAATTCCCGGGCGGCTACATCATAACCCGTTACGTCGACTTCGCGTTCTTGAACTGCTATAACAACAACGCCGACCCGACGGAATCGCTGCTCGACCAGATCCAGTACATCAACAACGAATTGACGAGAAAGCGCAAAGAGTTCGGTCTTACGGTCTACGAAGACTATAAGAAAGAAAATTATGAAGCGCATCCCGAATGGTTCGACTGATGCCGATATAAATTCTTATCTATCAATGCAAAAATCTTGAACAGGAGAAAAACGACATGTCACAGAATACGGCAGTAAAAGAGCAAAAAGCAAAGCCTGTATCCAGAAAAGACATGACCAAGGCACAGTGGACCTGGAAGGAGATGAAGAAGAACAAGGCAGGCTACTTCATGGTAGCGCCGTTCTTCATTCTGTTCTTCGTGTTTACGGTCGTACCGGTCTTTCTTTCGATGATACTCAGCTTTACTTCCTTCAACCTGTTGGAAATGCCGAAGGTAGTGTGGTTGGACAACTACGTGAGACTGTTCCTCGACGACGATATATTCCTGACCGCCGTTCAGAACACGCTCATATTCGCGGTATTCACCGGTCCTATATCATACCTGCTCTCGCTTTTCGTAGCATGGTTCATAAACGAGCTTTCACCGCGTATGAGAGCTTTCGTAACACTTATATTCTACGCGCCTTCGATATCCGGCGCAATGTACTCGATATTCGGAATTCTGTTTTCGTCAGACCGTTACGGTTACGTCAACGCGTTCCTTATTGAGTATAACTTCATCGACGAGCCGATACAGTTCTTCCAGAACGCGTCATACGTTATGCCGCTTTGTATACTGGTCGCGCTGTGGACGTCGCTCGGCGTTACGTTCCTTTCGTTCATCGCAGGTCTTCAGACCGTCGACGTCAGCCTTTACGAGGCGGGCGCGATTGACGGCGTCAGAAACCGCTGGCAGGAGCTGTGGTACATAACCCTGCCGACGATGAAAGAACAGCTGATGTTCGGCGCCGTTATGTCGATCACCGGTTCGTTCGGTTTCGGCGGCATAGTTACCGCGCTCGCGGGCTTCCCCTCGGTCGACTACTGCGCGTGGACGATAATGCATCACCTTGAAGACTACGGCGGACAGCGTTTCGAGGTCGGTTACTCATCCGCTATAGCGACGATCCTCTTCATAATGATGATCACGAGCAACCTGCTCATAAAGAAATTACTTTCGAAAGTGGGGCAGTGATATGGCAAGAAAATTAAGAGTCAGAAAACACAGAGTCATACTCAACCGCTCCGCGGGCGGCGACGCCGGCATCACCGTAATGCTCATAATCCTCGGCGCGCTGATGTTCTTACCGATGTACTACTCGCTCATCACGTCGCTGAAACCGCTTGACGAGTTATGGCTCTTCCCGCCGAGGTTCTACGTAACGAACCCGACGCTGAAAAACTACGGCGACCTGTTCAAACTCATGAGCACGTCGTGGGTGCCTTTCTCAAGGTACATATTCAATACCGTGCTTATCACGGTAGCCGGTACTTTCGGCAACCTCTGCCTCGGTTCTCTCGCGGCATACGCGCTGTCGAAGATACCGTTCCCCGGCAAAAACGTGATGTTCAGGATGATAGTCCTCTCCCTTATGTTCGTTTCCACGATCACGGGTATAGCGAACTTCATCACGTTCTCAACGCTGGGACTCGTCGATAACCTGCTGGCGATCATATTGCCGGCGTGCTGCTCGACGCTCGGTCTTTACCTGATGAAGCAGTTCATGGACTCGTCCGTTTCAAACGAAGCGCTCGAGAGCGCGCGTCTTGACGGCGCAAGCGAATTCAGAGTATTCTGGAGCATAGCGATGCCGATGGTCAAACCGGCGTGGCTGACGCTGATAGTTTACTCCTTCCAGGGCTTGTGGAACACTGGCGCGTCGATCTACATCCACAGCGAGCAGTTGAAGACATTCAACTACGCGATAAGCCAGATCCTTTCCGCGGGTATCATCCGTGCCGGCGCAAGTACGGCGGCGATGGTCATAATGATGATCGTACCGGTCACGGTATTCGTCATTACGCAGAGCAACATCATCGAGACGATGAGCTCTTCGGGTATGAAAGATTAAGGAGGAATATAATAATGAAAAGTATTATAAAAATAATATGCGTTATATTCGCTCTCTCGTTCATATTCGCGTCCGCCGCGGGAGCTTACTATTCGTATAAGACGTATACGTACGATATCGACGGGTTCTATATGGAATCCCCGGACGCGTACGTTCCGTCCGAGATCGCCACGAGCAATTCGATGGGTATAACGCCTGCGCTTGAAGACCCGGCAGAACTGTTCGTCGACGACGAATACAACGTCTACATAGCAGACTCGGGCAACAACAGGATAGTGGTGCTCAACAAGAGACTCAAACTCCGCTATTACATCGCAAATTTCACGAATACTCAGGGCGTTGAAGACTCGTTCAACAATCCTCAGGGCGTCTTCGTTACGGAAAACGATATCTACGTCTGCGACACCGACAACAACAGAATAGTCGTGTTCGACCGTGACGGCAAATACAAGAGGATAATAGAAAAGCCGATCGCCGACGAGATCGCGGCAGACGACCTTTACAGACCGAAATCGGTCGCGGTCGACAAATCAGGCAGACTTTACGTCGTGTCCATGTCGACTTATCAGGGCGTCATCGCAATGGACGGTGACGGTACCTTCCAGGGCTTCATAGGCGCACAGAAGACCACGCTTTCCGCGTGGGAGATATTCTGGAGAAAGTTCCAGACGCAGGAACAACAGGATCAGCAGATCCAGCACGTCGCGGTCGAGTATGAAAACATAACGATCGACGACTACGGTATGATCTATGTAACTACGGTCAACATCGAAGATTCCTCCGTCATCGCCGCCATTCAGGGCAAGAGCAAGACCGGTGAATACGCGCCTGTCAAGAAGCTCAACACGCAGGGCGACGAGATACTGAAAAGAAACGGCTTCTACCCGCCGTCCGGCGAGGTCAGAGTCCAGTACAGCGCCTCATCCCAGAGCAACATCTACGGCCCGTCGAAACTCGTCGACGTCGCGCTCGGTCCTCAGGGAACGTGGAGCATAATTGACAAGACGAGATCCAAGATCTACACTTACGACTCCGACGGCGTTCTGCTGTTCATCTTCGGCGACCAGGGCACGCAGCTCGGAAATATGGAGACGGTCAAGTCGATAGCCTACATGGGCGACGACATACTCGTTCTCGACAACACCGCCGACAACATAACGGTGTTCAAGAGAACGGAATACGGCAAGATACTCATGAGCGCGATCACGAATCAGCTCAATATGAAATACGACGAAGCCGCCGACGACTGGCGCAAAGTTCTGATGCGCAACAACAACTTCGACGAAGCGTACGTCGGCATAGGCAAATCGTACTACCGCGAAGGCGACTACGTTTCCGCCATGGAAATGTATAAGTCGGCTTACGAAACAGACAACTACTCGACCGCGTTCAAGCAGTACAGAAAGAACTGGGTCGCGGATCACGCGCTCGTCGTTCCGCTGGTCGTTATCGCCATAGTAGTCGCCGTGTACTTCTTCTTCCGCTACGTGGGGAAGAGAAACAAGGAGGTCGCGACGAGGCCCGGCGGCAAACGGACTTACTGGGAAGAAGTCATATACGGCTTCCACCTGATATTCCACCCGTTCGACGGTTTCTGGGACCTCAAACACGAAAAACGCGGTTCAATACGCGGCGCCCTTACGTGGCTCGCGATAGCGATACTTTCGTTTACTTATAACGGTATCGGTACGGCGTACCTGTTCAATCCCTACGGCGGATATATAAACGTGTTCGGTCAGGCGATCTCGATCATCGTTCCGCTCGGACTCTGGGTCATATCGAACTGGTGTCTGACGACGCTGTTCGAAGGCGAAGGCAGCCTGAAAGATATTTTCATCGCGACGTGCTATTCGCTCGTTCCGATATTCCTCTGCGTGATACCCGCCACGCTGCTCACAAGCGTTCTGAGCAAATCCGAAGCTAAGGTCTACTCGGTCATCATAGCGATAATGTGGGTGTGGGTAGGCATGCTCGTGTTCTTCGGATCGCAGGTAACGCACGACTACTCGCTGATGAAGAACTTCATCACGTCGCTCGCATCGATCGTCGGTATGGCGTTCATAATGTTCATTGCGCTTCTGTTCACCAGCCTGGTGCAGAAGATCGTGGGATTCGTGGCAAGTGTGGTCACGGAGATCTCATACAGATTTTAGCAGACGGGAGGAAAAGTTAATATGAAAAAATTACTCTCAGCTTTGCTTGCAGCACTGATGATGATCGGCGCATTCTCAACGTTGCTCACGCTCGCTGCGCCCGTATTTGCCGCAACGGCGGAAGACACGGCGTCTGAAGACGAAGAGTACGAAAGAGAAGATATGAGCATAGATATACTCAAGGTCGTCTACAAAACTCCGGAAGACAAACTTGCGGATATGAAGATGAGAATAGAGAACGAGTATTATCAGCTCTACGTCCGCGCCGCATACGGCGAGATCGCGGTAAAAGACAAGAGAACGGGTCAGATTCTGTTCTCGAACCCCTACGACATTGCTTCGACGAAAGGCTCGTCAGATACGAAAGCCGAACTGATGTCGCAGATAATCCTCGAGTTTACAAACGGTACAAAGACGACGACTTACAACAGCTATACCGAAGCGGCTCTCCGTGAGCAGATAGTCGTCAAGAATATCAAAAACGGTATCCGCGTTGAATATACGCTCGGCAAGACTGAAACGAGATGGCTCGTACCGCAGATGATCACGGCGGAGCGTTTCGAAGAAGTCATACTTACGCCGATACGTGAAAACACGCAGGAGCTGCCCGACAAGCAGAGAAAGTACATACTCGACAAATTCGAAAACGGCTTCTATTCGCTGAAGGACGTCAACGACCCGACGCTTTCAAAGACGGCGCGTGAAGAGATGCTCTCTCAGTGGCCGATACTGAAAAAGCTCGACGCCATCTACGTTCTCGGTTCCGATACGAGAGACCGTGAGTACAACATGCTTGAAGGCTACATCAAGATGTACGCTCCGGATTACACGTTTGAAGAGCTCGATTACGACCATGACAAGACCGACTTCGAATCGAACGCCAAGGCGCAGCCGCTGTTCAGAATGGCGGTCGAATATACCCTCGACAAGAACGGTATAACGCAGACGCTCGCAGCGAGCAGCATAAGCTTCGACGAGACGGTTTATACGCTGAACTACCTCAAAGTCAACCCGTGGTTCGGAGCCGGCAACGCCACTTATAACGGCTTCAGTTTCATACCCGACGGCAGCGGTACGCTCGTCAGATTCCAGGACGTTGATAAATCGCTGACGCTGACGTCAAAGGTCTACGGCTCAGACTTTGCATACCACCAGATGGACCCGGCTCACAGGCAGACGATAAGAATGCCGGTTTACGGTGTAGTTGAAGAATTCTACAACAGAGTCGTCAAGCCCGTTACGATCCAGCTGCCCGAAAGCGAATGGTATTACGACAAATACGGTTACCTCATCAAGACGAGGACCGAGATGCAGACTACCATCACTAAAGAGTCTCGCGGCTACTTTGCAATACTGACCGAAGGCGACGCCCTCGCCGAGATCTCGACGGTAAACGGCGCGGGATCGACTCACGTATACAGCTCGGTGCACACCACGTTCTACCCGAGACCTACCGACGCATACAGCCTGAGCGAGGCGATGGGAGCCGGTTCGGACGAAATGTGGAGCGTTTCCGCCAAGAGAAAATACACCGGCAACTACACGGTCAAATATTATCTGCTTTCCGACCCCGGAAAGACCGAAGAATACTTTGCCGCGCAGGAAGAAGCCGGTACGCCCGACACCGAATCCAAGTTCTATGACGCGACGTATATGGGCATGGTCAACGCCTGCCGCGACTACCTCGAAGGCAACGGACTCATCTCCAGGATCTCTTCCGACAAACTGAAAAAAGATATCCCGCTCACGATAGAAACGCTCGGCGTCGCATATGACGACGATACGATACTTACGATACCGGTCACGGTCAAGCGTGCGCTTACCTCGTTTGAAGACGTCAAGACGATGTACAACACCCTCGCGAAGGAAGACGTGACGAACGTCAACTTCAAACTCACCGGCTACGCCAACGGAGGCCTCGACTCGACGGTGCCTTACAGGCTCAAGTGGGAGAGAAAAGCCGGCGGTGCGAAGGGCTTCAACGACCTTATGGCGTTCGCCGAAGAAAAGGGCATCGGCATTTACCCCGAATTCGACTTCTCATACATCAAGGCCGCGGCGCTGTTCGACGGTTTCTCGTATAAAAAGCATGCGGCAAAAACGATGGATAACCGTTATCCGAGAAAGTACTATTACGACCCCGCGTATCAGATGACGGTGCGCAGAGGCGAAAACCCGATCTCGGCGTCGGTATTCAAGTATTTCTACAACAAATTCGGACCGAAGCTGCTCGAATATAACCCGACGGGTATATCGGTGGCGTCGCTCGGTTCGGACCTCAACTCCGACTTCGACAAGAAGGACGCGTACAACAGAGAAGACTCCAAGAGCCTGATAGTCAAGCTCCTTGCGAGAATGCAGAAGGACTTCGGCTCCGTCATGATCAGCGGCGGCAACGCCTACTCGATCACATATGCGGATTACATACTTGAAATGCCGCTCGACTCCAGCCAGTTCCTGCGCGCAAGCGAAGCGATACCGTTCATGGGCATGGTACTGCACGGCTACGTACAGTTCGCCGGCACGCCGCTCAATACCGTCGGTAATATCAATTACGAGATACTTAAGACGATAGAAAACGGCGCCTCGCCATACTTCCTGCTCGCGTTCGAGAATACGGAGATACTTAAGAAGTATTATAATAAATATTATTCGGTCAACTTCACGACCTGGGCGGAAGCCGGTCTTGTTGAGTATTACAAGACGCTGAACGACGCTCTGCACGACGTTCAGGATCAGCGTATCATAAACCACGAGTTTATCGATGGCGTACGCGTCCTTACTGAAGAAGAGAAGAAACAGCGTGAAGAAGACGAACAGCGCAGACTCGAAGAAGAGAGCATCGCTCAATCCATAGAGGATGCGAAGACCGCGCAGGATACGACGATACCCGTCGAAACGGAAGAACTTACCGAAGCCGAGATCACCGGCGAAACGGCCGAACCGGCTGAAGAAGCGACCGAAGCCGTAACGGAAGCCGCTACCGAAGCCGAACCCGTCACGACGGAAAAAGAAGAACCTGCCGAAGACAAAGAAGAAGAGGATAAAGAAGAAGTCAACCCCGAAGACGTAGTCGACAACGGCAAGATAGTCAGACTGACGTATGAAAACGGCAAAGTATTCATACTCAACTATAATAGCTACGCAGTCACGGTCGAGGGTTACGACGGAATCATAGACGCTCTCGGATTTGTATATTTCTACGAAGGAGGTAACTGATAATGAATAAAGAAGCCGAAATGAAGCTTGTCTCGGACGTACCGAAAAAACGCAGAAAATCAGCGTCGCTTGACAAAAAGACAGCGCGCGGCGGCTACTGGTTCACGCTTCCGTTCATAATCGGATTCATAGTGATATACATTCCCGTCGTTTTCGAGTCGTTCCTTTACAGTCTCACGACGATCGAGCGTATAACCAGCGGCGATACGTATCAGCTCCTCTGGGTAGGTCTTACGAACTATCAGGACGCTCTGTTCTCGGATCCGTCCTACGTACAGATACTCACGTCGGGCTTGTTCCAGTTACTGTTTGACGTGCCGGCAATACTCGTGTTCTCGCTGTTCATGGCGGTACTGCTCAACCAGAAGATGGTCGGCCGCGCCGCGTTCCGTGCGATATTCTTCGTACCTGTCATACTTTCGACCGGTCTTATATCCACGATAGACAGCGGCAACCAGAGCCTGCTCAACTACATGACCGATACTTCGACCGGTATCAGCACCGGCGCCTCAAACCAGACGGGCGTCACCGAAATAGTCAACGCGATGGATATCAAGTACCTGTTCGCCAACATGAAAGTCGGCGCGGGCATAGCGGACTACGTCGTTGACGTCATAAACCACATATACGATATAGTAAACCGTTCCGGCGTTCAGATGCTCATATTCCTCGCGGGCTTACAGTCGATCTCGCCTGCGATATATGAATCGTGCAACGTTGAAGGCGCGTCGTCATGGGAGACTTTCTGGAAGATAACCTTCCCGATGATCAGCCCGATGATCCTCGTCAACCTCATATACACGATAATAGACGCTCTTACAGCCTCGAGCAACTCCGTTATGTCGTACATCAACTCGGTTTACAGCACTCAGTCCGGTCAGGAAAACCTTTCCGTCGCAATGGCGTGGATCTACTTTGCAATAGTAATATTCTTCGTCGCACTTGCGGCCGCTCTGATGTCGGCGTTCGTATTCTATCAGAGAAGAGATTAAGGAGGTAGATTAAGATGAATAAAGAGCAATCTGCACCTAAAATCAAAAGAGAAACGAAGAATTCCATAAAGGTCGAGTTCGACAGAACTCCGTTCTGGCAGAGATTCAAGGCAAAATATCTTACCACGTACTTTTTGACAAAAGTGCTCTGGGCGATATTCCGCTACGTTCTGCTTATCGGTATTTCGTACATCATACTCTTCCCGTTCTTTACGAAGATCACCTCGTCCTTCATGGGACCTGACGATTTCGTCGACGCAACGGTAAAACTGATACCGAAGAACTTTACGCTCGACACGTACAAGTATATCTTCCTTGAAAACAAGTATATGGAGGCGTTCAAAAATACGCTTATCATATCCCTGAGCGCCGCTTTGATACAGACTTTCGTCTGCGCGATGATCGGCTACGGACTTGCAAAATTCAAGTTCAAAGGCAACAAGCTGCTGTTTATATGCGTTATCTTCTCGATGATCATACCGCACCAGACTCTGCAGCTCTCGCTGTTCATGAAATTCAGATATTTCGACATTCTCGGTATAATCCAGACGCTCGGCGGCGGTTCACGTCTGCTCCCGACTCTGAACATACTGAACGGTACGACGTCGATCAACCTGACCAACACGTTCTGGCCGCTCGCGATAATGTCGATGACGGGTCTTGCGTTCAAGAACGGTCTGTATATCTTCATGATGCGCCAGTTCTACCGCGGCGTACCTAACGAGCTTGAAGAATCCGCCTATATAGACGGTTCGGGTCTGTTCAGAACGTTCATAAGCATCATACTCCCGCTGTCGATCCCGATGATGATAACGATATTCCTGTTCTCGTTCTCATGGCAGTGGACCGACCAGTTCTACACGTCGCTGTTCTTTACCAAGAACTCTTACATACTGATGAAGAACGTCATAGCCATTCCGGAATCGCTCAATATGACCTACGCCGGATCGAGCCTGTATAACGCGGCGATCAGAAACACCTGCGGTCTTATGATACTGTTCCCGCTTATCATTATGTACCTGTTCTGCCAGAGATACCTTATCCAGGGTATCGAACGTTCGGGTATCACCGGTTAATAAACGGTATACGTTCAATATGATAAAGGGCTGCTTCACGGCGGCCCTTTGTTCATGTCTTTTTTGACAAATCACGCGTTCGTTACGACTCCGGAAATGCAAGTTATAATAATGAAAAAAGCGCATATAATAAACCGTAAATATCTGTTTGCGAGGTTTATATGAGAAAAGAAACGAAAAAGAAGATACTGCTGTTTGCAGCCGCGATCGTTTTGCCGCTTGCGGTCGGCGGGTTCTCGGCGCTTTTGACGGCCGGAAATATGAACGTATACGACGAGCTTGCGACTCCTCCCGGTTCGCCCCCGTCGGCAGCGTTCCCGATAGTGTGGACTGTGCTGTATATACTCATGGGCGTTAGCTCCGGCGTCGTATGGTTCAGACAAAGGATCGACAAAAACAGCGCTGACGCGGGCGTATGCTTCTATATACTGAGTCTCGCGTTCAATTTCGTATGGAGCATACTCTTTTTCAATATGCGGCTGTTCACGTTTTCGTTCATCTGGCTTTGCGCTCTTTTGCTTCTGATCGTGCTCACGGTCGTGAAGTATCTGAAAGTATCGAAAACAGCGGCGTATCTGCAGATACCGTATATACTGTGGGTCGCATACGCGGGATACCTGAATCTCGGCATCAGTATTCTGAATAAGTAAGCTATGACGGCAGCTGGCGCGTTCGCGTCAGCATTTTTTATATATAAATTTACAATTACAGTTTGACATGGATATATATTGTATGTTATAATATCTTGATAAATAAAATGGAGTAATTATATGCTTATACTCGGAGTTGACCCGGGACTTGCGATAGTCGGGTGGGGTGTAGTCGAATACGTCGCCAATAAGTTCAATACTGTCGCTTACGGCGCGATAACGACGCCTGCCGGTATCGACGTCGAAATGAGGATACTGCAGATCTACGACGGTCTCGACGCGATAATCAAAAAATACAAACCGACGGATATGTGCGTCGAAGAACTGTTCTTCAACACGAACCAGAAGACCGCGATAGCCGTCGCCGAAGCGCGCGGAGCGATACTTCTGTGCGGTATGAAAAACAATGTTCCGATGTTCGAATATACGCCGCTTCAGGTCAAGCAGGCTGTCGTCGGTTACGGCAGAGCCGACAAAAAGCAGGTCATCGCGATGACCAATATGATACTTGAACTGAAAAAAACGCCGAAGCTCGACGATACGTCCGACGCTCTCGCAATAGCGATATGTCACGCGCATACGGGCGGTTCGGCGATGAAAGATTATTATAACGAAAAGAAAAAGAAATTACTGTAGGTGATATTATGTTTTACTATCTTGAAGGCAGCGTAGTTCTTTGCGAACCGACCGCGGCGGCGATAGACGTCGGCGGCGCTGCGTATAAAATGACGATATCTTATAACACTTTTGCGTTTCTGTCGGGCAAACCGAAAGCGAGACTCTATACTTATCTTTCGGTACGCGAAGACGGGATAGAGCTTTTCGGCTTCCGTGACCTTGCGGAACTCGATACGTTCAAACTTCTGACCTCCGTCTCCGGCGTCGGTCCGAAGGTCGCGGTATCGCTTCTGTCGACCATGACTCCCGATAAACTGTCCGCGGCTGTCGCAAACGCCGATGCAAAAGCGATAGCAAAAGCGCCGGGGCTCGGCGCTAAGACCGCGGCGAGAATAATACTCGAGCTCAAAGACAAGCTCTCTTACGCCCCGTCTTCCGACGATGCGGGCGTGAGCGTCGCGTCTTCTTCCGAAGTGTTCGGCGACGCGCTCGACGCGCTTATGGTGCTCGGCTATTCGCGCTCCGACGCGCAGAAGGCTCTGCGTGCGGTGAACAAACCCGGCGCCGACGTTGAAGAAATGATAAAAGAAGCGCTGAAGCGGCTTTCATGATCAAAGGTGGATTAAATGGCTATTTTTGAAGATTTTGATGAAGAATTCACAACAGACAGACGGATAACCGGTTCCGAAGTCACCGAAGACGACGTCGATACGGATATATCTCTCCGTCCCGATTCGCTCGACAGCTTCGTCGGGCAGGAGAAGGCGAAAGAGAGCCTGCGTATCTATATCGAAGCCGCTAAAATGCGCGGCGATTCACTCGACCACGTTCTGCTTTTCGGCCCTCCCGGCCTCGGCAAAACGACGCTCTCGCAGATCATAGCGAACGAAATGGGTACGAATATAAGAGTAACGAGCGGCCCCGCCATTGAAAAAGCCGGCGACCTCGCGGCTCTGCTTACCAATCTCGGCACCGGCGACGTGCTTTTCATCGACGAGATACACAGAATGCCGAGAACGGTCGAAGAGATACTCTATCCGGCGATGGAAGATTTTTCGCTCGATATAATAATCGGCAAAGGCCCGTCGGCGCGAAGCATCAGAATGCCGCTCAAGCACTTCACGCTTATCGGAGCGACTACGAGAGCCGGTCAGCTAACGACTCCGCTGCACGACCGCTTCGGCGTCATACTGCGCCTCGAGCTTTACTCCAAAGAAGAGCTTTCCGCGATAGTAAAACGCAGCGCCGGCATACTCGGCATAGCGATCGACGACGAAGGCGCGGACGAGCTCGCCGCAAGATCGCGCGGCACTCCGCGTATCGCAAACAGACTGCTCAAACGCGTAAGGGACTACGCGCAGGTCAAGGGCAGGGGCGTTATTGACAGAGAGATCACGCGCTACGCGCTCGAGAAACTCGAGATAGATGAGCTCGGGCTCGACAATATAGACAGAAGGATCCTTCGCACCATAATCAAATTCTATGACGGAGGTCCCGTCGGGCTTGAAACGCTCTCCGCGACTATAGGTGAAGAAGCGATAACGATAGAAGACGTATACGAACCGTATCTGATGCAGCTCGGCTTTCTCAGCAGACGACCCCGCGGCAGATGCGCCACGAGACTCGCGTACGAGCATCTCGGCATAAAATACGGCGGAGGTACCGGCGAACAGATAACGGCGTTCGATTCAGAGGATCAATGATGTTTGTTGCTGATAAATGGAAAGATTACGAGCTCATCGACTGCTCGGACGGGTACCGTCTCGAGCGGTGGGGCAAAGTCATAACGGTCCGTCCCGATCCGCAGGTGATCTGGAGCGGTAAAAAGAATTCCGCTCTGTGGGATAAAGCCGACGGCATATATACGCGCTCAAGAAGCGGCGGCGGTGAATGGACAGTGAACAGAATGCCGGCTCAGTGGAACGTGTCGTACGGGGATCTCAGATTCATGCTCCGTCCAATGAGTTTCAAACATACCGGGCTCTTTCCCGAACAGGCGGTCAACTGGGACTGGTTCTCAAAGCTTATAAGAGAGGCGAACAGACCCATCAAAGTGCTTAACCTTTTTGCGTATACCGGCGGAGCCACCGTCGCCGCGGCGAAAGCCGGCGCGGAGGTCGTACACGTCGACGCGTCGAAAGGCATCGTCGCGCAGGCAAAAGAGAACGCGCGGCTTTCGGGTCTCGGCGACGCCAGGATCAGATATATCGTCGACGACTGTAAAAAGTTCGTCATGCGAGAGATAAGAAGAGGCAGCCGGTACGACGGCGTCATTATGGATCCGCCGTCTTACGGCAGAGGTCCGGGCGGAGAGGTGTGGAAGCTCGAAGAGTCTGTCGACGGTCTCGTTGCACTCGCGGCGCAGCTGTTGTCGGACAACGCGCTGTTCTTCTTACTTAACTCGTATACGACGGGTCTCTCGGCTTCTTCAATGGGATATCTGCTCGGCATGCATATAAGGAAAACTCATAAAGGCAAAACAGACTGCGGCGAGGTCGGTCTGCCGGTCAGCTCTACCGGTATGGCTCTCCCGTGCGGATGCGCGGCAAGATGGAGCTCGGTCTGATAAAGGAATAAATGGAAAACGTAATTGAACTGCAAAACGTAAGTTTTGCCTACCGTGATTCGGAGGGCAACCTTCATCCGGCGCTAAACAACATAAATCTGACGTTCGAAAAGGGTTCGTATACGGCGATCCTCGGGCATAACGGCAGCGGCAAATCCACGCTTGCAAAGCTTCTGAATCTCGTTATAACCTCCGAAGACGGCAAGATCGACGGCTCGATAAAGGTATTCGGCAAAGAGATAAACGGCACGCTTACCGAAGACGAAGAATACGAGATCAGGCGCCGAGTCGGCATGGTGCATCAGAACCCCGACGACCAGATCGTCGCGACGACAGTCGAAGAAGACGTCGCGTTCGGTCCCGAGAATCTCGGCGTGGAACCGCCTGTGATACGCGCCACGGTCGACGAAGCTTTGGCGGCGGTCGGTATGACCGGTTACGAGAAATTCGCGCCTCACCGCCTCTCGGGCGGTCAGAAGCAGCGTGTGGCGATAGCTGGCGTGCTCGCGATGCATCCGGAATGTGTGATTTTCGATGAGTCGACGGCTATGCTCGATCCCGAAGGACGGGAAGCCGTGCTCAAAACGGTAGACGAACTGCACAAGAGCGGCGAGGTCACGGTCATAACGATAACGCATTATATGAACGAAGCGACAGACGCCGACCGCGTGATAGTGCTCAACAAAGGAGAGGTGTTCATGACCGGTACGCCTGAGGAGATATTCACGCAGGTTGATAAACTCCGTTCCGTGTCGCTCGGCGTGCCGCAGGTGACCGAACTGTTCTATCGCCTAAAGAACGAAGGCGTCTATGAAGGAAAACTGCCGCTCCATACCAAAGAAGGCGCGCTGGCGCTTAACGAACTCATAAAAAACAAAAGAGGTTGACCTTGCCTATTATTTTTGATAACGTATCTTACGTTTACGGTGAACATACGCCGTTTGAAAACAAAGCGCTCGACGGTGTGAGCTTTACGATAGAAGACAATATGATCACCGGTCTGATCGGTCAGACCGGCAGCGGCAAATCTACGATAGCTCAGCTCTGCAACGGTTTGTACAAGCCTTCATCCGGCACTGTGACCGTAGACGGAACGGATATAAACGATAAGAAGAACAAAAAGAATAAAAGTCAGAACTTTTTCCGCGTGGGACTTGTTTTTCAGTACCCGGAATATCAGCTTTTCGAAGAGACCGTAAGAAAAGATATCGGTTACGGACCTAAGAATATGGGCTGTTCGGATGAAGAGATCGCAAAGAGAGTTGCAGAAGCGGTGCGTTTCGTCGGCTTTGACGAAAGCCGCCTCGACAAATCGCCGTTCGATCTGTCGGGCGGGCAGAAACGCCGCGCCGCGATAGCGGGCGTCATAGCGATGGAGCCGAAATATCTCATACTCGACGAACCGGCGGCGGGTCTCGATCCGACCGGCAGAGACGATATCCTTACGAAACTCAAACAGTATCAGCGCGAAAAGCATACGTCCGTCGTGATAATAAGCCACAGCATGGAAGATATGGCGAATTACTGCGACAGGATAATCGTGCTGAAAAAGGGCGGCGTTTATAAGTGCGGGGACAAAAACGAGATATTCTCCGATCCCATGGCGCTGTCGTCTCTCGGCCTGAGCGTTCCGCAGATCACCAAGCTCATATATAACGCGAATCAGTACGGCGTCGGCATAAACGAGCCGATCTACACGGTAGACGCGGCGTATGACGCCGTGATGAGGCTGATCTCCGGGGAGGATGTCAAATGATCAGAGATATAACGCTCGGTCAGTACTTCCCGGGCAATTCGGCGCTTCATAACGCCGATCCGCGTACTAAGATACTGATGGCGATACTTTTCATCGCCGCAACGTTCACCGCTTCGGGAACGTTATCGTTCATCATACTCTTCTTATCGGCGCTCGTGCTGTTCATCGTATCGCGCATTTCGCTGATAACGGTCTTGAAGGGTTTGAAACCGATACTCTTCATACTGATATTCACGACCTTCTTTCAGATACTGTTTTCAAGAAGCGGCGAGCTTTTGTTCGAGTGGTGGATAATCAAAATATACGACAGCGGTCTTATCTCGGCGGCGAAGATGATAGTCCGCATAATAGTGCTCGTGGTATCGACGTCGGTGCTGCTTTCGTACACAACGTCGCCGATCGTGCTTACCGACGGCATCGAAGGGCTTCTTAAACCGCTTGCAAAGATAAAAGTGCCGGTGCACGATTTCGCTCTCATAATGTCTCTCGCGCTCCGTTTCATCCCCACGCTTCTCGAAGAGACTGAGAAGATAATCGCGGCGCAGAAATCGAGAGGGGCGAATTTCTCGTCCGGCAGTCTTATGAAACGGGCGAGGGCACTGATATCGATCTTCATACCTCTGCTCGCTTCCGCCATTCGCCACGCTCTCGATCTTTCGGAAGCAATGATCTGCCGCGGCTACAGAGGCGGCGACGGCAGAACGAAGCTTCGTCAGATGAAAATCAGATTTTCTGATATCGTTTGGCTCCTCGCGTCGGCTCTTATGTTTGCCGCGGTCATTATTCTCAACAAATACGGTTTATCGGATCTTTTCGGTCTGTTCGGAGCCTGATATGAATTATTTGCTTGAACTGTCTTATTCCGGAGTCAAATACAGCGGTTTTCAGATACAGAAAAACGCAAAGACCGTCGCAGGCGAGCTTACGCGCGCGTCTACGCTGCTTTTCGGCTGCCCGTGTAAGATCAACGGCTGCAGCCGTACCGACGCGGGAGTTCACGCAAATCAGTTCTACGCGGCGGTCAACCTCTGCGGCGAAGGCAACAACGTACCGATCGAACGGATCCCGGCGGCGATTAACTGCCTCTTACCTTACGATATAGCGGTGAAGAGCGCAAGCGCCGTGCCGGACGGTTATAATCCGCGTTTTGAAGCGGTATGCAAGGAATACAAATACCTGATATATAACAGCCCGTATAAGAACCCGTTTTTCCATAAGCTCAAACTGCCGTACGGCAGACCGCTCGACGCGGAGGCGCTCGATAAAGAGGCGAAAGCTTTTATCGGAGAACACGACTTTTCCGCTTTCATGGCGTCAGGCTCCGACGCGGTCACGACCGTGAGAAACGTGTTTGATGCGTCGGTAACAAGGCAGGGAGACGACGTGATCTTCACTGTCAGCGCGGACGGATTCTTATACAATATGGTGCGTATAATGACAGGCACGCTTTTATATATAGCGGAAGGCAAGATAAGACCCGGCTCGATACCGGAGATAATCGCGAGCAAAAACAGAGCAAAAGCCGGTATTACCGTATCGGCGGACGGACTATATTTGAATAAGGTAATCCTCAGATGAGTATATTTAAACGCAGACGCGCGCTGCAGAAGGCTGACGGCGCGAGCGGCGAGGTCGAACCGGCCGAGCCGATAACCGGGCTTTACGACGAAGAAAAACCCGAGATAAACAAAAAATACAAGACTGCGGCGTCGGTCACCGGCGTGATCAAATTTACGGTCCTCGCGGTATTTTTCGTATACTTCATGGTCATGACGCTCGCGTATTCTTCGCAGATAAATATTGAGAATTTCAGATATATAATAAAAGACATCAACTTCAAACTGCCCGTCAGCGCGGAGGATTACGGCGAGATATATTATATATCGGACCTTGAGAAGAGCTTCGCTTTATACCGCGGCGATTTCGTTTCCGTCGGCAGAAGCCGACTTGACGTGATCGAGCTTTCCGGCAAGAGCATACAGTCGACGGAGATAAACTGCGTAAAGCCGCGTATATGCGTGTCCGAAAAGTATCTTTTGATATACGACCTGTCAAACAACGGCTATTCCGTCTGCAATTCTTTCTCGCCGCTTCACAGCGAAACGCTCGATTATCCGATATCCTGCGCGGCGATAAACGACAAAGGCTATTATATGATCGTTACAAAAGACGCGGAATACAAAACCGTCGTTCATATATACAACAGCGACATGAAGCAGGTTTATACCTATAAAACGAACGAAAGATACGTATTCGACGTGATATTCGATAACGACGGAACGTTCCTTCTTTATACCGTCAGCGTGAAAAACGGCGCGTTCCTGTCTCAGATAATAAAAGGTGGTATAAGAACGGAAGAAACGACTGTCGCGTACGAACGCGCCGACGCCGCGTTCATCACCGCCAGACGCACCGGCGACGGATATATATCGGTTTTATGCGAAGATTCGATAATGTTTTTCGATAACGAAACGCTGATAAAGGAATACGCGGTGTTCCCGCGAGTATGCAGACGGTTCGAAGCCGAAAACGGCTATACCGCGGCCGTGCTGTCAACGTCTGACACCGGTTCCGATTCATATCTGTACGTATTCGACCGTAACGGCGAGCTGATCTGCACCGAATCAGCCACGTCCGACGTGCGCAGCATATATATCAACGGCGGTTTCGTATACCAGATCTATACGGACAGAATAAGAAAAACAGATCTGCAGAATTTCAAAGTATATGAACGTATGACCGATTATGAGGTCAACGCGCTTGTCTTTGCCGATCCCGAGGTCGTCTTGCTCGCTTCGCCGAGCAGAGCGTATCCGGTATCGGTCTACGACGGATTTACGGAGGTAACGAATGAGCATAGTGATTGACATAATTCTTGTCGCAATAGTCATAATAAGTATAATCATCGGCATTGTAAGAGGCTTCGCAGACAGAGCGCTCGGGCTGTTATCGGGCGTGGCGTCGTTTATCCTCGCGATAGTATTCGCTCCGGCGCTTTCGTCGTTCTTTTATGAGAGATATCTGTTTTCGCGGCTGACGAACTTCATTTCTGAAAAGCTGCAGGCGCTCGCCGAAGGGTCTGAGTTGAAAAATCTGCTCGAAAACGGTTCTGCAAACGAGAATTTCAGAAGACTCCTCGAAAACCTCGGTATAGATTACGGCACGGTCAGCGGAAAGATATCTGACGGCGCGGCGGGCATATCCGAGAGCATAGCGGAGCCCGCGTCGAGAATAGCGTCTTACGCGGTCGCGTTCATACTGATATTCCTCGCGTCGCTGCTCGCCTTCTTCCTTATCAGACTTCTGCTCAAGCTGGTGATCAAAGCGCCCGCGCTTCGCAAAGCCGACAGGATAATCGGCGCGATATTCGGCGCGGTCCTCGGCATAGCCGTGGTTTGGGTGATCTCGATAGTTCTGAAAATGGGTCTGCCGTATTTAAGCACGCTGATACCCGAAGTGTTCCCCGAAGACCTGTTTGAAAAATCGTTCGTTTTGCGGATATTCTACGATATAAACGCGCTGAAAGATATGTTTGATTTCAAAAAACTGCGGAGCGCCGGTATGCTCTTTGCCTTGATTTAAGAAACGGAGAAATAATATGCAATTATGTTCAAGATGTCACAAACGTCCCGCGGTCGTTTTCGTGACGAGAATGGAAAATAACGAAACCAAAAACGAAGGGCTCTGTCTGCAGTGCGCGAAAGAGCTCGGCCTGCCGGTCGACAATATACTGAAAAATATGGGCGTCGATTCGGATGATATCGACAGCATCGGAGCGGAGCTGGATTCTCTCATCGAGCAAAGCGACGATAACGACGAGCCCTCCATGGGCGGCGACGAGGAAAACAACGCTCCCGCGATAGATTTCAAATCGCTTTTCGGCAAGATCTCGGCTGAGCTCAAC
>JAEEGL013964998.1_pt1 | contig 23426 bp, 7 predicted proteins | sample 9134231 | NCBI WGS metagenome assembly JAEEGL01 (sample SAMN16246548, study PRJNA631951) | gut metagenome | biome: gut microbiome; feature: rumen; material: fiber-attached | host: Bos | place: Iran: Karaj | collected 2018-10
AATCCGGCAGCTGGAACGCAGTTTCAAGTTTGCGGCTATTCTTGTAGTTGACGGGCGAAAAGACGATTGTGCCGTTCTCCGCGACCACCATGCCCTTGCCCTCATAGAGCAGTACCGGCCCATCGGGCAACGGCTCCGCGAATCTCGTGTGCTGGATCAGAATAAGGCCATGGAGGGGCGAAAACATCTTGTCCTCCAGGTTGCGAAGCGAAAAGCCGAGGCGTATGATCGTGTTTCCCGCGATGCAGTTTCTGGCAATGCTCAAAAGGTTCGCGAGGTCCTTGTGGTTGGTCACTCTACCCGAAAGCACGAGCGTTTCGCAAAGGCAGAGAAGTGTAGAGGCTCTGTCCTTTTCGCAGTTGAGCAGGTGGAGCATCAGCAGCTTCTCCACGGCGACCAACCTGTCGTCGCTCCACAGTCTGACCACGTTCCCGGCAAGCGATTGCCTGCCCATCAGCTTGTGCAGCTCCTCGACGAGCAGCAGGTATTGCTTGTCGGAGTCATCCGCATCAGGATTAAGTTGACAATCACTCATCAGGTCCTTGAGAACCTGTTCACGAATATTCAGTTGGGTGGCCGCTTGTTTGAGGTTCATGGTCTTGTATCTTATGTCCACAAAGGAAATCTACTCTAATTGCGCCACAAAGATAATGAGTTTTCTTCGGTCCTCCAAGTCTTTTGTTCCTTTTTTGTAGATTATCAGCTTAAAATTTGGATGTGTTTTGAAAATAACGTATATTTGCAGCCAAACAACAATAGAATCATATAAAAGAACAATACTATGGAACAAAACGAATATCTGAAATTAAGTGAGGATGGCAAGAACACCGTAAGTTCCTATCTTTCACAATACCAGGAAGAAATGCCCAAGTGGCTAAGGGATTATAAAAATGGCGACAAAGTCACATTCGCAGATATTATGTCAAGTAGGATAGGATACTATCCTGGAAGCCGCATTGATGGCACATTAATGAAGGTCGGGAACAAGTCTCATGCCGTTCACTCATTTCTGTATGTTGATTATGGGATAAGCAAGAAGGATTTGATAGACCAACTTGCACAACCCTCCAGCATACTTGGATATCACAGTATTGGCAGAATAGAGTGGGAAGAAAAAGATCTTATGCCCAATGGACAATACCCCCTAAATGTAATCAAGAAACCTTTATACAATCAAAACCCCTGTTGGTTTGTTTTAAAAAACGAGAAGCCTTACTGTTTTACTGAGATTCTGGAACGCGATGAAAATAAGGATGAAACATGGGGTGCAATCCGATTTAGTGTAACCTTTCTCTTCGCTGATGGTATAGCCTCATACTACCAATTGTTCTGCAAAGAATACAAAAAGGCGCCATGGATTGTTTTGCTGCATGATCATGGTTGGGGAGGCAATTATGATTGCTTTGGTAAAGGAGGCATACTCGATGCCATAATTATCAAAAATAAGATTCGACCACCATTTGTCCTTTGTGCAGATGATACAAGAATATGGAATGGATATGAACTAGAGGAAGGATTACAACCTGTTTCTAGGATCAGGATACATGATTCAAGAAGACTATACCGAGATGTGTTAAAAGAATATAAATGAAAAGGATGGCAACAAGGTCGACTTACTTGCCTGTCACTAACATAAATAATGAGCAGCCATTGGTTTGGCTGCTCATTATTCATATTGTCTCATAAATGTCAATGGCAAACGATTTATTTATGACCAATTCGCGATCAATTCATGAGTATTCGTGTTTAAAAAATTGTGTAAGCGTGAGACGTAGCCATTTTCACCTAAAACCCTGCTCCGAAACTACAACTTCGAGGTCGTTGAGTTCGCCTTGAGCTCAAACAACGACGTGAGTGACTCCGTGTTTGCCCGTCTTTGCCCCAACACCCCGTGAACCTATCCCAGTCTCTTTATGAAGAGCGTACGAAAGAAACAGGCTGATCCGTGTGGACCAGCCTGCATCATTCTCAAGCAAATGTGAATACAGCATAAATGTATAGAACGAGATAATCGAGAATACATTTTGCGACATTTGCTGATGATAATTCAAGATACTCGCCATGAGCTTCCTTGTTGCGTTTGTAATGCAAATCGCGGAATATTTTTTCTATAGGTGAATAATTATTGTTATTAGGTCCAATCAGTCCATACAGACTTGGAAATCCTAACTCGCAGATTTCACTTAGGCCCTTTGTTTGAGGATCTTTGTTTTTAGTTCTCCTATAGATATCTACAAGCAAAGCCTCGAACCAACGTGCCAAATCAGACATATATCTGTAGTTTATGGCATAATTAGTTCTTGCGTACCAGTATTCATACAGATCCTGTGGAATTACATTTTTGAGATAATTGTTGGTGCTGGCACTAATGAACTCTTGGAATTTATCAAGCGTATCGTTAGATAACACTTCAGGGAAGAACTTCCTATAATATGATAATTCTCTATTCATAACAGCTCTCAGCTTGTCCCATGTAAATGAATCTGAAAATGTTACCTCTGGTCTGTTTGACACATCAGCAGGAACAAGGGTAATCGGCTTCTCTTCCTTCTGTTTAGTATCATTCGTGGCAACTACGTATTGCTGATTGTAAGAATTAACATGAGCAGCAGCCTTAATGTAAACAATATTATGAACTGTCACTTTAACCAAATCGTCTGGCAAAGAACCTTCTTCAAAATAATGGCGAATTGCACTATCGGTAATCCCTAAATCTGGCATATTCTCATTTGCCCAGGACAATAACTTTTTGACGAGATCTTTCAAGAGGATTCTCTTATCCTCCGCATTTTTCAAATACTCATAAGTCAAGCCATAAGCTGTAATAGAGAATGCAGTATACTTCCCGCCCTTGCCAACAAATTGCCAGTCAGTCTGATCTGACACTTCCTTATTGAGATAGATTTGATTCTTATCTCGATAAAAAAGTTTGGCGTTATCGCTATTCGGCTGGGGAGGCTGGATATCAATATATCTCTCTGAGATACTATAGAGTGTATTATTGAATCTAATACCTTCATTTGAACACCAATCTCTACATGCACCTACGAAGGCCGAATAATCTACACTATAATTATTGGACTTCGTAAACATTTTTTTAAGGTGGTTCAACAATGCATTGGTAATACCATAGCGACGCTCCTCTTTCCAACGATTCTGAGGATGATCTGCCAAATGGTCCTTATGGCAAAAATGATCATTATCATCCAAGTCTGGACGACAACCCAATGTCATCAACAGGTTTCTTATATAGCGCTTTTCATATTGATATCCCTTTTTTTTGATAACGGACTCAATGTCGCTATAATGGAATTCGTAATTATTGCTTTGTATCAATTCTGCAAGCACATCGCGAATAGGAGCCAAAGCCCCACCATATCTAAAACTTTTGGTTCTTCCTATTGCAAAAATGCCCAAAGATCTCCCATATGAGATGACAAGGGGGTCGGGATTTTCTCCGTATAGATTTTGGTATCTTTCCCTAAGTTCATCATGAGTAACAGGATTTCCATTGGCTTCATAGACAATCCTCGCCAAACGCTCTCTTTTGAATAGCAATTCGCCTTTGAACCAATAAAGGTCACCCTCTGATTCAACACCACTATGATATCTCAACAGACAAGGGAATATCTTCTCCTTCTGTTCTATATTTTCATCAAGTATTTCCGTTTCAAACAGATCTTTAAGTTCCGATTCCTTTTTAGGGTAACAAGAACTACGTAATACATGGGAAAAAGCACTTAAGATAGAACTGAATCTGGCATCTGTTCCATTTCTGGCTTTTTTCCCTCTTGGGATGAGGATAGAACTGTGCAAGCTAAAATCGGAGAATAATTTCAGCCCCAGAAATTTCAATAAAGGCTCCTGAGAAATACCTGTCGATGATATATCTGGGAATTCTTCAATAGGATGATATAACAAATTATCTCTTTCCTCATATGCTGCCTTATACAGATCAGGATTGACAAGTAACCAATCTTCGATATATTCACCAGAATTTATCAGGTATTCAAAACTATTCAACCGATGATTATCGACGTTTTGATGTGACGTTCCTTTCTGTTGAGCAATCTCATCAACACTCAATCCATCAATATAGTATTTTTTTAGAATATCGCCTCTATTTGGGTTCTTTATACTTACCTCATTTATGACTTCGGCAAGAGCCATGGCCAATTGGGTAATACATGGTAAATTCGGATTAATGTTTTGGGGAAACGTTCTTTTTTGTGGTCTATTTCTCCAGTCAGAGATAAAGCGTTGTATTATATCTTGGTTATGCAGATCTTCAATTAGCTTTATAATACCACCATATAATTGTGTTTTTTTAGCTTTAATTATTCTATCAACTTGATCCTTGTTCAAAACTGCAGCTTGGGCAAGGTTTTCAATCTGAAATAATTTCCTTAGTTTAGAAACAATTTGGGGAGAATATTCTTCCTTATAATCATCCAAAATTTCGACAGAAATTTCCTCCAGAGTAGGATCAATCTGAATAGGAGTTTCTTCAGGAACCTCTGGTTGGGGCAATAAACTTTGAATATGTTCGAATAGCTTAACAAATGGCTTATTCGGTTTTGTCGGTAACCCTTTATACCAATTGAGGTATTCTTCAACAGTATAGTAAAGTATATCTCCAAGTCTTTCAGGTTTCTTCCAATCTGATGGGAGTATTTCCTTGATCTTTTTAGTCAGACACATAAATTTTGGATTTTATAGTTTTGCACTGGTGGTATTTATTACGATATTGGTATGACGAAGTAGCCATATGCTTTTGCTGCGCGCAAATATAGTTTTTTTATTTATAAAAATCGAGAAATAGGTGAATTTATTTTTCGTATTTAGTATAATTTAACATATGTGATTTCAAATATAACTTCTCATTACCCCTGAAGAGATATATTACAGATAGGAGTAAGTTGAAATTACTTGAAGATGCAAGCCCCCCTATGTAGTTTCGGCTTGCTTTTTTTTCGTACATTTTAAGAATTTATTTCAAAAATTTGGAGGGTATAGGAAAATGTCTTATCTTTGCGCCCAAACAACAAAAGAATCATCTAAAAAAACAATACTATGGAACAAAATGAATATCTGACATTGAGTGAGGACGGGAAGACTGTCATCAAGTGTGATAGTGGTTTTGAAGGTGCCGTCGAGATTCCGGAAGGTGTAACAACGATTGAGGGATTTGCCTTCTATGGTTGCAATCTTATCACCTCTGTAAAGATCCCAAGTAGTGTTACGAAGATTGGGGAAAGTGCCTTCGATGGCTGTACCCGCCTCTCCTCTATTGAGATTCAAAACAAAGCGACGAAGATAGCAAATGACGCCTTCGAGGATTGTAACAACCTCAAGCTACCAGAAAACTGGAAGAGATATCCAATCAATACAACGGCATATTTAGGCTTTGCCTATTCTGGCGATGTCACCGAGGATGGAGAAGGTTTTGTGATTTTGTCCGATGAAGATGTAAAGCAACTGGTGACACTCATCCGAGAAAATGATGGCGAAACAGATGTTGAAGCACTGGATTTAAAGAACAAATTGCCTGAAATATACGAATTATTGGATAAGGCGTGCTATGATAGTGCCGACAAGGCATCTTACAAACATATTCTTATCGAAGGCTTCGAGGATATGGATCTTTCACTAAATGAAGAAACCATTGATGAACTGGAAGACGAAATAGATTTTTACTTTAATGTTGATCCCGATGATTATCGAGATAAAGACGGGAACCTTGATCCCGACTACTTTGACGAGGATGGTGATGAGATACCAGAAGCCTTCGAAGATGATAGAAGGACGCAATTAATAAATCGTATATATAATTATGCTGAAGGCCTCGACACCGATAAACTCGTTGAGTTCATCGAGAATTACTATGACCTTATGGATGTCAACTTCGATTTTAATGGCGACTATTCTGTTACGATTCCCGAAGACATCATCAAGATGGCGAAATCTGAGTAAGGTGTCAATAATAAATCAAATAACACGATAATTTGTATATAATTGCAAATTATATTTAGGTCGAAAAAAGGGCAATTAACAATAAAAATCAAATTCACATTCATTTATTTTCCATTTTTTATTTGCTTTCTTAATTTTTTTCTTTATCTTTGCAGCGAAATTCCACAATACCAGTTAGCCATGCAGAAAGACAGAAAATGGAATATCTATTGGCGAGTAAAATGCCACCAAATGGTTACAAAGCATTTGGCGGAGGCATATGCTATCTTTCAACTCATTTCCGCTAAAACTCGAAATAGAATGATTAACTTAAAATTTTAGATCACACACTAACTAATATAGAAGAAATCAAGAACATATTTGTATAATATATCTGACAGATACAAAATTATGGATAATAGAGTAATTGTTTATACCGAGGGACAACGCATCACTGCTCGCGGAGAAGAATTCATGATTTCCAGCATTAAACAAACTGCAGGAGGATTTTGTATTCTACAAGCCAGAGGACTATCAGAATTAGTTAAAGATAAAACCTTCTTTTTTGATACAAGTATTGATACCGACATAAAATTAATAGATCCTAATGAATTCCGTTTTGTACCTGACAGGCAAACGGGTTATCAGTTTACAAAACTATACATTGAAGCAGTTATGCGCAGCAATGCTTATTGGAATGACAAGATAAGTATCGCTCATAAATGTGCATTCAATCCTGCTCAGTACCAGTTTCAGCCGACAATCAAAGCCCTTAGGTTACCACGTCCCCGTATTCTTATAGCAGACGGTGTCGGACTTGGAAAGACAATAGAAGTAGGCATCTTCCTTACTGAAATGATAAAGAGAAGTAAGGGGAAGAGAATACTTGTCGTTGCTCTAAAGAGTATCCTTAGTCAATTCCAAGAAGAGATGTGGAATAGATTTGCAATACCACTCTTCCGTCTTGATAGTCTTGGCGTGAAGAAAATACAATCAAAGATACCTCAATTCAAGAATCCATTTGAATATTACGACAAGTCAATTATTTCTATAGACACACTTAAGAACAACTACACCAATATACTCCAAAACACACATTGGGACATCATTGTCATAGATGAATGCCATATCGTTTCAAATGTCGATTGTCAACGAGGTTCATTAGCTCAGCTCCTTTCTCAGCACTGCGACAGCCTTGTCCTAACCAGCGCGACACCACATAATGGCAAGAAAGAGTCTTTTGCCAATATCATCAAGATGTTGGAACCAACAGCTATACCACGCAATCGAGACTACACTAAAGAAGACATCCAAGCGTATTATGTGCGTCGCTTTAAGAATGACATCAGCGATGAAAATGTGCGCCGTAATTTCAAGGACAGAGAGATAATCTCCCACTCAGTGAACTTCACAGAACTTGAGGAAAAATTCCTTGCCATTCAACAAGGTTATAAGTTTAAGAAGAAAGACGAGCAGGGGGTAGAGGGTAAAGATACGCTTTATGCTGTAACACTTTTAAAATTGTTCTTGTCTTCTCCTGAAGCCGCCCTTGATTCTTTAAACTCCCGTATTTCCAAAGAAATAGATCCTGATCAGGAACTTTTTGATATGCAGACGGTCCTGCAGGATATACATAATACAGAAAGTGATAGTAAATATGCATTCTTTGTTGAGAAATTGAGAAATTTGGGGTGGACCGGGAAGGCTGAGAGTGAACGTTACGTCGTCTTTACTGAAAGCATATCCACAATGAAAATGCTAAAAGAGAGACTGACCAGAGACTTCAATTTGAGAGATGAAAAAGCTATTAGCCTTTTTGATGGCAGTTTAAACGACATCAGCTCTCTGAAGATGATTGATGAATTTGGCAAGAAAAATGGAGATATTCGACTTCTTATCAGCACAGATGCAGGTAGCCAAGGAGTTAACTTACATTATTTCTGCAACCGTATGTTTAACTATGATATTCCTTGGTCGCTAATTGTTCTACAGCAGCGCAATGGTAGAATTGATCGTTATGGGCAGGAAAAAACGCCTTACATCCACTATATTACTGGAATTTCAAGTAATGAAAATGTCAAAGATGATATGCACATTGTGGATATCGTAAGAAAGAAAGAAGAAGAGGCGAGCAAAGTCTTGGGAGACACTGGAAGTCTGACATTCACCACAGACGTAAAGGTGGACGAGAAGAATGTTACAATAGCTGTAGCTAAGCACGATGAGCGATTGTACACATCTTCTTCTCAAGGTTTTGCGGCTCTATTTGGAGGCAATACCCTTAGTTCAACCCCAGAAGTTGAAGAAAATAATTGTATTGAAGATAATACTACCCTCTATTCTTCTGATAATGAATTCTATCAAGATATGTTCTCATATCTCCAGAGCAGTAACCGAATTCAAAATGGTATAGTTAGGACAGATGATGAAGGACGTTACGTCGAGATTAAAAATACAGAAGCTCTCGACGAAATTTTCTTCTATCTCCCCAATGAAGCTAAGCCAGATATTAATGGTTATTTCAAACTAATATTAGATAAGGAAAAGATTCAGAAATCAATTTCTGATACTCGTCAAAATAAGGAAGAAATGGAGAAATGGAAATGGGCTCAATTTCAAGTCCTTTATGATCTACATCCCGTAATTTCATACTATATCGGAATGTTGACCACATGCACAGATAAAGATGTTGCCCTCGCTGCAAAACTGACAACTCTACCAGAAGAAACCGCATGGTTTGTATTTCATGGGAGCGTTAGTGACGGTGCAGGCCGACAACTTATCAGCAAATTCTTTGTAGTTCCATTAAAACGTGATGGATCTGATATGAAGCCAAGAGAAATGGATTTAAAGGATTTTTCGGCTAGATACCTTGCATCGCAGCTTTATACACAACCTATGAATGATAACGAAATGGATGAGCTACATAAAATCCTTCCCAACGCTGTTGCAAATGCAAGTAACAATTATATGGATGAAGTTGTCAGCGTTAAGAAGGCAGGACTACTCATTGAGAAAAACAAGTACTTTGAAAAAGTGAACAAATGGTTCTCTGATGCCGCTGGCCAGATGCAGATTATGTTTGATGAAGATGAAGAACCTAAAAACCTGACTCCTCGGCAGAGACGTGAATATAACACATTAAAGAGCACAAAAAATATAACCGAGAAAACCATTAATAGTATTCATACCCTTGCTCAAGATGCATACATACATCCTTTAGCAGTATTTTACAATTTTAATTAAGCGATTCCATCATGGCAGAATATAGATTTATTGAAAATATACGTGATTATTTCAATCCTGGTTATTTCACTGAAGACTTTGGAAAGAATGTAGCTACGGAAGCTGGCCTTGACAGCAAGGAACTGAAGAGCATTGACGAAAGATTTAGCAAATTGTCTGAGCTCTATCGACAGTATAAAAACGTAATTGTCAACGGAAATCTTGTACCCAAGTATAAGATTGAGGAGACTCATAAATTCCATACAGAACTGCTAAAGTTATTAAATTATGAATCGACCGTCCCTTATGCGGAATGGCTTTACATAACTGAAAAAAGCGTAGTTCCTGTTAGACACATCTACCGCCAAGGAGCAAAGACTACTCTTCTCATTATGGAAATGCAGACTATGATTCCTGTTGGTGAAACTGAGCCAGATGGCCTTTTTGGCCAACATTATGACGAAGACAATATTCCAGATGTTCGAGAGCAACGTTATAGATTTAGCCAGTGGGAAAAGGTTATTCCTGTACCAGTCCCTGAAGAATGTAAAATTAATCCATCTATAATAAATCAAGCAATTGATGAGATTTTTACACTGCCTGAAGAGAATCGCAGGCCAAACTTCATTTTGATGTTAGCTGGCAATAAGGTATTCTTGCTTGATCAAAAGGAGTGGCACAATGGTTCTTATGTTATCTTTGACATTGAACAGCTTTTGATAGATGTGACTGACAAACAACGCAATAAGAATTTCTTTGCTTTATTTTATCTATTATGTGGGAAAAATGCATTGGCTGGAGAAAGTGAGACTGCATTAATGTCACGACTGCACGAAGCGAGTGTAAAAAATGCTTATTCTGTTACTCAAGACTTAAAAACTGGTGTTGTAAATGCTATTGAGACGCTAGCCAATGAAGCCATACACTATAAACGAAACGTCCTTTGTGAAGATTTTGATGAAACACAAGAATCATTCGCACAAGAAGTAAAGGACGATTGTTTAACTATTATATATCGTTTACTATTTCTCTTTTATGCAGAAGCAAAGCCAGAATTAGGTATTCTGCCCATGAAAGACGAAACATATCTTCATGGATATTCCCTCGAGATGCTTCGCGACCTCGAACAAACTCCTATGCTGAGTGACGAAACTAATAATGGTTATTTTTTCCACGATAGTCTTTGGCGCTTATTCCACATGATTCATGAGGGTTATAATGAGAATTCTGAGATGCCACATCGTACATTCAGCATTCGAAGGATTGATAGTCCTCTATTTGATGACGAATCTCTATCAATCCTCAAAGGAGTTAAATTTAGGAATTCCGAGTGGCAAAAGATTATTCGCGAATTATCGTTAAACCAAGAAAAGTCGGACAAGCGTCGTGGACGCATATCGTATTCCAACCTAGGCATCAACCAATTAGGAAGTGTATATGAATCATTGCTCGCTTATCGGGGTTTCTATGCGTCAGAAGAATTTATCGAAGTTCATGAAGCTGGGAAACAGACCGACGAAACATATCTTGTGGTTAGAAGTAGACTTAAAGATTTTAAAGATAATGAAATCTTACGGCAAGGTGATGATGTAAAGAAGAAGAAAAGTAAAAATATGCCGGAGAGTTCAGAAATAGAGAATAAAATGGTTGTTCACGATCGGGGAAAATTCATTTATCGCCTAAATGGTCGTGACAGGAAAAAATCAGCTTCATATTATACGCCTGAAGAGTTAACAGCAAGTACTGTGAAATATACACTTAAAGGTTATAAAGAAAAACTTGACAGAGGTGAGATGAAAGCAATTGAGCTATTGAGGCTCAAAATTTTAGAGCCTGCAATGGGAGCTGCTGCTTTCCAAAATGAAGTTATTAATCAGCTTGCAGAAATGTATATCCGTTATTATGAAAAAGAACGCGATATGCATATACCCGCAGATGAGCGTCCAATGGAGGTTCAAAAAGCAAAAGCATATATTGCGACACGAAATACATATGGAGTAGACCTCAATCTAACAGCCATTGAGTTGGGCAAACTGTCATTATGGCTTAATGTGATGCATCCTAATATGGAAACTCCATATTTCGGCACACATTTGGCATGGGGTAATGCTGTAATAGGTGCCTGGCTGAAAGTTTACAGCTTAAGAGACATTTATAAAGAAAACATCAGAAGTGGTATTAGACAAGGATGTGAATTAGTCAAATGGTGGGAGAGAAAACCTCATATGGTTCGTTTCTCAAAAGGAAAGCAAAAAAGAGTTATTCGCAGTAAAGGGAAAGATAATCTCGAAATATATCATTTCCTATTGCCAGATTATAACATGCTTGGTATTCTTTCAGTTAAGGACATGAAAGAACAATATCCATTAGAAAGCAAACGCATGACTTCAATCAAGAATGATTGGACAAAACCTATTACGGATTCTGATGTAAAACGCTTACGCAGATTAAGCAAAGGAATCGACAAGCTACTTGAAGGCTATATTGAATATCAATGCCGTGTTGAAATAGCTACTGCAAACGGCTTCAATGTTAAAGGTTTGCCTGTAAGACAGAGAGAAATATTTAGTTATGAATTAAAGCAATCGATTTCCGACACGAGGAATAGCAGTACAAGCGAATACTATAAGTTAAAAACTATTCTTGATTATTGGTGTGCGCTATGGTATTGGGATTTTGAAAACGCCGCAGATATTCCAACCCGTGAAACATTTTGGAATGACATTGAAAATATAATCGGTCTTAACCTTTCAGAAGCAAAGGAAGACGTAGAATCAACCTCAAATTCCACAGATTATACAGGACATGGGGCTTTTGACTTTGCCGGTTCTGATGAAGGAGTTTTATATGATAATGAGTCTGATGTTGAGCACTATATTGACGAATCTTTTGAGCTGTCAGCACCTGTGAGTAAAGCCGATGCGAACAACTTTATTAAAGATATGCAAGATAAACATGTTCTATTTACAGACAATAATAGGACAAAAATAGTTGCATCACTTGCAGAAAGATACCATTTCTTTCACCCTATGATTGAATTTATTGAGGTGTTTTGGCTTCGCGATGGTTTTGATATTATATGCGGAAATCCGCCATGGCTAAAATGGCTATATGAGCCACAACAAGCTGTATCTGACAAATATCCAGAATATGTTATTCGTAAAGAATTTAATGCAGATAAGGTTGCAAAATTATTGTCCAAAACAGATTATTTGTCAGACCCGATGTTGAAGAAAGTATGTTTAGACGAACAAATTGAGGTTGAGTGTAGCAAAGCTCTGCTTAATTCTATGGTACTATATCCGGAATTGAAAGGTAGTCAAACAGATCTCTTTAAGTGCATTTTATATAATTCCATTGAGATGGTATCTCCTAATGGTTTTATTGGTATGGTACATCCCAATACAGTATTCGATGAAGGCAAAGGGCAAAAGACGAGAGCTCTAATATATCCTCGTTTGAAGTATCGTTTCCAATATAGTAATAGAAAAGATCTATTTAATGGTGTCCATCCTGAAATGATGTTTAATACAAGTATTTATCGAGGTTATAATACCCCAATAAATTTTGATGCTATTGCCAATTTGTGTAAGCCATTTACAATTGATGAATGTTATAACCATGATGGGAATGGACCTTGTCTTGGACTGGAATACGTTGATGCAGACGGGAAAAAGCAATTAAATCTATCTGGTCATAAAGATAGAATTATTCATTACGATGAAAATATGTTAAAGCTGGTTGCAAGGATCTTTGAGAATACAGATGAATGGCAAAGCTGTAAGCTGGTTGCTATCCATACCGTCAAAAGCATTCCGATTCTTGAGAAGCTATCAGATAAAAAACATGTTGCAGAATTTCATCCTTATACCAGCGAGGGATTCCATGCGACAAATGCTTTGAAAGATAATACAATGCAACAGGTAACAAAATATCCTGATTATAATTCTTATGAAATGATTTTCAATTCAACACAAATAAATGTTCTTTCGCCATTTTCCAAATTGCCTAAAACCATATGCAGAAAAGATGCTCATTATGATGTAATTGACTACACGAAATGGAAAGCTTCTGATATTATCCGTACGAATTATATACCAAAAGCTACAATAATAGATTTTATTCACAAGGTAGATGAATCAGAAGAATGGTTTAGAAAGTATAAAGTAGCGTTTAAGAAGATGCTCGATATTACACATGAGAGGACATTGAAGGGTGGTATTCTACCATGCAAAGCCTCTCATACAAACTCGATAATATCGACAACATTTGATAATGATACCGACAACCTCGTTTTTGCAGGATTGGCAGCCTCTATTGTTCTAGACTTCTTCATTAAAACCGTAGGTGTCGGTAATTTGACACAATCTGTACTCGAGGGATTACCCTATGGAGTGGATACTAAATATCATACTCCTTTAATTGCTCGAGTTCTCCGTCTCAATTGTGTGAACAATTGGTACAGGGATCTTTGGGAGAACAATTATAAGTCAGAGATGTCCCGGCTAAATTGGAGCTCTAAAGACTTGCGTCTCAACCCATTCTCTGCTATGACGGCTCAGTTTGATGATAATTCTTTTTTGAAAACAGAATACGAAAGAAGAATGGCCCTGGTAGAGATTGACGTATTAGTAGCACAAGCTTTAGGGTATACCTTGAGTGACCTCATATATATCTATACGAGTACATTCAGCACCACCCAAAAATATGAAAGTGACACATGGTATGACCAAAATGGAAGAGTTGTCTTCTCCCCAAATAATGAAAACAAATATGATCTTTCTCGAAAGGACAAAAATGGGGTCCAGGGTTGGGAATCTATTCGAGGTACTCTTTCAGAAGATCAGAATTCATATGATGGAGATAATAGAACTCATTCATACACAATAGATTCTTCTGTTTCAGAAAAATACTCAAATGAAGTAATCAATTTCATTCCACCATACACACGGTGTAATCGTATAGATGATTATAAGCGCGCATGGAAATACTTTGAAGAAACTATAAAGTAATTAAGATATGCTTCCACTACAGCAAGCCTACGAAGTAAGGCAGTCTATTTTTGAATATATAAGAGCAACTTATCGTTTTAAGGACGAAGAAGTTAGTAAGGCATTTTATGAAACAGTAGAAGACCCCCATAAAGGTTTGGTAAAAGGGCCTTATATTTCTTTGCGATCACCATTCGTTAGTGCTAAGAGTACTGATGGCATCCCCTTGGAGATTAAGCCATCATTCATTCCATATGCCCACCAGTCCGAAGCTTTCGAAAGGTTGCATACAAAAGACGGCCATAGTCCGATGCCCACACTGTTAACGACTGGAACAGGTTCAGGTAAAACAGAATGCTTTATGTACCCGATTTTGGACTATTGCTATAAACATAGGGATCAGCGAGGTATTAAAGTTATTATCATGTATCCCATGAATGCTCTTGCTACCGACCAAGCCAAGCGTTTGGCTGAAGTAATTTATTCTGATAGAAGACTAAGAGGAAAGATACGGGCAGGACTTTTTATTGGTAAAGGTCAAGGAAAAGAAGAATTTAGTAAAACTATGGGGGAAGATCATCTGATTGAAGATCAGACCACCATCAAAGAGACTCAGCCAGACATCATTCTTACCAACTTCAAAATGTTGGATTATGCGCTAATGAAAGGCGAATGCGCTGAACTTTGGGATTTTAATCTTGCGGATCATTCTCTTCTTAAATTCCTTGTATTAGATGAACTTCACACCTACGATGGAGCCCAAGGTACTGACGTGGCAAACCTCATACGGCGTTTGAAATTAAAACTTGGAATCAATAAAGGACAACTATGTCCGATAGGCACATCTGCAACTATAGGCAATGGTGAGGACGCGAAGAACGAACTGTGTCAATACGCATCAGACGTTTTTGGCGAAGATTTTAATGTTGATTCTATAATAGAAGAGCATCGCCAAAGTGTAAAAGAATTATTTACTGGTGACAGTGTCAATGATCTTCCTAACGTGGAAGACCTTGAAACTTTTAAAATGGCACCCAATGAGACATACGACCAGTATATCGCTCGTCAAAAGCAACTATGGAATTGTGTTGATGGTTCTCAAACAGACCTTGCTAAAGACATTTCTCAACTGCAAATAGTTCGTGACCTTGTTAATGTCTTTGATGAACAGCATGTATTCGACCGCGATGTACTTATCAACAAACTAGCATCTTTAAACAGAGAGTATGCCAAATTCCCAGAATCATTTGGTGTAATTAAACCTCGAGAATTGGTCCTCGAGTCAATTCTTGCTCTTATTGTTGAGGCTAAGCGTGCCAATGGCGATAAACTAACCCCATTCCTCACTCTTCAAGTCCAGCTTTGGGTAAGAGAACTTTCTGGTATTCGCAGAGTGTTTTCTTATAAGCCAAAATTTACTTGGTGTATTGAACGAGATTTAAAGGAAGACAAGGAAATCGTCATGCCTGCATATTTCTGTCGAGAGTGTGGTTCTTCTGGATGGATTATGATGAAAAAGGAACAAAAAGAAGAATTTTCAAGGAATCCGAAAGAGGTTGTCCAGCAATATGCTCATGGAGACAAAAACATCTACTTTGTCAACACTATAGACGATAGCCATCAAATATCTGATGATTACGGTAGGAATGATGGCTTTACAAGTCTATATGTAAATTCAGAGACTCTTGAAGTTGAAGAAGAAGCTAAAGAAAACACCCTGAACGTTTGGGCTTGTAAAAAAGTTGAAGAGAGGGAAAGGAAGGATATTTTGAGAAAGGTGTGTCCTGAGTGCGCCGAAGAAGATGATAATATGAATATTATCGGAACCCAGGCAACGACTCTTGCATCTCTCTCTGTAGGACAGATTCTATCATCAAATCTGGAGAACTCTGACCAAAGGAAAATTCTTGCTTTCACAAACGGTGTTCAAGATGCAGCACATGATGCAAGTTTCTTTGAAGCAAGAAACTATCGTTTCATGTTCCGTACTGCCATCCAACGTGTTGTTAGTGAAACAGGTCGAGAACTCAGTTTGCAAGAACTGGAGGATGAATTCACACGTTTTTGGAAAGAAGCAAAAGAGGCCGAACAAAAACCCGAACAAGTACCTAATGAAAACTATGTGTATACATTTTTCCCGTCAGACTATGCCGGGAAAGTAAATATACATACTGATTATCGTGACTCTAAGGGGAGGTTCCTTAAATCCTTTCTTGAAGAGTTTGATAGTCGTATGACGTGGGAGATTACTAGTGAGTTCGGCTATAATAGTGAGATTGGTCGTACTCTCGAAAAGACAGGTACTAGTGCAACTTACTTCCATAAAGACGACATAGAAGGACTCTATCAGGCCATGCTACCATGGATTATTGAGTACAATAGACAAGAGATGCTGAATGAAGATGGAAAGAATAAATTTATGGTTTTCGTCAATGCTATTCTACATAGAATAAGAACTCGTGGGGGAATAGCACATCCTAATCTTGTAAAATATAGGGATAGTCTGAAGCGATGGGATTTAAATTGGAACAGGGATTCAAGGCATTTCCTTAATCGTCTTTTTGGACCTAAGACTCGAGTTCCCAAAGCAGTATGTACAATGCCGATCTCGTCTCAAGTAGATGCTGATAGTATATGGAGAAAAGACGAACGCACTCCTATCAATTGGTTCCATGCTTATTACAAAACAGTACTTTTAACAGACACTATCTATGAATATAGCTGTTCCATGACAAATGACTTTTTTGTGAAGTTATTTGAAGAAATGGCTAAGATAGGTTTGCTAGATTCTCACATAATGCCTAATGGCGTAAATTATTTTATCAATCCTAAACGACTTTATGTAAGCCAGAACGTTAAGCATTATCGATGTGGTGTATGTCGCAATCTCATTTGTGTAGCTCAAGAAGACACACTTACGCTAAATGCGCATTGTTTAGGGCATAAATGTTTAGGAATATATGACAAAGAAGAAGAGCCCAATTTGAACTACTATAGTTCGGTCTATACTCGTACGAATCTTCCTCGTGTTTGGGCACATGAACACACTGGGATGTTAGAAAGAAAGAAGCGAGAAGATATTGAAAACAGCTTTATTAAACAACCCACACCAGACTCTATAAATGCACTTGTAGCAACATCCACGCTCGAAATGGGTATTGACATTGGAGATTTAAACTGTACTATGAACATTTCAGCACCTCCACTACCCTCCAATTTCTTACAAAGAGTTGGGCGTGCTGGCAGAAAAACTGGTAGTGCACTCATCTTGAACTACACTAAAAGAGATAAACCACATGATTTGTTTTATTTCTCGGATCCAATGGAGATGATGGACGGTAAAGTTGGAACTCCAGGTTGTTACTTGCGAGCACGTGATATTTTGCGCCGTCATTTCTTCGCCTTTTGTATTGACTCCTGGACTATTTTGGATCCCAGGAACAATAAAATACCAGCGAAACTAGTTGCTCTTAAACTTGGCACAAATTTCCTTAACGATCCATCTTTCTTTATACACCAGATATTTACCTATATTGAATCTCATATAGGCGAACTTGAAGCGCGTTTTTCAGAACACTACGATGCAGAAGATATTCAGAATGATGTGTTAGCTCGGATGTTTGCATATGTAGAAAATGGAGACTTCAAGGAAGATGTAATTTCTGTTTTCAGTTCATTACGTACAAGGTATATTGAAATAACGGCAAGAATACAAGGCGTATATGATGAAATAAGAAACAAACAACTGTCCAAGAACGATGATGAGTATAAAGAATTAATGACTCAAAAGAGTATCTTATACAAACAGCGCTCAGAGATACGTAAAACGCAAACACTCGAATTCATGACTGATTCTGGGATATTGCCCAATTATGCATTCCCAGAAACAGGAGTAAAGCTTGAAGCATCTATTCAAAGCTCTGTCCCTAAAGGCGATTCTGACGAGCGCGTGCCGATTAATGAGAACTTCGAGGTTGTAAGGCCTGCTGTATTAGCATTGAAGGAACTTGCTCCTGGTAATTCTTTCTATACACAAAAATATAGATTGATTGTGGATGGAATAAATACCTTTGATTGGAATGAAGAACAAAAAGTTCTTATTAAAAAACGGTTCTGCTCAGTCTGTGACTATATAGAAGATTATACTCCTTCAAATAGCAATGTTTGTCCAAAATGTGGCGACCCTTCTTTCGGTGCAGATTCCAATGTCCATAGCTTTGCTTTGTTTGAAGGTGCGAAATCAAATATGAAGAAGGAGGATGCTACTGCTGATGACAGAAATGATGAAAGAGACAAATTAAACTATCGTACTTCCAGCCACTTCATTTTCCCAGAAGCATCTATTTCGACATCTTATGGTATGAAGGATATTCCTTTTGGCATTGAGTTTGTAAAAGAGGTTAAATTGGTAGATGTAAATTTAGGCGATGCAAATGCCTTAAGTTCACAACATATAAAACTCAAAGGACTTCAGATTCCGCGTCATGGCTTTATTACCTGTCGATATTGCGGAAAATCGACGTCATTCCCTATTGCTATAACAGAACTTGATAATGCCAATAAACGATTAAAGGAATGGCATTATGCTTATTGTAAGCATAAGACACAAGAATACAAAGGAATGGCTGATGATTTTTTTGAAGAAACCTATCTATTCAGAGAAGTCCAGACAGAAGTAATTAAGATCTTATTGCCTGTTCAAGAAATAGACTCAGAGGCTACAGTTGCTATGTTTAAAGCCGGTATTGACCTCGGGTTGAAAGACTACTTTGGTGGTAATCCATCTCACATAAAGATGAAGGAGTACCAGGAAATGAACATGACTACAGGAAAGTTCGATAATTACATAATTATGTATGATACAATTCCTGGTGGCACTGGCTATTTGGAAAAGTTATCCAAGCCAGAAGAATTTACGAAACTGCTAAAACGTGCATATAAACGTATTTCAGAATGTGCGTGTCAGCATAGCGGTAAAGATGGATGCTACCATTGTATTCTTACGTATGCTAACCAGTTTGAACAAAACAAACTAAGTCGTAGTCGAGCTGAAGAACTATTTGCCAAGATTTTAGAGAAATCCGGGAAATGGGAAGTTATCAATGGCTCCCTAGGAAATATTAATAAAAATGGAGGATTGGAAGAGAGTGAGCTTGAAGAACGTTTTATAAGAAGTCTTTCTAGATATTGTGATAAAAAAGACAATTGGATCCTAAATGTCGAATCCGCATATGGAAAGAAATATTACACACTTTCTATCTCAGAAGGAGATACAGTTAAGGGATTTGAGATCCGTCCTCAAATTTGGCTTGGCACCTCGAACGGAGTGGCAACAGAAACACGAACAGATTTTCTTATAAAGTGTACCTCATGGAAAAAACAAACTCAATCCGGAATGACTGTTATGGACGCTACTTCCATTCCTTCTATTGCATTATATTTGGATGGATATCAATATCATGCAGTTAAAACTGGTAAGGCAATTAGGTTTTTTAGTGATATAGAAAGGAGACAAGCGATTGCTGAGTCAAATCAATTTACACCATGGTCACTTTGTTGGGAGGATTTAGACCTCTTCGATAAAGATAGTGTAAACTATGATTCTCTTCATATGGATAGTAGCTATAAGACCTCTAAAGACATAGTTAAAGCACAGTATGGGTCTGCATCTCAGTTAAATCACTGTGCTAATAACTTGGAGCGTTTACTATGGGTTCTTACAAATATGGAATCTAAGCATAATCTTCAACCTGAAGTCGCTAAGTTTTTGATTCAGTACAATATGAATATCCAGGGAGCAATTCATTCAGGGAATGAGCAGAATGAATTCCTAAATTCTAATGATTCTTATGTATTTACTGAAACACCTACAATGGATAATTTCTTTTTCACAAGTGAAATCGTAAAAGACACTCCATGGTGTAAAACTCGTATAGCTGTTCGTCCTAATACCTCTATAAGTTATAATATTATAACTACTTTACAGGATGAAAAACTTGATAAGGGATTGTGGGCTCATTTCCTCAGACTGCATAATCTTCTTGCTCTTACAGAAAACAATTATGTAGAAATGGAAGTGAATGATTTACAAGAAGCTCAAAATGTAGATAAGTTAATTGATATCTACTGCTACGACGAACTAGAAGGAATTATTAGATGGCTAGTCGAAAACAATATTTGGGTTGATCCTGAAGGGTGTTGTGCCATCATGAAGGATGATGCTGTATTTGCTAACGCTCTTATGGTAATAAACAAATACAAAATTGCCATAGATCCTCTTGGTGAAATAGACAAAAAGCACTTTGAGGAAGAGGGCTATACTGTGATTAGTTCTGATGATATAGAAACATTAAAAACTATAATAAAATGAGATTATTCATAAGTGACGATTGTTGGGAGCATCTTCTGGATCTCCCCAAGAACATTCAATTAAGAGTAAAGGATTTCCAGAGAAAATTCAAAGAAAATCCTTATGGTCATAATATTAATCTTGAGAAGATTGTTTCTTTCAAGGATAACAATCTTAGGACCGCACGTGTAACAAATGAATACCGTGCCATTATTGGTGTTTTGCCAGGCGACGAGTATTGTCTTCTTTACATAGACCATCATGATGAAGCTATGGATTGGGCTGCTAACAAAAAGTTTGTATGGAATGAATTTGTTAGTTCATTCCAGATAGTCCCTGTAGTTCAGGCAGCGTCACAGGAAATACCACAAGTTGAAATCCAGTCACAATATTTGCCATTTGCTCAATATAGTGATGAGCAGCTCCTTAAAATTGGAGTTCCGGGAGAGTTTCTTTCTTTGGTTCGAAGCATCAAGGACATAGAAGATCTTGATGCAAATGAAAAGAAACTACCCTCAGATATTTTTGAGCATCTTTTCTACCTATTAGATGGTTCTGTAGATATTAATGAAATTATTTCAGAAATAGAGGAAGGAAAAGCGGCAGAACTAAATAGTGCTAATAATAAGCGTAGATTCATAGAAATAACCAATGATGAGGAATTGGATCGTATGATAGATGGGGATATTGAAAAATGGCAGATTTTCCTTCATCCGTCACAGCGTATTGTTGTAGAATCTAAATATAAAGGTTCAGTTAAGATTAGTGGAGGGGCCGGTTCTGGCAAAACTGTAGCAGCACTTCATCGACTTAAAAAACTATCTGAAAATGCTCCTGCAAATAGCATATTGTTTACTACATTTACCAATGCCCTCGTAACAAATATTAAACAACGCATCGTGAATCTAGGAGTAAATCAACTATCATGTAGAATCTCAAACATCGATGAAGTCGCTCGTAGTCTTGCAAAGCAATATGGCGTTATTACAGATGAGGTGGTAGATTTGAATTTTACGAATGGTAAGAAATTGTGGGAGGAAATAGTAGATGAGAATATGACAGAATTTTCACCTGAATTTCTATACCAGGAGTATTTGGATGTTATAGCATATAACAATTTGAAAAGTGAAAGAGACTATATGCATCAGTCTCGAATTGGTCGAGGAACCTCTCTTTCTCCAAAAAAGCGCAAAGAGATTTGGTCTCTTGTTGAAATCTATAGGGAGAGAAAGGCAGAAACAGGCTATATTGACCGATCTGACCTATTCAATAAATTGACGGATTTCCTAAGGCATGAGAATCTTTTCCCTTATCAACATGTTATTGCTGACGAAATTCAAGATTTCTCGAATCCAGAGCTGCGCCTTTTAAGAGCTTTAGTTAAAGAAGGTGAAGATGATTTGTTTATGGTCGGAGATCCATATCAACGTATTTACAATAACAAAGGAGTCAATTTCTCATCTGTCGGTATTAACGTTCGAGGAAAAAGAAGCCGTCGTTTAAGGGTAAATTATCGTACTACAGAAGAAATCAAGCGTTCTGCTGTAAGTTTAGTTAAAGGGATAGATTATGACAATTTTGATGGCGAAAAAGAATCATTAAGTGGTTATGTTTCATTGTTGTCAGGGCCTAAACCGGAATACAAAGTAGCAGATAGCAAAGAAGAAGAATATAATAATATACTGAGCTTTATTAACGAATGCATAGAAGCTGGTATCAAATATAAGGAAATTGCTATAGCTTGCTATTTCAAAGATTCGCTGAAATCATATCAAAGTCTACTCCACAATAGCAAGATTCCCTACCAAAATCTTGCAGGAAATGGAATCTGTGATAAAGATGGTATAGTCCTTTCAACCCTACATAATATGAAAGGACTAGAATTTAAGTCTGTTATTATAGCAGATGTCAACGATTCAACATACCGTTTTGTTCCAGCTAATATGGACCAGACAGACAAAGTTCTTATGAATTCTTTCGAGAAATCCAAACGATCATTATACTACGTTGCAATTACCCGTGCAATGCAAAGAGTATTAATTGTTGGAACAGGAACACCGTGTTCATTAATGGAAAACTTAATAGTGTAAATGCTAAAAATTGTTGATATTATCTTTCAATTGACATCCGACTATCCCTGAATTCCTTCCGGTTTTCGGGGATTATTTGTTTTTTACTATTACCTCTTTCGTTCTTTTGATAGGAATATGCCTGATAATATAGGGGTACCATGATCGCTTCGCTTTCTTTTTGCTATTGCAAAAAAAATAATAGCTGAAATATTTGGAAGTACCATATTAAACATGTATCTTTGCGCCCACTTTTCGATAGTGAAAAGCATTAGTTTGATACACACATGTCACACCTAACCGCCCTATTTGCCTTCATTCGACAAATACAAGTCGTTATTATTGGAGACAACCCTATATTTACCTCGGCCATTGCCGGGGCCTTTCATATTGGTCAACCTATTGACCAATCCTAAAATATCCTTGCTGAGCCGTAAAGGACCCAACGGCGAAGCAAGGATATTTTTTGTTTAACCCCTTATCATTTTTTAACCGTGTGCGGATGACGTCCCGTACATTATTGTCAAACCCAATGCTGACGTAGAAGTATCGTCATGCACCGGGCGCCCGGCTTTTTACTTCGCTAACAACGAGTATGAAGCCAACAAGCTTAAAAACAAACCCACAGAGCATTAATGCCTGATTGTCGTTTCCCTCGCCTGTGACGATGCTATCGAAGCAGGCATCATCGCAGAAAACAAAGTTACCCCACTGCTCTATTTCTTCATCAAGGCATGGAAAAACGAGCAGATCCACCGATGGCTTACCAACAGGAACACATCGATGCTTCGAGAGAGCCGTCTGATTGGCCTTATCAGTTTCCTTTATGAGAAGGGTTCG
>JAEEGL012934320.1_pt1 | contig 23425 bp, 21 predicted proteins | sample 9134231 | NCBI WGS metagenome assembly JAEEGL01 (sample SAMN16246548, study PRJNA631951) | gut metagenome | biome: gut microbiome; feature: rumen; material: fiber-attached | host: Bos | place: Iran: Karaj | collected 2018-10
GGGGTGAACAGGAAGTGCAGGAGCGATGGAATTCAGGAATTCATAAACTGCCTGGTGAAATTCAGGCTCGTTGGCATTCCTAGCCATAACCTTCTGCATGAGGCCGTTCAGGTACTCATTTTCAATTGTGTAATCCATAAAGTTACCGCCTTTCTTCTTAGGCTCCGGAATTTTTGCAAGTCCGAAAGCCAAAATATTCATTTTTGGTTATGTTCGGTCCGTATAAAAGAACTTGGGAAATCCATAACGGGTAAATAATAATACAAGCTTTTGAGCCATGCAAGAGGAAATTAAAAAATGAAAGTTCGGAGTTCCGAACTTTCATTTTCAGGTTTCTGATTTCTTTTCTTCCGTTGTGGAAACCGTAGTCGGTGTAATCGCCGCGGTAGTCTGTTCGGTTTCCTTGCGTTCAGAGAACGGATCGTTCTTAAGGAGTTCTGTCCAGGAACTGAAACCGAACATCTGCTTGACTTCGTTGTAATTGAAAGCCGAAAGCGAACGGTCAAGGACTATGAAAAGCAGCAGGAAGAATATCAGCGCGAGAAGTCCCCTTCTCATTATCATCATCCTGCGCTCGGCGTTATATCTTTCATCCACATATTTCTTTGTGGTGTAACCTACAACGAGATAGACGCGGCTTATATCCTTACGCGGCGGTCTGTCGCGGTAATCGCGCCATACCTTCCGGATGCGTCCGAATATCCTGTTCGGAATACTCTTGAAAAGCCTGACCGTGGCACGCCAAGAAGCGCCGAGAAAATCAGACATGGTATCAGAGATATTTCTGTCTCCTGTACTTGCCAAGAAATATGCCGCCTTTCTTATTTGATTCGCCTATTATAACATTATTGCGAAAATCAAAGAAGAATCGTCATTTGTCGGGTTTCATAATTATTCCGTTGGTTTCAGCAAACAGTTCCATCAGCTGGCTCAAAGCGGTACTCTGCTTCCTGAACAGAGTGGATCTCGCTATGTGCATCTCAAAACAGGCATCTTCGGGAGACAGTCTCTTATAGTATCTCAGATATAATATCCTTGAATAAGGCTGCTTGAGAGACAGTATCAGAGTCATAAGCCTGATAGCATCCTTCCTCTGCTTCTTTGCATCCATGTATTCCTCTTCGAGTGAAGCAATGTACTTATCAAAGCCGTTGGAAAAATCGAGCATCTCCCCTGTCATATCGCCTTCTTTCTTAGGCAGTCCCGAAAAATCAGTAACCTTCGCAGGCGCATAATCAGCGGCATAGACATCCATCAAGGCCCTTCGCTTGTCGTTTCTGGTCTTCCTGAGCTCCGTAAGATAACATTTGGCCTTTTCAGGCACTGTAGTTACATCAGTCTGCAGAGAGTTAAGTCTTGTAAGCAGCATGGATCTGAGTTCGCTTTTTGAAACTACAGTTTTCTCTTCTTTATATATCTCTTTCATAATTGATACACCTCCCGTCGAAATCCAAACAATTGTTTGACACGGCGGCCATTAATGATACAATGGCAATAAAGAAAATATGTTTGGAGGCAAAGTATGGCCCGTTTCAGCGACAACAAATCCATCGAACGTGTTTATGACTACATCTGCGACTATATCAGAGTCAACCAGATATCACCTTCCGTCCGTGATATTTGTGCCGGCGTAGGTCTCAAATCCACTTCATCTGTCCATACATATCTTAAAGAGCTGGACAACGAAGGCAGGATCGAATACAGACCGGGCCTTAGAAGAGCCATCATCATCAAGCAGTACGATGAAGAGCCCGCCCCCAAGGTTACTCAACTGAATGACTGCAGACCTGTATACTGTGTCGGCAAGATAACAGCAGGTGTACCGATACTCGCTACCGAAGACTACAGCGACCGCTTCTTCGTCAGCAAGTCTGTCATCGGCGACTCAGAGTGCTTTATGCTGAAAGTCAAAGGCAACAGTATGATCAATGCCCATATCCTGGACGGAGACTATATCCTTGTCCGCAAGCAGAACTTCTGCGATGAGGGCGACATTATAGCTGCGCTTATCGATGACGAAGCAACGGTTAAAAGATTCGGTAAAAAGAACGGGAACCCCTACCTGTTCCCTGAAAACGATAACTACTCACCCATACCCTTCAATAAGGAAGGCTGTAAGATTCTCGGCAAAGTAGTAGGTCTGCATAGATACAGTATTAATTAGTGTCAGCCCTCCTTCCTTTAATATTCCAACCGGATATATTGGGTTGTACAACTAATTTATCAGCCTCTGTTTGCACTTTTCAAGAAAATCGGCCCAATGTGTCGAAAATTGAGACTTTAATAAAACCGCCATCTTCAAATCAGATCGGCGGTTATATTTTGCATTTACTCAGAATGTAATCGGCAGAAGCCTTTGCATCCCCTGAAGGAATGGTTTCTATATCGGCATCCATATGTCTGAACCAGGTCAGCTGACGCTTTGCATAATGTCTGGAACCGAGTTTTATCTTATAAGCGGTTTCCTCAAGAGTTTCCTCACCCGCAAAATACAATCCGAACTCTTTATATCCGATGGCCTGAAAGCACGTTGTTCCTTTGGCTTTTTCATTTGCATAGAGCTTTTTTGCTTCCTCTTCCAGACCCTGTTCCATCATGATGTCTACTCTGCGGTTTATCCTGTCGTATAAGACCGCTCTGTCGATATCGGGCATGAAAGCTTTGAAACTGAACGAAGGCCCTGAGAGCATTGATTTTTTGTTCTTCTCGGAGAAAGATACGCCGGTGGCTTTCTTTACTGCCAACGCTCTAACAACTCTTCTTACGTTATTCGGATGTATAAGCTCAGCCGCTTCAGGATCTTCTTTCGAAAGGATCGCATATAAGGAATCCACTCCTTCTTTTTCAAGGTGGGCGTAGTAGTATTCTTCAGCCTTGCTGATCTTTTCGCCATCCTCATTACCGTAATCGATGCCGAAAAGAAGCGATGAGATATATTGTCCCGTTCCGCCGCAGATGACCGGTAGCTTTCCGCGCCTCAGTATATCAGTAATGGCGGCCTCTGCCCCGTTTACATAGTCGTAAACGGAAAAGCTCTCACCCGGATCGACGATATCTGTCATGTGATGCGGGATCTCTGCGAGTTCCTCCGGAGAATCCTTTGCAGTACCGATATCAAGGCCTCTGTAGATCTGCATCGAATCCGCGGAAACAAGTTCACCGCCGCACTTGCGGCACAGTTCGACCGCAACGGCGCTCTTGCCGCTGGCCGTTGGGCCCGTGACTATCGGGATATATTTGTATTTACCTAGATACGGTCCCGGATCGATCATAAATGCTTATACGATCCTCTTGAAATTCTTCTCGAAATCCCTGCGCGGTACGCAGAAGAACGTGGGCCTTCCGTGAGCGCAGTGATAAGGATCCTCAAGCTTTGTAAGCTTGTCTATCAGAGACTCAGCCTGTTCCTGAGTGATTACGTCCCCAGCCCTGATCGCCGCCTTGCATGCGGTTGTCTGAATGAGGCTGTACCAGATGTCAGTCTTCGCGGGATTGTCACGCTTGAGATCGGTAAGTATCTCGGCGAACATGTCAGATGCTTTGTTTGCACTTCCCATAGGAACAGCCCTTAAAGCAATCTCGCGGTCACCCAGAAGTTCGATCTCAAATCCGTTCTCGGTGAACTTATCGAGCGCGCCTTCAATGAACGTATAGTCAGATGCCGAGACCTTTATTATCGAAGGAACGAGCATGTGCTCGGTGGCAGACACATTCTTGCCAGGTGCTTTCTTTGCCATGAACTCCTCATAGAGGACTCTCTCATGAGCAGCGTGCTGATCTACGAAATAACACTCTTCCGTGGTCTGCAGGATTATGTATGTGTTGAACAGTATGCCCGTATATCTGGCACCTGCGATCTTGTCTATGTCAGTAAGTTCCTTGCGGACTTCATCAGGCGTTACAGGAGCTATTGTCAGCGCTTCAGGAACTTCAGCCTCAGGTGCAGCAACAGTTTCTTCAGTGCGGTTGTTTGCCACAACGGAAGCATCAGGCTTAAACCCTGAAAGTATCTTCAAAAGCTCATTTGCGGACGCTGTATCGCCTGCAGCCGGAACCGTCTGCGGCGCTGAAGAAGCGCTGCTCTTAAGCTTATGCGCTGAAGAAAGCTTTCCTGCGGCACTGATGTCATAGCGAAGCTGCTTTTCTTCTGCGGCTGCCTTTGTTTCTGCAGGTGTTTCTATTTCGATGCTTTCATCAGAAACAATCCCCTTAAATGCTCCGCCCGCAGTACCGGATGATGTTATAGCTTCCCTGATGCCGTGATATACAAGTCTGAAGACATCGTTGTCAGACGAGAACTTAACCTCTGCTTTCTGCGGATGCACGTTAACGTCAACGGTTCCCGGAGCGCAGTAGATCATGAGGAAACATACCGGAAACTTATTCTTCATTACCGCATTCTTATATGCTTCATCGATCGCAGCAGAGATCGTTTTGCTGTGTATAAGCCTGTCGTTAACATAGACGCACTGAAGTCCCCTGTTGCCTCTTACGAAGCGCGGAAGGCCAGTAAACCCTTCTATCCTGAGGTCTTCCTGCTGATACTTAACGGGAACGAGATTAGCCGCTGTTTCCTTGCCGTATACCGCATAGACTGCGTCCTGTACTGATCCCGTACCGGGTGTCGTAAACTGGACTGCGCCGTCTTTTATCAGTTTTATCGATATCTGTGGATTTATAATGCTCAACTTTTCGACAAGACCCGTGATATACATTCCTTCGGTTGAATCCTTCTTAAGGAACTTATATCTTGCAGGGAAATTCTTGAAAAGATTTCTCACTTCAACACACGTTCCCTGGGGAGCACTTATGTCAGTTATGTCCTTGAGTTCGCCGTCCTCGTAAGTTACACGTGTTCCGTCAGTTCCGTCGTTCTGCGAAGTGGTAAGAGTAACGTCAGAGCAGGATGCAATCGATGCAAGAGCCTCGCCTCTGAAACCCATAGTGGAAAGATCGTAGATGTCTTCGATCGTCTTGAGCTTTGATGTCGCATGGATAAGGAATGCTTTCTCCGCGTCTTCCCTGTCCATTCCGCATCCGTTGTCAGTCACTCTGATAAGAGAGATTCCGCCGCCGGCAAATTCTATCTTTACTCTGTTTGCGCCTGAATCGACTGCATTATCGAGAAGTTCCTTTACTACGGAAACAGGGCGTTCAATGACCTCTCCGGCCTTTATAGCATTAGCTGTGCGGCTGTCAAGGACGTTAATTCTGCCCATTGTCTTCTCCCTTCACCATCGTGTTGAGTTCATAAAGAATGTTCATCGCTTCGATCGGCGTAAGTCTTGAAACATCAAGATCCCTGATCATGGCACGCAGCTTGTCTTCCTTCTGATAAAGAACACTCTCGGGATTAAAGAAGGATTCCTGACCTGGCATTGCAGCTGAAGAAAGCTGTGTTCCGCCGCCCTGAGTCTCCTCCTTGTTGCCCATGACCTTGAACTTGCCGATCCTCTCGAGCTCTGAAAGTATAGATTTCGAGCGCTTGAGAACATCATCAGGAACGCCTGCGAGGCGTGCAACCTCAATACCGTAGCTGTCTGAAGTTCCGCCGGAAGATATCTTATGCAGGAACCTTACGGTGCCGTCATTCTCGCTGACTTCAACGTGGCAGTTGAAAACACCGCGGTTAAGGCGTTCCATCTGGTTTAATTCGTGATAGTGCGTTGCGAAAACAGTTCTCGCATAGAGCACTCCGGGATCGACTATGTATTCGATGCATGCCCATGCGATCGACAGACCGTCGTATGTACTTGTTCCGCGGCCAACCTCATCAAGGAGCAGCAGGCTTCGTCTTGTTGCGTTCTTGAGAATGTAAGACATTTCCTTCATCTCTACCATGAACGTTGACTGACCCGTCGAGATATCATCTGATGCGCCGATCCTGGTAAATATGTGATCTACAAGACCTATCCTTGCCGAATCGGCAGGAACGAACGATCCGATCTGCGCCATAAGCACTATGAGCGCAGCCTGTCTCATATATGTTGATTTACCGGCCATGTTGGGTCCGGTAAGCACCATCAGTCTCTTCTCGCCGTCGAGCAGGATGTCGTTGGGAACGAAAGAGCTGCCCTCCGAGGCCATCATCTTCTCGACCACGGGGTGTCTTCCCGCCTTGATCTCGATGTCTTCCGACATGTCGACAACAGGCCTTACATAGTTCTCGCTTTCAGCCAGCTCGGCAAGAGCCGTTACACAGTCGCACATGGCAACTGCGGAAGCCGTTCCGAAAAGCCTCTTTGATTCTGCGAACACGCGGTCCCTTATCGCCGTGAAAAGCTCATATTCAAGCGCAACGCGCCTGCCTGAAGCTGACACGATCTTCTCCTCGAGTTCTTTTATCTGGGGAGTGATGTATCTTTCGTTGTTTACGAGAGTCTGCTTTCTCTCATACTCCTCAGGGACCTTGTCAGACTGGCTCTTCGGGATATCGATATAGTAACCGAAGACCTTGTTATAGCTGATCTTCAGAGTCTTAATGCCAGTTCTCTCACGCTCACCAGCTTCGAGCTTGAGGATGTATTCCCTTGCATTTGTAGCGATGTCGTTGAGCTCGTCGCACTCCTCCGAATAGCCGCGCTTTATGATGCCGCCCTCTTTGACAGAGATCGGCGGGTCTTCAGCTATTCCTTTATCGAGGATCTCGTATATGTCCTCCATGGGATCGAGGAGTTTATTGATATCAGCAAAAATACCTTTGGAGAAAGACGACAGTCTTTCCTTGACGAAAGGAAGTTTGCCGAGTGAATTCCTGAGTGAAAGCAGGTCTCTTGCGTTGCACGTACCAAGCGAGACCTTGCCCGCCAGACGCTCGATGTCGTAAAGTCCCGTAAGGCTCTCGATTATCTCCTGTCTTGCGATATATTTTTCCTTAGCCTCTTCAACTGCATCAAGACGCTTGTTTATCGCCTTTACTGAGATAAGCGGCTCTTCTATCCACTTGCGCAGGAGCCTTCCGCCCATGGCGGTCTTGGTCCTGTCCATTGCCCAGAGCAAAGATCCTCTCTTGGTCTTTCCCCTGATGGTCTGTGTAAGCTCAAGGCCGGTCCTCGTCGCGTGATCGAGTTCCATCGAATCAGAGATCTTATAACAGTGGATATCTTTAAGATGCTTTACCTTCTCAGTCTGTGTCTCTGCCGCATAGAGGATCAAGGCTCCGCATGCGGAAACAAGAAGCGACGGATCGCTGAAAAGCTTAAGATTGTCTGGACGTATATCAGACTTGTCGATGCTGTCTCTGGCGAAATCGCGTTCGCTCCTTACGGTGATAACGATGTTCGTACCTGTCTTGATGGTCTGGCAACAGACAGTATCGGTAAACGCGGGATTGCAGATTATCTCGGAAGGCTGATATCTGCTGACGAGATTTATGAGATGCTCGTTATTGTCGATCTGAGTAAGCTGAGTGGCTTCGAAATCACCCGTCGAAATGTCCGCGCAGGCAACGCCGAACTGGGAGCCCACGCAGCAGATGCTCATGAGGTAGTTGTTCTTCCTGTCATCCAGGGCATCAGTAACAGTACCCGGAGTAAGTATCCTTATGAGTCCGCGCTTTACGAGGCCCTTTGCAAGAGCGGGATCTTCAAGCTGCTCGCAGATCGCGACTTTCCTTCCCTCGCTTACGAGCCTGTCGGCATAAGTCTGGTACGCGTGGAAAGGGATACCGCACATCGGGGCTCTCATTCCGTTTCCGCAGTCCCTTCTCGTCAGAACGAGTTCGAGGAGCTTGGCGCCTTCAATGGCGTCATCGAAGAACATCTCGTAGAAGTCGCCGAGCCTGTAGAACAGGAATGCGTCTCCCGCCTGTTTCTTCATCTCCACGTAGTGCTGCATCATCGGAGAAAGATCTTCGATCTTCATGTCAGCAAGTCTTAAAAGCCCGTCATTATTTTCCATCAGTAAAACGCTCCATCACGCCGTCGACCGAATAAGGTCTGGCATACTGAATATCAACACTGCAAAGACGTCCTTCGAGAGCGTCTTCGCAGAAACCCGCCTGAGCCTTTATCTCATCGGGGATCGTAAAGTTAACCAGATGATTTGAAATGGTCCTGCCGGAATAAACTCCGCCGCCTGCCTTGCTTATGCCTTCGATCAGTATCTCTTCCTTTCTTCCGACAAGTCTCTTGCAGGACTGTTCGGTCAGAGAATTCGTAAGTTCGGTAAGTCTTCCGAAACGCTCAGTAACAACATCCTGAGGGATCTGATCAGGGAACTCCGCAGCCTTTGTGCCGGGCCTGATCGAATACTGGAAAGTGAAAGCCGCGTCAAATGCTGCACGCTGGCAGATCTCAAGGGTCTTTACGAAATCCTCTTCAGTCTCGCCCGGGAAGCCAACTATGATATCCGTTGTAAGAGAGCCGCCCTTGACCCTGGACCTGAAATAATCAGCTATCCTCATGTATCCTTCAGCCGTGTAAGGCCTGTTCATACGCTTTAAAACAACATCAGAGCCTGACTGCAAAGCCAGATGCAGGTGCTTTTCGACGTTCGGGCGGTCTGCCATTATGTCGATGACCCTGTCTGAAAGATCCTTGGGATGCGAGGACATAAACCTGATCCTGGAGAACTCCGTGATCTTGGATGCCTCTTCAAGGATATCCGCGAAAGTCTTGCCGTCCTCATTGCCCTTTCCGTAGGAATTGACGTTCTGGCCCAGGAGCATTACCTCCCTGTAGCCCTTTGAAGCAAGCTCCTCAAGTTCTTTCATGATCTCTGAAAAGCTTCTCGAACGCTCTCTTCCTCTTGCGTAAGGAACAATGCAGTAAGTACAGAAGTTATTGCATCCGTACATAATGGGCACCAAAGCCCTGAACTTTCTCTCTCTTTCGATCGGGAAATAACTGTCCTCTGCAATATAGTCCTCACCGCAGATGCTGACGGAACGCTTATGCATGCTCACAGCGTCTCTAAGGAGCAGCGGGAATCTGTGCAGCTGCTGGGGATCGAATACCAGATTTACATAAGGATAGGATCTCTTGATCTTCTCGACGTTCTCGGGAACCTTCATCATGCAGCCGCAGACCGCGATTATCGAAGTCTCGCCTTTGCTGCAGAAGCTCTTGAAAACGCCAAGATTGCCGAAAAGGTGCTTGTCTGCATTCTCTCTGACAGAGCATGTGTTCATGACAACAACGTCTGCCGGAGCAAGCTCACCGCTTCCCTCGATCTTTTGAAGGCCCATGGACTGAAGCATTCCGGCAAGCTTTTCGCTGTCGGACTCGTTAAGCTGACAACCATATGTCAGAAGATTATATGTGGCAGGACGTCCCTTGCTCTTGGATATTCCGGAGAAATACTCCCTAAGTTCCTCTATCGCCTTATCAAAACCGGCCTTTTCGGAACTGTCTACTCTGATTACACTCATTTTATGACCTCATAAATTTTTCCTTGCTAATTATACAAGAAAATACCGCGAAAGAATCAATTTGTATTTTTTAATTTAAGTTATAGAATATACGAGTTAAAACTGCTAAGAGGGACAATAATGTCAGGAATCATAAACAAAGCTGCCAAATTGATCGCATCCGTTCTCCTCGCCGGAGTGTTTTCGCTTTCGCTTTTTGCCGTAAACGTCAAAGCGGACGATGTCTATCCGGATAACCCCGATGACGGCGTAATAACACAGAACGAGCAGCAGACCGATCTATTAAACGAAAAACACGACAACTGGCCGCAGATCAACGCGGCTGCATATATCCTTTACGACGCCACCAGCGGAGCGATCCTGCTCGGCAAGGACTATGAAACACAGAAAGAGCCCGCTTCCATGACCAAGGTCATGACGATCCTTTTGGCTCTCGAGCGTCTGAGCCTTGATCAGGTCATCACTGTCACCCCTGCAATGGCAAAAGAGATCCAGGCCCTTGAAAAGGACTACGTTCGTCTCGGCCTTCAGGAAGGTGAAGAAATAACCGTCAGGGATCTCGTCTACGCTTCAGTCCTTAAATCCGCAAACGACTGCTGCCTCGTCCTCGGTATGCACATGGGCGGCACCGAGGCTGAATTCTGCAAGATAATGAACGAAAAAGCCGTAGAACTCGGCTGCAAGAATACTCACTTCTCCTCAAGCTTCGGTTATGCGAAGCCAGATAACCTCACGACCGCTTACGATCTGAGCCTTATCCTCCAGGAAGCCGTCACCAACACCGAGTATTCCAAGATCGCCAAGACCTACACATATAAGATCTCTGCGACTAACAAGTACTCAAGCACAAGAGAGCTTACCAATTCCAGCAGGTTCATCAGCACCGCGGATTTCAAGTACGACTACTATGTCGGCGGCAAGACCGGCTATACCGATTCCGCGGGAAACACTCTCTGCGCTGCAGCCAAGAAAGACGACCGCGTACTCATCGGCGTCCTCTTCAATGCAGGCTCCTCCACTTCCAGATACAGGGACATGATCAAGCTCTTCGATTACGGATACACGGCCTTCACGACCGTGCCAATCACCGAGGCTGAGTTCACGCCGATCATCAACGACACAAGAAACCAGATGGTAAGGCTGATGTCTGAGACAAACCTCTACATTTCAGAAATGAAGACCGCCCTCACCTCCTATGTCACCACGACTTCAAGCAGAGCCCAGCTCGGAAGCACCAACAAGATCGACCTTTCAAAGACTACCATCGACTCGCAGGCCGAGGAGCAGACTTTGGAGATCCCTCTTTGCAAAGTCTATTCAGACAAGACATACGTTGTCGGAAAACTCGTTGTAAAGATCGAGCAGAAAGCCGGCGTAATCGAGATCAACCCGAAAAAGAAGACACACCTCACAGACGTCAGGCGCATCCTCGTGACTTTCGCCATTCTCTCGGGAATGATCCTGATCCTGATAATCGGAGCGCTCATCTTCCGTGCCAAGATGATCAGACGCAGACGGAACGAATCGACCAGAAGAGCGAACATGCTGTAATTTCAGCTACAAGTTTGTAAGTCAAAACCTATCAGATCCTTTCTGATAGGTTTTTTCATTTTGAGACATCCGTTATCAGCCGGATTTACCTATAAGAAATCGATTTTTGAATTCTGAGTGGTAATTGTGCTGCGTGCGCAGATAAAGCCGCCTCTTACTGCCTGATCGCGCCGACTACGCAGAACACGCCGAACATCACGGCATCACACGCAACTATCGTTGCGCCCAAAGGTGTGCCTGCGATCATTGAGATAAAGATGCCTGCGAGCGCGCAGAACACTGAAAAGACTGCCGAAGATACCGTTACGGCCTTAAAGCTCTTGAATACCCTCATCGATGCCATCGCCGGGAAGATAACCAGCGCTGATATCAGGAGCGAGCCTACGAGATTCATCGCCAAAACGATGATGACCGCGATAATAACGGCGATCAGGAGATTGTATGCACCTGTGCGGACGCCCGTCGCCTTTGCGAAAGTCTCATCAAAGGTTACGGCGAATATCTTGTTGTAGAACAAAATGAACACGATGACAACTATCACTGAAAGCACAAGGCAAAGCAGGACCTGTTCCTGTGAAAGAGTCAGGATCGATGCCGAACCGAAGAGCGTGCTGCATACGTCGCCCGCAAGATTTGATGCCGTGGAAAACTTGTTCATCAGCAGATAACCGAAAGCCAGAGCGCCTACCGACAGCATCGCGATAGCGGCATCACCTTTGATGGCGGCATTCTTTCCGAAAGCAAGAAGGATCACCGCAGCGAGCACCGTAACCGGAAGGACGATATACATGTTGTTGGTGAGCTTGAGCACCGAAGCGATGGCAAGAGCTCCGAAAGCCACGTGAGACAGACCGTCTCCGATATAAGACATTCTCTTAAGGACCAGCGTTACGCCAAGAAGAGACGAGCAGAACGCGATGAGAACGCCGACAATTACGGCGTATCTTACGAAAGGATATGACAGGTATTCAATGATCATCTGCATGCTGTCACTCTTCCTTCCCGCTCACGATCTTGAACTCATTTCCCCTGCCGCTCGCAAAGTATTCCTTCTTCTCGGTAAAGCTCGGATCGTTAGTAATGTGCAGTATGTGTGAAGCGTACTTCTTTGCAGCAGCTATATCATGCGAGATCATGATTATGGTCATTCCCTCGCCGTTGAGCTTTTCAACAAGGCCGTAGAATTCCTCAGTTACAAAAGGATCAAGTCCTGCAACGGGTTCATCCATCAGAAGTACTTTGGTCGCTGCGCAGAGCGTACGCGCCAGAAGCACTCTCTGCTGCTGTCCGCCCGACAGTTCCCTGTAGCATCTGTTGGCAAGATCGGCGACGCCGAATTTCTTCATTGCCTCCATGGCCGACTTCTTCTGGGCCGGAGAATAAAAAGGCCTGCTGCCAAGACGGCCTATAAAACCTGACAGGACGATCTCCTTGACTGAAGCCGGGAAATCGCGCTGAACTATGGTCTGCTGCGGAAGATATCCTATCTCGGAAAGCTTGAGGCCGTCTGTCACGACTTCGCCTGAAAGGGGCTTTCTAAGACCAAGGAGAGTTCTCATGAGCGTGGTCTTGCCCGTACCGTTCTCGCCTATTACGAAAACATAATCGCCCTCATTTATCTCAAATGAGAGGTCGCGGTAAAGGACAAGGTCGCTGAAACCTATTGTGAGATCTTTAGCTGATATGAGAGACATTACTTACCCTCAAAAGCAGCTGATGCGCACTTCTCGCAGATGCCGTAAAAAACGGTGCGCTTGGGATCGAGAACAAATCCGTGCTCTTCCCTAACATGCGCAAAAAAGCCGTTGATCTCGTCACAGCTCATATGAAACAGCTTGCCGCAGTCCTCACACTTCATGTGATAGCATGTTCCGCTGCAGCAGTTGTCAACGCCGATATATTCATAGCAAGCCGGAGATTTGTCATCGATCAGATACTTGTTGACCAGGCCGTCAGTCGTAAGACGGTCAAGACGCCTGTAGATCGTCGCGGCACCGATATTGATGCCCTGTGCTCTGAAATACTCTTCGATGTCCTGGGCAGTAAGATGCTTGCCGCTGTTGTCCTGCATGAACTTCAGGATCTCGGCGGACTGCTTGGTATTATATGTGCCTTTAGTATTACCTGCCATCAGACATCTCCGTATAATGATATGAAATGAATATGAAATTCATTATCATTTTACTTGGAAATGCCCCGTTGTCAAGGATTTTCGTTACCGTAATAGGATATCCAGTTGTGGAACTTCTTTCCCGCATCCTCACTCCACGGAGCGCATCTTATCTGTATGCAGGCAGAAGAAGTTTTATCAGACTTGGTGAAATACTCACGTTCATCAAATCCGCGGAGAGCATCTCTGACTTCATTCGCGATCTCCTTGGCATCATCATCGGTAAGCTTTTCATCCGTTATTATGTCAAGTTCAGGCGTGCCGGCAATTATCAGCCCGGTATCTTTCGATATGCGGAGATCCTTGACTTTAACCGTCAGGCCGAGTCCCTTATTCTCAAGTTTGCTGGCAATATCAGTCTTTTCGAGGAAAGCCTTCAGATAGTAATGGCCAAAGTCGCCGCTGGTGTACATGACATGGCCGCCTCCTGAGGAAACATACATCTCATCGACGGTGTAAGCAAAGCCAAGTTCACTGTCACGCATCTCGTGAACGACAATACTGTTAACTTCATGCTCACCGGTCTCTTCGCAAGGCCCCATCCAGTATTCTGCGAATTCATGCGCACTTTTGAAGCTCGTGTCATACCGATCTCCGGCCGCATCAGTGCTGAACGGAGTCATCATGCAGCCTGAAAACAGCAGTGAAATAATTAAGACAATGGGTACCAGTACATTCTTACGCATACTTACCTCCCCGGATATCAATTAATATCACCGTAGCATTCTGCCGGAAAGTCAGGATCACAGCAGCGGTTTTCTTCATTTCAGATCAATACCAGTCCTTATGCCTCTTAATGTAGATTATCTTCATGATCTGTGCAAATACCATGTAAACGGCCATGAGGATCAGGAGCCACAGCATGTAGCTGATGGTCATTACGGGAAGGCTGAAGAATGAAGCCACTCCGGTAAAGCCGATGATCAGCGTGACCGCAATGATCGCCAGCGTTGAAAGTGTAAGCTGGATCGATGCTCTGTCTCCGATAAACGGAAGCTTGGGCGTTCTGATCGTGTGGATTACCATCGTCTGCGAGATTACGCCGAACATGAACCAGCCGCACTGGAAGTATCCTGCGAGCTCGGGCTTGTTGTATCCGAAGATGAACCAAAGCACGAGGAAGCACAGAATATCGAGAACAGTACTGAGCAGTCCGAATGAGACCATGAAGCCCTTGATGCCTCCGAGGTCCCACTTCTTGGGTTTCTCAATGTAGTTGGATTCTACATGGTCAAAAGGCATGCCGAGCTGTGCGAAGTCGTTCAAAAGGTTCTGTACGAGGATATGTACCGGCAGCATAGGCAGGAACGGCAGGAAGATGCTCGCGATAAGTACCGAGAACATGTTTCCGAAGTTACCGGAAACAGACATCTTGAGATACTTGGACATGTTTGCGAAAGTGCTTCTGCCCTCCACAACGCCCTCATCGAGCACGTTGAGGTCCTTTTCGAGAAGAATGATGTCTGCGACTTCTTTTGCAATGTCGACGGCGTTATCAACTGAGATACCGATATCAGCCTGTTTGAGCGGCAAGCTGTCGTTGATACCGTCACCCATGTAACCGACTATGTGTCCTTTTGACTGGAACATCTTAACAACGCGCTGCTTCTGATAAGGAGAAAGCTTGGAGAAGATATCGCAGTTCTCGCATGCTTCTGCAAGCTGCTCATCAGACATCGCATCGATCTTTGCACCGGTAAGTGTCATTTCAGTTCTGAAACCAAGCCTGCCGCAGATGTTGATGGCAACGCCCTCGCTGTCACCGGTAAGAACAACCGTACGGACGCCGTTCTTTCTCAATGCATTGATGGCCGTGCCTGCGGATTCCTTCGGCGGATCGAGGAAGCCGACGAATCCGATGAGGACCATGTCGCTCTCATCCTGCACGCCGAAAACATCCACGCCGTGAACGTTGTTCTTCTGGGCAACCGCAATGACACGGATACCTTCAAGGTTGTTCTCTTCAGCGATCTTCTTTGCATTTGCGATGAGGTCGTCCGATATTTCCTTAACCTCGCCGTCGATCTCGATGAACGAACAGATAGAAAGGATCTCTTCAACGGCGCCCTTTGTGATGAGCTGACGCTTGCCGTTCTTATCCTTAAGAACGACGCTCATGCGGCGGCGCGAAAAGTCGAAAGGAATCTCATCTTCCCTGACGTATGCTTCCTTAAGAAACGAAAGGTCCTCTTTTTCTGCACGGTTGATGATGGCAACGTCCATCAGGTTCTTAAGACCCGTCTGGAAATAGCTGTTGAGGAATGCGTGCCTTAAGATACGCTTGTCCTCACGGCCCAATACGTCCATGTACTTCTCGAGGATGATCTCATCCTGTGTGAGCGTACCGGTCTTATCGGTGCAGAATACGTCCATCTCGCCGAATGTCTGGATAGCGCCCAAACGCTTAACGATGGTCTTCTTGCGGGACATGTTGATAGCGCCCCTTGCAAGAGATGAGTTCATGATAACCGGCAGCATCTCAGGCATGATACCGACCGCAATGGTGATACCGAACATGAGAGACTGGAGCCATGAGCCCTTTGTAAGGAAGTTTGCGATAAAGATAACAGGTACTGTTACGAGCATGAAACGGATGAGAAGCTTGCTTACTGAATCAAGATTCTTCTCAAAAGCGCTCTTCTCCTCATAGGAGTTGAGGCTCTTTGCCATGCTTCCAAAATACGTATCTCCGCCAGTTGTAAGGATTATTGCCCTGGCAGAACCCGAGACGATATTGCTTCCCATGAAGCCGATATTGGCAAGGTCAGTAACACCCACGCCTGTTTCCGCAGTCGTGAACTTCTCTACGGGGTTGCTCTCACCAGTGAGCTGGGACTGGTCGATGAACAGGTCCTTTGTCTCGATGAAACGCACGTCGCCGGGGATCATGTCGCCTGAAGCGAGCTTTACGATATCACCGGGAACGATTTCTTCTATCTCAACCTCAGTCTCAACGCCGTTTCTGATAACATCAAGCTTATTGGTGATCATGCCCTGGAGCTTTTTGGCCGCATTGTTTGACTTCTCTTCCTGAACGAAAGAGATCACCGCAGAAATTATGATTACCGCAACGAGCATGATAAACGTGGCAAACGAAGGCTCGTCAGCCAGAATAACGTCCGTTACGAAAGTGATCGCCGCAACTACAAGCAAGACGATGTTAAATGGGTTGATAATGGCATCACTGATCCTCTGTGCAAGATTCTTCTCCTTGCCGAAATCAATGATGTTCTTACCGTATTCCTCAAGACGGTCAGAGGCCTGAACGGGATCGAGGCCGTCCTCATCCGTCTGATACTTTTCAAAAAGGGCTTTTTGTTCAAGGCCGCTAAATTCGAGAAGGATCTTCTCAACTTCACCGCGGCGCTCTGTGTTGTCTTTTTTCTTCATAATCCATTCCTCATTCAATAAACTGAAAAAAGGATACCATTTACTGCAAATGCAGGCATAGTGGCAAATTCTACAACTTGGACGGTCCTAACCTGAAGAGTTGTTAAATATTTATGATATAATTCCCTTGGATAAGGGAGATCAGGCAATGCTTTACAACAAAGACAACCCCCAGTGGTTTTTCAGCGAAGAACAGTTTATCAGCGCAGAAGAGTCTGACCGTATCGTTAATGAATACGATCAGCTCTGCAGGAACATGCTTAAGACCGATATCCGTGACATCAACCGGAAGTTCTACGGAATAAAGGAAACGGCCGACCCTGAGGATCGCGAAGCCAACCGCAAAAAGCAGCTGATCGGAGCTGTTTTCGGCATTGTCATCTTCGCCGGCATGATCCTTTCTCTCATCTTTAAGCAGCTTGTGCTGTTCGGTTATATCGGTTGTTCTTTGTTCTTGATAGCAGGCATTTCAATGATGCTCACCGGCAGAGGCGAGGTCGTTGAATCCACCAGCAAGATGATCCTCAACAGAGGTATCGGCACCGCCATATCTCTAGGTTCAGCATTATTGATCCTTCTGATATTCTTCAGAAAGCATTTTTCTGATTCAGAGGTCTTCCTTCTGCTGTTCGTGATTACTTTCGGTCTTGCAGGACTTGCTCTTCTTTTCGCGGCGATTTTCAGGACTTCTTCCGGCAAGTTCATCTATACCAGAGAAGTCAATGCAACCTGCACCGGCTATGTGCGTACCGTTCAAAGGGAAACATCAGATAGCAACCGCAGATTCACTTACGTCTGCGTTTCCCCGCTGTTTTGCTATTCCGTTGACGGAGTACAATACGAGGCCATATGGGACGAATTTGTTTATAAAAAGGATGTTGATATCTCCGTCGGGCAGACAGTTCCAATCAAGGTCGACCCGAGACGTCCTGAAAACATAAAATCACCAGCCACAACTCATCCGTTCACTGTCACTTTTGAGATCTTGATGGGTGTTGCTTTCACAGTGATCGCGGCAGGTCTTGGCTTCTATATCCTGACCGGCAATGCAAAGAACATGAAGCTTGAGACAAAATGGCATCCTGCCATCGAAAAGATCAACGGTGAAACTGAGAGCAGCCTTACCAAGATAACCGATGAGATGATCCAGACAATGTACAAGGAAAAACTGGGGTCTGATCAGACATGGTATGTTGAGACCGCCGTAGTGGCTCAAATAGAGACCTCGGACGAAGGCAAGGCAATCACATTCACAGACGAGGCTTTCAACGGGATTTTTTACAAGGACGGAAACGTGCCTGAACCAGGCACTTCCCTGATCATCTTCTACACCGTAGACGTCACCAGGCTTTTGAGCGGCAAGCATTACAAGAGGATGTTCACTACGGCTGATCCTGCGAAATACGTGTATTCAGGATCTCACACCGCCTATAAGATGGGGAGCTAACCTTAAGGTCAGTCTTTTTTCAGACGGCCGATCTTCTTGGCGGTATATTCTTCTATCTGACTCCAAAGACCTTTGAGCTGCTTCTTGTGAACGCACAGCTTTTCGGTGCAGTTGCTGCACTCGAGATATCTGTTCGTGTTTTCAGAGAAACGCTCAGGATACTTATAGAATGTAATCTCCCATCTAACAAGGAGTGCAACCGCCAGGGTCAGAAGGCTCCATGTAAAGACTCCTCTGATGAAGAACAGCGGCGTAAACATCATTGCGTAGTCCCAGTTATAGATCCTGCACGAACCGCAGCACTTGTTCTTAAGCAGTATCGACTGGAACGGACAGTAAAAGAGTATGCAGATCATGTCGCAGACCGAATACGCAAGACAGAGCAGGAACATAATGCCCTTATCAAAGATATCGAGCATGTAGAGGGCTCCGAAAATGCAGTTTAATACGGCCCAGACGAGCGCTACGAGCATAGTGGCATTGTTGTCAGCTATCTTTATCTCGGTCTTCCCTGATTTGATATAGTTCCTCTTGAACTGCTTCTGGCATCCGGGGCTCTCATATTTTGACGGGAAGAACCTGAATACCATTTCCACAGCGAAAACGGACCATATTATCAGGGATACCGCGGTCTGCCTGCCGATGCCGGGTTCCGGAAAGACGCGTGACTGAACGCGGTATAAGACATATTCGACGGCAAGCAAAATAAACAGGACTGACCTGTATATCAGTCTGAAATAATGGATCATGCTTACTGCCGTAAGCTTCTGCCTTCTCTTCTTTCCATCCATACTGCGAATTATATCACCGGAACTAAGACGCAAAACCCGAGTTCACTCAAATTTCACACAGTTCAATTAAAGTTCATTTCAAGTTGAGGGTGCATACTGAAATCAAGTTGATAAACCCATTTCATAACTCCTTACCTGTTTGACACCCGGATATACATCCGGGTTTTCTAATGTCATGTACAGGCAGTGCTGGAAGAGGAATTTAAGCAGATCACAATGCACATCATGATTGCAACTTCCTCAGCGATAATGGCCGCAATGGTGTTATTGATGACAGCGCTTCCTACAGCGTAATCATAAAGCTGGTCATGTTCACCGGAGAGCACGTCGGCCACGAGAATGGCAGCAAACATAAGGCGTTCCTTCATGTCCATCGACCAGTTTCCGAACCCCTTGTTTGCCTTGAGCATTGCTTCAACCTCAATGATCGTATCAACGAGTTCGTCTTTATGCATATCAAGTCCGATGAGCGCTGCCAGAGAAGCAAACTCATAGTAATTTCCGTACTTGGCACCATGCTCCCTGAATGTATCAAACAGCACTGCAGCCTTATCGCATTTCTCGGTAATTGAGCCGCTGCTCAATATAAGCAGCTCGCTTAACCCCTGAAGAGCATTGGCATCAGCCTTAACCTTAAGCGTGTTCTTAAGATATGTGTAGCACTCTTCCATCTCGTCGATGATTGTATCGGTGTCTTTGTCCATCATGGCAAGAAGGACCGCAAATACAATATCGTTCTCGTCAGTCAGGATCGGATGCTTCTTGCTCATCTTCTTCAGGATCTCTTCATATCTGGAAGTGATCTTTTCTGCTTCATTCTTCTTTCCGAGATCGACTATCACCATGGAAGCGAGCACCAGGCCTGCATATTCCATGATCCTCTTTCCCCTGACGGTCTTATAGACTTCAAGAACGTCATCGATATAGCGCTCAGGATCGTTTTGCAGCGACATCTTGGTTACAACATCAATCTCACAGGTTGATCTGAATGTCGAGAAGATTCCAGCCTTTGAAGAAAGGATCTTTTTGCACTCCTTTATCTTATCGGAATCTATTCTTTTGTTCGCACCAGTCATGACAAGACTGGACACAACATAGTTAAGTTCGTATTCGACCTTGAAAAGCTTACTGGCTGCAAGCCTGTTTTCAACAAACAGATTTACCTTCTGTTCAAGTTCAGGAATCATAAAAATACCTCTTCAAATCAAAATTGCTAAAAGATATTTTAGCATTATTTCTCCATATAGAACCATATGAAAGACCTGCGCGCGAAATCCTCATCCACTAAGTCTTCGATATACCCTACTTCCTGAAGTTCGGTAGTGATGTTTCTTTCCGTTTCGAATGACCTGTCAGTGATTCGGGTCCACGTCTGATACGGACCTTTGCGTTCAAAGAAAGAATCGTAGTATTCCTTATCCTTGAAAACAATGATCTGAGAATTCCACAGTTCCGGATAGACAATGGCTCCTACGACCTTGCAGAAGCCATAATCTTCAGGCGTTTGGCTGATCAGGCGTTCTGTTTCTTCGATCCACTTACGGCAGAAGGCAGTCTTAACCTTGCCGTAAGTCTTGGGCTTTTCAATCCAAGGATCGGACGGAACCTCAAGGCAATTAAACTTACCTTCGAAGTCAAAGAAATCATGGTGATCTTCAATCGCTTTAATAAGAGCCTTGAGTTTCCTTCTCTGGCCTCTGACCTTTTTATTCCACATATACGCTTATCCTTAATCGATCCACCATTCGGGAGTGAGCTCACCGAGCTTCATGACACGGTCACTTGCGTAATCGATCATGATCTCGATGTCCTTGTATTTTCCGGGCATAAGCTGGGTCATCAGTTCCCTGCAGGCGCCGCAGGGTGCGCCCTTTCCTTCGTTCGGAGGAATGCAGAGCACCCTCGCTATCTCGTATTCACCGTTGGTGATCATGTTGAAGATCGCGTTTCTTTCAGCACAGATACCAAGCGTTGATGCGGTATCGATGCAGACACCTGTATAGATCTTTCCGGTTTTTGAAAGCACTGCCGCGGAAACCCCACCGGCAGTCACATAATCGGAGATCACCTTTTCGCCAATTACCGCTTTTGCGGCATTATACATTTCAATCCATGTCTTATCCATTGATATTTACCTCTCTTATCAATTCATTAATGTGTATCTCAACACTGTCCAGGCACGGAACCGGACAGTTTTCCGCATTTAAGAGCAGCGGAAGCTCAGTACAGCCCAGAATTACGGCCTCGATCCCGTCCTTTTCCTTCATCTTGGTTATCAGGGTCTGGAATTCTTTAAGCGTAGATTCCTTGACTATGCCGACTTCGAGTTCCTCGTAAATCCTCTTTGCGACCAGCTCCCTGTCATCTTTTTCAGGAATGACGACATCGATCCCGCAATCTCTGAAAGCCTTTTTCATGTAGTCTTTTTCCATCGTAAAGATCGTTCCGAGAAGGCCGATCGTCTTATAGCCTCTGGCCAAAGCCTCGCGGCAGACGGCCTGAGGGATGCTGATCATGCTGACACCGGTCTTTTCGCAGATCTCATCAGCGACAACATGCATTGTTACAGCGGTCAGCGAAATGACCTCTGCCCCGCTCTTCTTCAGGTTCAGGACCTTCTCCGAAAGATAATCCGCAAGAAGTTCGTAGCGCTCATCAACGACATAGCTCCATGCCCTGCGGAAATCAACGCTGTCAATGACGACATCAGGCATTGCCCTGCCGGATGTCATCTTATCGATCCTTGAATTAAGTTCCTTATAGTACATAAGCGTGGACTCAGGGCCCGTTCCGCCTACCAAACCTATCTTTTTCATGTTTACCTCCTTATCAAAGGAAACTCATATCTTGAGATTATACAATAGAGGCTGCCTCTTTATTTGAGACAGCCTCCGGAATGATCGTAATTTGGAACGAATCTTTAGTTGAGCTCGTAGCCCTTTTCGACCATGCTGAAGATGCTGTAGTTCTCTTCTTTGAATTCAACGGTAACCTTTCTCATCTGGCCGTCATTGCCCTTGAAGAACCAGCATACAAGGATAACTCCGTCAGGATACATTCCGTAGCACTGGATCGCATCGTAACCGCCGAGCTTAACACGTGCGCCGGTAGGCTTCGTAACGCCTGCCTTCTCCATTGATGCCATCTGAGACTTGGCAAGATCTTCAGCGGAATAATCAACATCAAGAACAAACAGTCCGATGATCGCGCCGCTCTTCATATCCTTAGCCTGCTCGTGCTCTACGACTTCCTTGGAGAAACCGCCTAACTCATGGAAAGTTACCCAGGTACCCTCAGTAAGCTTAACAGTACCTGTCTTTGCATTACCGACAGATGAAAGGCCTAAACCTTTCTTGGATTCAGAAGGTTCTGTTTCCTTTTCTGTCTCTCGGGTAGTAGCTCTCGTAGACTCTTCAGTTTCCTCGGGTGCTTCCGTTGTCTCCCTTTCGGTCTCACGTCTTCTGGTCGTTTCCTCATACTCCGTGGTTGTTACTCGGGTACGCTCTGTGTTACGTGTATACTTCTTTTTGCTTGAAGAAGCATCGCTTATGCCGTAGATGATCGCAAAGATCCATACAGCAACGAGTATTCCGGAAATGATGACGCCGGCAATACCCATGCCCTTGCCCTTCTGATTGCTCTTGTTCGCAGCGATAAGGCCTATGATCGAAAGGATCAGACCGATAATGGCCGTAGTTCCGAGCAATACGATCGAAACAAGTGAAACAATGAAACCTACAATGCACAAAACGTTAGTTTTCTGTGCAGCAGACGTATTTGCGCTGTATACCGGTGTTACGTTAACCGGATTTGTGTTTACGGGGTTAACGGGATTGTACTGCTGTACGGGCGCAGCTGCCGGTGTATCAGGCGTTAAAGCCGCTCCGCAGTTAGCGCAGAATTTTACGCCGTCATTGTTTTGAGTTCCGCAATTAGGACAAAACATTATCTTTCCTCCTTATAAGCCGGTAACGGCTAAAATGGTCTAACATATTAAAGTGCCGTCAGTTTATTTTAATAAACCGTTGTTGTCAAGTCATTTGCGGAATATTAAGGTCACCCGGCCGCCAAAACCTTATCGATGACAGGGCCCCAATACTCAGCCAGTTTATCAGACATTTCCATATAGTAAGATCCCTGTTCTTCCGGCTTGCTCCTTCCGCCCATGTTCAGCACGAAGAAATACAGTTTGTCATTGTAACGGTAAACACTGATAACATTCTGACCGTCCTCATATTTCGCACGTATACTGATCTCGGAATCATCCATCTTCATATACTCTTCAAGCTGGGTATTCGGATCAAACCTAAGGCTTAATTTATCCAGGTGCTTCATGTAGTACGAAGAATCGTAAGACTTGCCCTCATTGTAGAGTTTAATGAACTGATCCTTGTCGAATTCAACATTGTAGATATCACCAGGCTTATCGATCTTATAGTTCGAAGTTACATGGAACTCGCATTTGATATCGCCCTTGATACTCCAGATCTTATCTTTTGCCCTGAACAGACCACAGCCCGTCATCAGGCAAACGGCCATAACCAATACGCATAGTGAAGCAAGTGTCTTTCTCATATTTAATTCCCCTATTCCTGTAAAAACAGATTACCCGGAGATTCCGTCCCCGGTTTTCACATTATAACCATAATAAAGCTTACTTATCAAAATAAAAACCATTCAAATAAAATTTCAGATAACAATATCAA
>JAEEGL013895071.1_pt1 | contig 23425 bp, 16 predicted proteins | sample 9134231 | NCBI WGS metagenome assembly JAEEGL01 (sample SAMN16246548, study PRJNA631951) | gut metagenome | biome: gut microbiome; feature: rumen; material: fiber-attached | host: Bos | place: Iran: Karaj | collected 2018-10
CTTCGATGGTCATGGCGTTGTAGCAGCTTGCACGGAAGCCGCCAACGTCGCGATGTCCCTTCACGCCGACCATGCCCTTGCTGGTAGCGAACGACATGAACTCGTCCTGCAGCTCCTGATACTCGGGCTTGAGTACGAAGGTGATGTTCATGCGCGAGCGGCTGTCCTCCTCGGCTGTGCCGACAAAGAGTTTGTTGCGGTCGATCTCGCCATAGACGATCTCGGCACGCTCAATGGCGCGACGCTCCATCTCCTTGACACCGCCGGCTGCCTTGATCCACTTGAGGTTCTGCAGCGCGCAGTAGATGGGCACGGTAGGAGGCGTGTTGAACATGCTGCCCTTGCTGACGTGGGTCTGATAGTTGAGCATCGTGGGAATGGGGCGGCTCACCTTGCCCAGCAAGTCTTCCTTGATGATGACGAAGGTCACGCCGGCCATACTCAGGTTCTTCTGAGCGCCACCGTAGATCAGACCGTACTTGCTCACGTCGATGGGACGCGAGAAGATGTCCGAACTCATGTCGGCCACCATAGGTACAGGGCTGTCGAGGTCCTTCAGGATCTCCGTGCCGTAGATGGTGTTGTTCGTTGTGATATGGAAATAATCGGCATCCGTAGGAATCACGAAGTCCTTGGGGATGTACGTGAAGTTCTTGTCCTTGCTGGAAGCTACCTCTACGACCTCGCCGAAGAGCTTGGCCTCCTTCTCGGCCTTAGTAGCCCATACACCCGTATTCAAGTAAGCGGCTTTCTTCTCCAGGAGGTTGAACGGAACCATGCAGAACTGCAGGCTGGCACCGCCGCCGAGGAAGATGACGCTGTAGCCTTCGGGGATGCTCAGCAACTCCTTGAACAGAGCTACTGCCTCATCGACGACAGGCTGGAAGTTCTTGGCACGATGGCTCATTTCCATCAGAGAGAGGCCACTGCCCTCGAAGTCGAGGCACGCAGCAGCCGTGGCCTCCATCACCTCGCGAGGGAGTTTCGAAGGGCCGGCATTGAAATTGTACTTCTTCATAGAATGATGAATTAAGGGTTATACGTTAAGATTCATGCCGCGAAAGTACAGCTTTTCCTTCACATAGCCAAACTTTCTTAGTAAAAAAGTTCCCGTTTTCGTTATCGTTAACGTTTTTATTTGTACCTTTGCGGCGAGATTCAAATTGCCCGAATAGCTACTATCCTATTTTAGTAGGCTCAGGGCACTCCACACAGACGCAACAACCAATTATTATATGCTTATGAAAAGAACTTTACTCACCCTCCTTGTGGCTATTGCCACAATCGCCGCACAGGCACAAGTCACCTTTGAATGGGGCAAAGCCGAATGGAACATCCAGGACGGCCGCGTCTACGAGAGCATTGAAGAGTTCAACGCCAACCCCGTCACCCTCACCTACCCCAACCCCTCGGGCTTCACGCTGACCTTCTTCAACATCCTGGCCATCAACTACGACGTCTACATCGACGATGCCAAGGAGCCCATCGAGGCAGGGTCGTCACGCCAACAGGGAACGGACATCGCCCTGAGCTATGACTTCCCCGAAGGCCACGACTTCCGCATCGTCGTCAAGGAGGCCCTGCTGGCTCAAGCCAACATCGCCACCTACACCACCGACACCCTCTCCATGAACGAGGACCAGTACACCATCAGCTTCCGCATCAACGGACCTGAGATTGTCCAGACCTACAACGCCGAAGCCATCATGTCCCTGGCCATCGTCGACCAGGAATGGCTGCTCACCTACTCCATCCTCGACCCTGCTGCCATCTGCCGCGACCTCGGCATCAACGATGTCAGCGAGGCACAGCTGCTCGGCCTCAACGTGAACGGCTCCTACAACGGCTCGTTCCTCGACCCGCAATACGGCGCTGCCTACTTCGATGGCTGGCGCGATGCCGATGGCGAGTACACCACCTACTGGGGCGGCTACAACAAGATTGCCGGCCACAACGCCTATCCCGCCGTCTATTGCATCAAGCTCAATGAGACCTGCGACACGCTCAAGTACTACTTCTATGACTTCTGGAAGGAGTACAACCCCGACGATCCAGGCGAGGTTCCCGGTTCTGGCACCGAGACATCCGGCGTGAAGTACAACGCTCCCCAGCGCGCCCCCGAGACGCATTACAACAGCATCATCTGGGACTGGGAGAACGAAGACGGCACCATCACGCAGTACACCCGCAACTATCGTGTTGACGAGGGTCAGAGCTACAGCGCCAGTTTCCTGATCAAAGCCGACAAGAAGGCTGTGAAGATCAACGCTACCATGAACTTCGTCAGCATCGAGGAGTACGAGCAGTACCTCCACGTCAACGACACCCAAGCCAGCCTCGACGGCAAGCCCGTAGCCTACTACGACCTCTCAGGACGTCGCCTCAACGCGCCCCGCCGCGGCTTCAACATCGTCAAGCTCAGCAACGGCAAGGCGATTAAGATCAGCAAGTAAGCCCCCTGTACACCGATTTAACAGCAATGGCATCCAAAATCATTGGGTGCCATTGTTTTTATTATAATAGTTCCCTTTGAACAGCCTGTGAGGTTGAGAGATCTCTTTCGTTGGATGCCATTACTTGTGGTGCTCCTTCCGAAACTGCATGTCCAGCCAATTAAGAACATACAGACGAAAATAAGTCCCAAAATTTGGACGTTCGCACAAAACATATTATCTTTGCACCGTAAACAAATAAAAAAGAAGAACTATGAACACTTCTGAGCAAGTATTCACCCCCGAACAGTGGGCTCGACACGAGCAATTCGTTGCTATGTTCCGTGCTGCCAAACAACGTAAACGCGAATGGCAAGCACGTAAGGAGATTGAGCTATCGGCTCAAGAAGAGTATGCTCGCATGCGTCGTGCCGAAGTCGATGAACTATTCAAAGATTAACGAATGAATCCTTTTGACATTGAGCGCATCAATCGTGTTTCCCCATATAAAGTGGAACTCATCGATGAAGAATATGTTTTCGAAACTGACTACGACATTCGTTATTCAGTCTGGTTCGAATACCAACCTCTGCCCGATACAGATGTCGTTTCCTATTGGTTCAACCTCACTAATCGAAGTCAAAAACCATCACCCCTTGATACGAAGATTCGCAACACAGTAATCTTCATTCTCGAGGAGTTTTTTCGCACCAATCCTGATGTATTGCTCTACTTGTGTGATACGGCAGATGACCTCCAAGCGATGCGTTCACGCCTTTTCCTGCGATGGTTCAATGCCTACGGACGGCAAGCGGAGTACTACACCCGAACAGAAATGGTGAAAGATGAAGATGAAGAGAATTATATCGCCATCATCGTCAAACGTTCACACCCCCAAATCCAATTTATCATCGACACTTTTGACGAACAGATTGCTATGTTCCGTGCCAACAAGCCTTGACACTCTTATAGAAATGGTTGGTCTCTTCGGCACTTCGGAGCACTCAGCCTTGCCGTTTTGCCTTGCAAAAAGCCATTATCAAACTCCGGGGAGAACCATAGTGCACAAGGGGAGAAAGTAAGAAAGTAAGAAAGTCACTTGTAGACAGGAATGATTTTCACTTTCGGCGGCAATTATAGATTATCATAATAATATATAATATACTTATAATTTATTATTATATATATTATAATAATTATATATTAATAATATATACTTATTATATTCCTTTTCTTACTATGTCGTTATGCTTATTCTTGTCTACAAGTCAGCTGAAATGTCTGTTGGCATATTGCCGGCTCTTTGCAAACTGAAATTCATTCCTGTCTACAAGTGACTTTCTTACTTTCTTACTTTTCCTACTTTCCATGCCGTCTCTCGTGACGTCTTGCAAACTGAAAATCGTTCCTGTCTACAAGTGACTTTCTTACTTTCTTACTTTCTATGCCGTCTCTCGTGGCGCCTTGCAAACTGAAATTCATTCCTGTCTACAAGTGACTTTCTTACTTTCTTACTTTCTATGCCGTCGTGATGGGAAGTAGGCAAGGATATAACGACTGACCTCCTCCCCCCAAAAGGGAGAGTCGGAGCTTAAAGCAAGGGCGGAATGAGCCAAGCAAACTCGCCCACGTAGTGCTTCACCCCAGCCTACAATACGAGGTCACACTGGAGAGTTGTGCCTACTACTTCATTATGGCCAAAACTAAGATTACGATGGATGATGCACGGTGGCCAAATCGTAACATACGAGCCAGTTGCCATCAAGAGCCTCACCGGGACGTCTTACGAGGGCGGGCGTTAAATAAGTATCATTGGCATACTCCTCTCTGAGTACTGCGCCATTCCCTGCATGATTATGTTCAAACATATAACTATGGGCTACTCTTTCCTTTAACACCCAAGCATTATATGTCGGGAAACCGCCATCCCAGGGGAATGGATGAGTACGGTGACATCCGCCATGGAGACCTTCTGTCTTCCGATCATCTTCATCCATAATGCCATTTCCATTATAATCGAAGAAGATGTACCCTCGTTCTGCGTTAGTGCAGCATTGAGCCGTCCAATATTCAGGATGTGCACAAACAGCCACAAATTCTTGTGGTGCGAATTGCTCTGCCGAAATAACAGGCCTCGAATAAGCTTTCCTTTCCATTTCTTTAAGAATAAAGTAGTTAACGAATATAGTTTTCTATAGTGTTCTATTTATGTGTTCTCAAGGATAGAATGAGGTTTGTGTTGAGTTTCTTTGACTCTTCCAGAAGCAGACGTCATGTGCAGCGTGATGTGTTCGCCAAAACGTCGTTTTATATGTTCGATATCACATTCTAAAGACGTTGCAAATATATATAAATTTATAGTATATAGATTAAAGAATAGATGATTTTTTTAATTTGTTAACGGAAAGGAAAGGGATGGCTATGAATTTTTATAAAATTAACAAAACACCAAAGCCCGCCAAGCATTGCTCAGCAGGCTAAGGGGTATGTGAATAGACCTAAAAGGGTTTAAGCTTCAAGTAACGAGTAGAGAGGGAGGATGAACAATACCTACAATTACTTAAGAAGGATTCTTTATTGTAAACTCGTCCTCGTTCAATTGGCGTGTGCAATGGCCATTATTCCCGTTTTCACCTCGCCAAACTCGAACGGGTATGGTCCTACTTGTAACCTCTTGGTACGTATAATTACGTAGTGGAACCAACCAGCCTTTGGGGAAAATATTATCTATACTTGTATTTTTAGGAACCGTAACCTCATGAGTTTCACCACATGGAGAATAAACCTGACCCTGAGTTATATGTGTATCTGTTCTTTCATCAAATACACCATCACCATTATCTAAATAAATGTGATAATAACCATAGGTAGCGCCATAAACTGTAACACTAGCGTCACACCAAAACTCGTACGTTACGTACGTCTCACTAGGCGGGCATACTGCGACGAACTCTTGCGGCTCAAAGCGTTGAGCTGCCATTAGTGGTTTTGAATAAGTTTTCTTTTCCATTTCTTTATTGGGTTTTCTATAATTTAATAATCGATGAATGATCTCAGGGAAATACTCGAACTTCCCAGTCAGAGTAAGTTTTGTCTTCACCACAGATGTGGATTGGACTTCAGAAAGTGTGAAATAACTATAATCGTATTCTTCAAAATATGGGGATAACGCTATACCCCCTCTTAAATCGGTGCAAATTTACGTAGTTCTTCACAAAAAGACAACAAAAACCATCATGTAGTATCCAAATAATCACATAAATTAACAGATTTAGCATGATTATGAATAAACGTTTACACTTATTAACTATGCGATAATAGATATTTTGCTAAATGAACGATTGATTGGAGGGTCACAACGAATGTGGCCAGCAGTCAACACCTCATGGAAAAGAATGTCTGGATAAAAGCTGAGGACTTTGGCCCTCACAGGCACATAAAATAATCTGTCCGCGAAAAATGCCGCAAAAAATTACAATATTACATACTTATTCCGTAAAGTATTATATGACAATAGGTTACCACTCTTGAAAAGCATGTATGACATATGTATTTACGAATGTAAAAATGTATATTTGCCTCCATTCGCGCCATTTCACACGAATATACGCTCAGAGCGACGCCAATATACGTGTAGCTCGACGCGAATATTCGTGTAGCTTGTTCGGTCGCGACCGAACGAACGGAGCAACGAAGGGTTGTTGCGATCAGGAATGATGGCGGTCTGTTGGCTGGACGCTCGCAATGAAAGCAGGATAGGTTGGAGCATAAAAAAGCCCCCAGATGGTCTGGGAGCTGTAACTGAATGTGAGGGCGAAAAAATGGGATGTGGAATGGTTGGAGCTAACGCTTGCAACATAAATCCAACATTTAACCATATCCCTTACCCTCTAATTGAAGGTACCTCATTGATTCTTGTCTAAGTTCACTTCGTTAACGGTACCTTTTTAATTGTATTCCTCTACGCCTTCACAGGTTTGAATGGGTTTTCTTTTCCTTTTCTCTGATGAATAAATGATCGTATCTTGTCGATAGTATGTCAAACACGAGCAATCGTGCGTTCTTTCACTTTCTAATTCGTTTGCAAAAGTACGTATTCTTTTCGAAATACAGACTCATCTTTAATAAGAAATTGGGAGAAATTAACATCTTTTAAAAAGTACGGCCCCAATCTTGCGCTTACAGCTATATGATAGTCAAAAGCAATCCAAAAAATAGTCTATTGAAGGAGTGTCGTTGCAACAGGGCCTGAAAAAATAGTGCCGGGCTTCGCAGCGGGGCACTACAGACTTTTACGCAAAAGTTTCTTAGAGAATGCTTCGAAGAAAAAATAGGGATGTGTTGATACGTATTCTGAAAGAATAGGATGGGTAATCGGACCTTAGGAATCGTTGGGATAACCAGGCTTAGTCATACTCCATGCCGTTACCTTTCCATTACCTGCATGATGCCAAGTGTAATTACTACAGGCAGCGTAGCGGTGTACAATGGGCACATTCATGTCATCAAGACTAGTAACGCCATGTGAACTATTAATGGCATTTTGGCAATACAACTCTGTTTCGCCATAAAATTGAGCTTAGCTATACTCTTACGGTTCAAAACGCTCGGCCACAAGCACGGGCTTAGAATAAGTTTTCTTTTCTATATACATATAATAATGTGTTTAAGATCGGACTTTCATCTGCCAAACGGACAGCATTCATCGTTGTCGAAATTCTAACGGGAGAACCCATTTAACTAATAAGTTTTCTTTATTCAGATGCCAAAGGTATAACAAAATCTATAGAAATTGAGAAGAATGAATACGCAATTTATATTTATTAACTAAGTAATTAAGCAAGAAGACCACGTTTAAGTACCTTTAACGCAAATAAAGACAGTAAGCATGTACGCAAGGTAATTGCATCAAGAACATAAGTCCCCGATTACGAGCGTCAGAATAATTCTCGGAAAGTATTAGCAAGAATAAAGCAAAAGGCACAAAGTCCATGCTTTGTGCCATCTGCGTTACTAAAGAATATAGTCCCCCTACTCCACCTTCATGACGAAGCCACCGCCCGAGGCGAGGTCGAGCTGGAGGGGACGACGTCGGTCGAGGTTGAACGTCCGGACGACATAGTCCTCGGCAACACGCTCGGCATTGGGGCCATCGGCATAGAGGGTGACGGCATGCTCGGCTTGACGGTCGAGGCCAAGGGCATCGAAGAGGTCGGGCAGTTGGATCTGACGTGCCTGCCAGTTGGTCTGCCCGCCTATCCACCAGGTCGAACCCGCACGGCGAGCTACGACGATGTACTCTCCGAGTTTGCCTGCGAGAACACGCGTCTCGTCGACATCATTCGGTATTGAGGCGAGGAAGCGCGTATACTCAGGCTCAGCCTCATAACGAGTGGCAGCATCGGCCAGCATCGAAATAGGCGCATCATGGACGACGTAGGTGGCCAACTGATGGCAGCGCGTACCCATCGACATCGGATGCGAGTAGATGTCCTTGAAGTCCTTCAGCTGCGCGTTGTGCATAGCCCCAGGCGTGAAGTCGACGGGACCAGCCATTCCACGGATGAAGGGGAAGGTGACATCGTACTGCGGCATATCCTTCTTGTCGGAGTTCCACTTGACCTCCTCCATGCCAAAGACGCTCTCGAAGTTGATGACGTTGGGATAGGTGCGATTGAGACCTGTAGGCTTGTAGAATCCATGATAGTCAAGGACGAGATGGTGGCGGGCAGCTGCTTCAGCAATCCGATAGGCCATCTCTACGGCTGTCTGATCGTCGCGATCGAGGAAGTCGACCTTGAAGCCTGCGACGCCCATGTCGGCATACTTCGCGCAAGCCTCCTCGAGGTGCTCGTCGAGAACGTTGAAGACAGTCCACAGAATAACGCTCACGCCTTTGGGACGCGCATAGTCGACAAGCGCCTTGACGTCAATCTCGGGCACGGAGTTCATGATGTCAGCCTTCGTAGGGTCGTACCATCCTTCGTCAAGAATGACATATTTCAGCCCAAAGCGCTCGGCGAAGTCAATATAATATTTATAGGTATCCTGATTGATGCCCGCCTCGAAAGGCACGCCACGCAGTTCCCAGTCGTTCCACCAGTCCCACGCGCTCTTGCCTGTACGAATCCACGAGGTGTCGCCGATTCTGTTGGGGGCGGCAAGGGCGTAGACCAGGTTCGATACAGGCATCTGCCGGTCGTCGGTAGAGACTGAGAAGACGCGCCAGGGGAAGGTGCGACGGCCAGAGGTCTTAGCAATATAGTCCTCAGTTTGTGCCACATAACTCATACCACGCCGACCATAATACTCCATCTTCTTAGGATAGTGGGCAAAGGCACCACGAAGTCGGCTGCCTTCGGGCAGCAGGAAGAGGCCCGGGTAGGCTTCGAGGTCGGCCTCGGTCACGGTGACCTTAGCCCCCTTCACGTCGAGCGTGATGGGCAGGAAAGCCCACTGTGAGGGGAGTTGCGAAAGGGTGTCGACGGTGTAGATGTTCTGGAAGGCCATCGCCTCAGGTTTCCGCGCATTGGTGGTATAGGCCAGGTAGGTCGTGGGGTCGCCTTCGGGCGTGATGCCGAAGCTCTCGTCGCGAATCGTAAGCGGCCGCTTGGCGGTTTGGACGTAGCGATAGGCAAAGCCCTCGTCGTAAAGTCGGTATTCGATATTGAAACAGTCGTTGAGGCGATAGGTCTGGACGTTGTACGTGACGTCGAAAGCTCGCTGACGATAGGCGAAGGCGTCGATGTGCTCGAGGCGCGTCTCGCTGCTGAGCAGACGCAGGCGGTCGGTACCTGTCTTGGCATCTGCAACGAGGGCCCCTCCAGCGTAGAAGAGCTGACGCCCATCGAGTTGCAGGCGCACGCCAGGCTGATTCCCATTCAGCGAGACCTCTGCCGTGAGACGTCCGTTGGGCGAAGTGAAATGCTCAGAGGCTGTGACGGACAACTCGTAGGGGAAGGTGTCGTTGATGGTGCGCGGCGCGTTGCTCGGTCGCTGCCCTCCTTGGCGCCCACGTCGAGGACCACCCTGAGCGCCCTCCTCATGACGTTTAGAAGGTGCACCCATGACGACGAAATAGAGTTCGCGAACTTCGAGATCACGTGGAGCAACAAATGAGGCACGTCCCTTCACCGCCTTCTGAGCAGGCGAATAGACGCAAGTGCCATCGGCCATCTGAGCCACGAAACCATAGCGCCAGCCATCGGTGGGGAGCGTCTGACGCCCCACGAAGTCTACGCTGATGCGCTCGCCACGAACAGGCGTAGGCATACGACGGACATCGAAGCCCCCACCCTCGGGCGCTCCAGCCTCGTCGACCTGTGGCCAGTTGCCTGCAAACGGACGGGTATTGGCGTATGCGTGGCGGAAGTCGAGGAAGACGGTGTGGCGATGCGCCTCGAAGAGTTCGTCGTTGAACTGCTCGGTGGAGAGGCCCGTCAGACGCATGTAAGCATCGGCAGGGTCCTCGGGGTTCTCGGCCGTCTCATAGATGCGAGCCATGATGTCGAGCCCTCGTTGCTGGCTCCACCACTCGAGGACGTAGGGCGTATGATAGACGTTCTCCCACGAGAAAAGCGCCTTCTGCGGCTGGCGCTGGTAGGCCTGCCAATGAAAGAGTTCGTCCTTGATCCAATCGGGGTTGACATGCCAGAGCATCCATTGCGACGTCATCTCGAAGAAACCACCTCCGAACCAACGGGGCACGTCCTCGTGCTGAGCGTCCTGCGTATCGATGAACTGCGATTGGGCATCTGAGGACTGTCGCTCGGTGTCGGGGAGGATGCCCGCACGTGCTCGACGATCGCAATGGACCTGCATCTGGAAACTATGGCCCAGCTCGTGAGCCACACAATTGAGACGACGGTCCTGTATGCGATTGGGCGCTACCCAGAAAGCGCCGATGACCTCATCATAGTCGCCACCATAGGCAGTACCCTCGAGCGAATAGTTGAGCATGACCATCATGCGGTAGCGGTCGGCATTGGAACCGGCATGGATGAACTTCAGCGAGTCGCGATAGAAAGCGTAGAACTGCTCCAGACGCTCGGCCAGATTATCGAGGTCGACGCGCATCGGACGTCCTTCGAGCTGAGGCGGATTGCTGAGGTCTGCCCCGAAACCGCGCTGCCAGAAGATGGCGAAGTTGGGGGTCAGCCGCATACGCGAATAACTCCATTGAGCGGTGTCGCTCTCGAAGTTGTTCGAGCGCAGTTCCGACGGGATAAAGATTTGTTTGCCAGGGATGTCGATGGCATAAACAGCGGTGATGATGAATGCAGCCAAACAGGCCGTGAGAAGTCGTTTCATACGTGTGTTAGTTAGTCTGTTTAATCTTTCTGAATGCAAAGGTAGGAATAAGTTGGGATACGGCCAAAAAAACGCAGCGATTTCTCGACGGTCCGATGCATATTTCGAGAAAAGAACTTCGTTCCATCGATAGAATAACCGCCAAAATATGGGGCCATTTGGAGGAAGGCTACGCGCGCGAACATTATTTAAATTAAATAAAAGCGCCAAAAATCTTGTTGTTCCAGAAATTATTCTTACCTTTGCACTCACAAAACAAGACAAACGACAAATATTCATGAGACATACACGAATGACGATTGTCCGTGGTGCGTTGGCAGCTATCCTGCTGTTGGCGCACGGCGCAGTCATGGCGCAAGACGATAAGAGTACGAACGCGAAGACGAACAAACCAACATCGGTACCGATGCAGAGCGTGACGCCCCAACGGCCCCAAGGTCAAATGCCGGCCGACGAATTGCTCGTTCAGGGTGTCATCAAGGACAACCACGGCGAGACACTCCCCGGCGCCAGCGTGCGCGTTCGCGAGACACGAGCCGGTGCAGTAGCTGATGCCGACGGCAACTTCGTCATCGGCGTGCCACGCGGACAGGCGGTGACGCTGGATTTCTCCTACGCAGGCATGAAACCGACCTCGAAGAAATACGATGGCAAGCGCAACTACACCAAGGAGACCATCGTGCTGCAGGAAAGCGGGGACATGGAAGAGGTGGTCGTCACGGGGCTGTTCGACTACAAATCGTCGACATTCACTGGTTCGGCCGTCAGCTACACACAAGAAGACCTGAAGCTCGTGGGCAACTCCAACGTGCTGAAGATCATCCAGTCGCTTGATCCTTCGTTCATCGTAGATATGAACAACATCAACGGCTCCAACCCCAACTACATGGCTGACATCACCATCCGCGGCAAGGCTTCGTTCGGCGGTCTGCAGGGCGAATACAGCGGCAACCCCAACGCTCCGTTGTTCATCCTCGACGGCTTCGAAGCCTCGCAGCAACAGATCTTCGACCTCGACATGAACCGCATCAAGAGCGTGACCATCCTGAAGGATGGCGCTGCCAAAGCGATCTACGGCTCGAAGGCCAGCAATGGCGTAATCGTCGTGGAGACCATCCTGCCCGAGGCGGGTAGGCTGCGCATCACTTACACCGGCGACGTCAACGTCGAGCTGCCTGACCTGACGACCTACGACCTCTGTAATGCCGAAGAGAAACTGCGCGTGGAGCAGAACGCGGGTCGCTACTCATCCAACTCGCCTTACTATCAAGCGCTTCTCGACGAACAGTACAACGCCATTGCCGCCAACATCGCACGCGGCGTGGATACCTACTGGCTGTCGCAACCCCTGCGCAGCGGCGTGGGCAACAAGCACACGGCATACGTCGAAGGCGGTACCGAGGAGATGCGCTACGCGGCCAACCTGATGTACAACAACGTGGCCGGCGTGATGAAGGAGTCGGGACGTAAGACGCTGCAAGGCAACATCAACCTGAGCTATCGCTACAAGCAATGGATGTTCCGCAACTCGCTCTCGGTCACCGGCAACACAGCCGACGACAGCCCCTTCGGGACATTTGGTGATTATGTTGTCGTGAATCCCTATTTCACCTCGACAGACGCCTTCGGCAACGTCCAGAAAGTGCTGGGCACGTATACCTCACCAGGCGCGAACGGTAGCACGACAACTTACTACAACCCTCTCTACAACGCAACACTCGGCACGAAGAACTTCTCGAAGTACACCGAAGTGGTCGAGAACTTCTACCTCGAATATCGCCCCACCGACGACCTGCGCTTCACGGCGCGTCTGGGCTATACCCACCAAAACAACAAGCGCGAGGATTTCTATCCCGGCGACCACACGCGCTTCAACGACTGGACGGGCGACCGCTACTTCCAACGCGGCAGCTACGCCATCACCAACGGCGAGTCGAACAGCCTCAACGTGGACTTGACGGGTAACTACTCCCACACATGGGACAAACACCTCCTTCTCGCCAACGCTGCCTACTCGCTGCAGTCGGCCAACACGAACTCCGAGGGCATGACGGCTTGGGGCTTCCTCAACAATCACGTCGACTACATCACCTTCGCGAAGCAGTACGCAGAGGGCGGCAAACCCTCGGGCGCCGAGAGCCGCACACGCTCACTCGGCATCACGGGCGCTGCCAACTACTCCTACGACGAGCGCTACCTCTTCGACGTGAGCCTGCGCTTCAACGGCTCGTCGGTGTTCGGCTCAGACAATCGCTGGGGTACGTTCTGGAGCGCCGGTGCTGGTTGGAATCTTCACAAAGAACATTTCATGCGCGATGCCACATGGTTGAACCTCTGCAAGTTCCGCGTCACCTACGGCCTCACGGGCAACCAGAACTTCTCTCCCTATCAGGCTAAAGCCACTTACAAGTTCTACGACAATATCATCTATGACAATATCTCAGGAGCTTACCTGATGGGTATGCCCAACCCAAACCTGAAATGGCAGCAGACAGGCGACTTCACCGTGGGCCTCGACCTCGGGCTGTGGAAACGACTGAACCTGCGCTTCGACTACTACGACAGCCGCACGCGCGACGCCCTCATCGCCATGTCTATCCCTACATCGACGGGCTTCACCTCCTACATGGAGAACCTCGGCAACGTACAGAATCGTGGCGTGGAAGCCACTGCTAACTGGCGCTTCTACCAGAAAGGGCAGTCGTACATGAGCCTGACTGGTAGCATCGCACACAACGTGAACAAAGTGACGAAGATCAGCGATGCCCTCAGCACCTTCAACCGCGAACAAGACGCCGAGAACACGACCTCGCCCATCATCCGTTACGAGGAAGGGCAGTCGATGACCGTCATCTGGGCGGTGAAGTCGTTAGGCATCGATCCGGCCACAGGCCGCGAACTGTTCGTCAAGAAGGACGGTACGTCGACTTACGACTATACGACCGACGACTACATCATCGGCGGTGACTCCAACCCGAAGGTGCACGGCACGCTGGGCTTCAATGGCGAAGTAAAGGGCATCGGTCTGAGTCTGCTGCTGAGCTATCAGATGGGCGGCGACTTCTACAACCAGACACTCGTGGACCGCGTCGAGAACGTCAACATCGCAGGCAACGTAGACCGCCGCGTGTTCTCCGACACATGGAGTCAACCTGGTGACGTGGCACTCTACAAGCATATCTCCGCCACACCTACCACGACCTATGCCTCGACTCGCTTCATCCAGCGCAACAACATGCTCGACTTGACAACGCTGTCGGCTTACTACGATTTCAAATATTGTTCGTGGCTTCAGCGCATCAAACTGGAACGTCTGCGCGTAACGGCCTATATGAACGATGTCTTCCATCTCTCCACCATCCATGCCGAACGTGGTCTCAACTACCCCTACGCCCGCACTTTCTCGCTGTCGGTGACGGCCACGTTCTGAAGAGTGAAAAGTGAAAAATGAAAAGCTAAAAATAAAAGTTTCATTAGGAATTAAGAAGATTATGAATCATAAACATCACAATATAGTAAATTGGTGCAAGAGCCAAGTGAAGAGTAATTTATATTTTTCACTTCTCACTCTTTCACTTTTCACTCTCTTCACTCTCACCAGCATGACGAGCTGTAACGACTGGCTGGATGTGCAGCCTCGCTCACAAGTCGAGGACACCGAGCTCTTCGAGACAGAGAGTGGTTTCAAGGAAGCTTTGGCTGGCGTCTACTCGTCGATGGTCAACAGCGGCACTTACGCCAAGGAGGCCACCTATGGCTTCATCGGTGTGCTTGGCCATGAGTGGGATTTCTACTATGCCAGCCAGTACGACGATGCGGCAGCCTTCAACTACGATGCAGCCTACCCGACGAACTACATCCGTGCCATCTGGGCCAACAACTACAGCGGTATTGCCAATGCCAACAACCTACTGGCGCACATTGACGATGACACGGGACTTTTCTCGACCGACAACCACGATATCATTAAGGGCGAGGCGTTGGCGTTGCGCGCCTTCCTACACTTCGACCTCCTGCGCTGCTTCGGCGTTAGCTTTGCCGTCAACCCCGATCAGCCTGCTATCCCCTACTCTACGGCACTCAGCTATCGCGTGTTCCCTCAACTGACTGTACGCGAAGTTGCGAATGCCGTGCTCTCAGACCTCCAGTCTGCCGAGGTGTTGCTGGAGAAAGCAGACCCCATCGTCACGGGTCGTGAGATTACGGAGAGCGTGGACAATGGCTACCTCCTCAACCGACAATTGCACCTCAACTACTATGCCGTGAAAGCCCTCGAAGCACGTCTCCACCTATGGAAAGGCGACTATGCACGTGCCCTCGAGGCTTCCGAGGTCGTACTTAGCTCCAATCAGTTCCCCTGGGCTACGGTGGCGAATCTGCAGGCAGGCTACGACCGCTCGATGGCTACCGAACACCTGTTCGCCCTCAACAACTTGACTATGCAGGCCGATGTGTCCGATCGCTACTTCGATGACGGTTCGCAGTACAGCTTTGCTGTGACGCGAGATCGTTTGCTCGACTACTACGATAATGCCACACAGGACTACCGCTATACCTTCCTCTTCAAGTCGGGCTCGGCAACGCATGCCAACAACCGATATTCTATGAAATATGACACGCCTGCAAGTACGAGCACTTATTATAATTACAAGATGCCGCTCATCCGCATCTCCGAGATGGTGCTCATCAAGGCAGAGGTGCTCTACCGTCAAGGCAATACTGACGGCGCACGAGCCGCCCTCAACCAACTGCGCATCGCCCGCAATCTGCCTCCCATAACCGAGTTGCCCAACGACTTCGAGCTGGAACTCATTCGTGAGTACCGCCGCGAGTTCCTGGGCGAAGGCCAACTCTTCTTCGTTTACAAACGACTGAACCGCCAGAACATCCTCTACTCCGACGTCGATGCTGTAGCCGAGAAGGTCTACACCTTCCCGCTTCCCATCACGGAAACAGAGGCAGCCCAACGCGAGGCAAATAAGTAAAGGCCCCTGCCACTCCCCCAAGAGAGGAAAGGCAAAAGGGAAAAAGAGAAATAGCCACCGTTCCTCTTCCGTAAGGGAGGAGGTAAAGAAAGAGCAACCACCGTTCCCCTACCGTCAGGAAGGGGCGTAGATAGCATCAAACAGAATATATTTTTCATCTATGATCAAGAGAACGTCTTTTTATAAGAAGCTGATAGCCATAGTAACTTTCCTCCCCACCCTGATGGGATGGATTGGGGGTGGGTCTTTGTTCACCTCCTGCTCAAAGGAAGAGATTTCGACCTACGACACCTCGCACACAAGCCTTAACATCTGGGTCGGTAATGTCGCAGGTGCGGTCTTCGAGACGACAACCTACAACTACTCCTATGCCTACGAAGAAGGCGCCGTGACGTTCTACGCACAGATTAGCGGCATGCCTGCCGACCACGACCGGACATTCCACCTCCAGCCCTTCGGAGGGGATTCTGCCCTCATGGTCAACACCATCCGCACCGAGGACTACGTCATCCCTGCCGGACAGATTGGTGGCACCTATCAGGTCTATTTCAACAGCCAGAAACTCTCGTCGCCCACACTCTTCACCACGAAGGACGGACGCATCAACTTCCGTGTCGTGCCCAACGAGGCCTTCGAACTCGGCACCGAGAACCATCAACAGTTCACCGTTGTACTAAAGAACTATCTCGCCAAGCCCGACAACTGGGATGCCGCCAACTTCCCGCGCATTCCGCTTTCACGTTACTTCGGCACCTACAGCCGCGTGAAATATCAGTTCATGATTGAACACCTTGGACTCGTGGACTTCGAAATCAATTATAATACGCAGACCGCCTATGACGAAGAGACAAACATCGTCTCAGCCGTCTACGCCGTACACCTCCAACAACTCATGCAACGAGCCCTCAACGAGTACAACGCCACGCATGACGAACCACTCACCGATGAATTCGGGAATCCAGTAACATTCTAACTTTGATTGCTATGCGCTGCAAGAATTATACACGATCATTCATTTGTTACTCATTCATCGCCATTGCTATGGCGATGGTCACCGCTTGCTACGATGACGAAGGCAACTACGACTATCATGAACTTGATGCCGTGGCCATCGATACGACGGATGCCGGCATACAATCAGAGTACGCCATCATGCGCTTCGACACGCTCGTTCTGGAGCCCAAAGTGCTCTTCCGTGGCGAAGAGGTGAAGGGTAGCGAAGCACCGCTCGACTATACTTGGACCATCTTCAGTGCCACCTCTGGCTCTGGCGCAAGTGCCGTCATCGACACGATTGGCTCGGAGCGCAAACTCAATGCCATCATCAGTCGCACGGGAGGTAACTACTTTGTACAACTAACCGTACAAAACCGCAATGATGGCATACGCCAGTTCTGGCGTGTGCCCGTGGCCGTGAGTGAGGTGTTCGACGGCGGTTGGATGGTGTTCTACGAAAGGGCCGACCAACCGGGCTACTCCGATCTTGCCCTCATCTACAACCCGTGGACGAAGCTTAATGTCAACTACAACCGCTACTATACGAACCTCTACGAGACCACCAACGGCGAACCGCTACAAGGTCATCCCATCCGCAGTCTCGACATCGCGGTATCCCTTGCCTCGGGCAACAACTATGTAGGCCTTTGCACCGACTACACGCTCGTAGGCGTTAGTGAAAACGGAATCATGAAAGCACTTGAATTCAATGAGTTTTTCCACGAACCACCTGCCACGATGCAACCCACTTGGTACGGCCAGCACGGCTCAGGCGTCATGAGCGGTCAGAGTTCCGAGGTACTGCTTAATGCTAATCAGATTTACACCAACACCTACTCGTTCAGCGCCACCGAAGGCCGCGCTACAAAGTTCGGTGTACCCAAGTTCGCCAACGGAATTGGTGAGTTGGCCCCTTGGAACGCCGAGGTCCCGAACACCCTTAACTATGGTATCGTTGTGTACGACAACACGTTCCATCGTTTCCGCTACGCAGCCTATAACAGCGCTCAGCTCGAAGAGTTTGCCGAGCAAGATGTCAATCTGGCTGCATTCGACATCAACAACACGGACATGGACTTCGTGATGGCCGACTGGGGCAAGGGTACCAGCCAAGGTGTGGGTCTCAGACCCTTCGACTATATCATCATGGAACGCGCGGGCGCGCGTTATCTCACCGTCTCGAATTTCTCTTCATCAAATCCTCAAGACACCAATATCGGCATTGGTCTTTACCCCATGAACGACCTCTGCCCAGATATAGCTGAAGCCACCACGATGTCAGCCAGTCACGTCGGCAGTTTCATTTATTATGGAGCTGGCAATAAGGTCTACACCTTCGCTTACGACAGCCAACAACCGGCTTCCATAGCATGGACGGCTCCCAATGAAGACGAGGAAGTGACCTGTGTGCGTATCATGAAATACTACCATGGCACAATCTACGGTTATGGTATGGTTCCGATGTCCGATCGTCTCGTGCACATCGCCACTTGGAACGAGACGAAAGGTGAAGGACGAGTCTATGAGTATCTCATCAACCCTGCCAGCGGTATCCTCGCCACCGACAATCACTACGAATATCCCATCCCGGGACGTATAAAGGACATGGCCTGGAAATTCTCAATGCAATAGCGCCTGTTTAAACCAAAGAAAGCAGATACTATCTAACAAACAACAAAAGACAAAAGAAACTCAATAATGTTACACTCTATGAAACGACTGACTTCAACCCTACTCACGCTCGCCATCGCCGTCACGGCTATGGCACAAGGCGTAGTCTTCGAGCCCGAAGGCACTACTCTCGAGCAAGCCTCAGCAAAGGCTAAAGCTGAGAACAAACTCATCTTCCTCGACTGCTACACACAATGGTGCGGCCCCTGCAAGAAGATGAGCAAGGAGGTGTTCCCACAAGAAAAAGTGGGAGCCTATATGAATCCTAAGTTCGTGAACATCAAGATTGACATGGAAAGCGCTTATGGTGCGCCATTGGCCAAGAAGCTTCAGATTCAGGCTTACCCGACTTTCGTCATCTTTAATGCAGACGCACAGGAGATTTCACGTTTCCTCGGTTACCAAGCTGCCGACGAGTTTATTAAGGTTGTTGGGGAGAAGAGCGCAGACAATGCCTCCTCTGCGCTTGAACAACGTTGGAAAAACGGCGACCGCGACCCTCAGTTCCTCATGGAATACCTGCAGACGCTGACAGCCTCCTACAAGGGTGACGAGGCTAATGCCGTAGCCGAGGCTATCCTCGAAGGCAAGGAAGAGACGTTTGCCGCAGATAGCACGCTTCGTATGATTTTCTTCCGGAACATCAATAATCCATTCGCTAAGTCGTTCGTCTACACGGCCCAACATCCCGAAGCCCTGTCGGCAGCTATTGGAGAGATGCCTGTACAGATGAAGATTCAAAACGTACTCTCCGGTTTCCAACGCCAAGTCATCAATGAAGCTAACGGAACAGCTACGCTCGACGAAGATGCCTTCGGACGTTTCCAAGCCCTATTGGCCGTGCTTGGTATAAAGAATGCCGACCACTATCGCCTCTCAACGCTCATCACGCTGGCTGAAAAACAGAAGAACTATGATGCCTACCTCAACCACATCCGCGAATATCTCTCCAATCCCAACCTCGATGCCGACGATATGCAGTTGGCCAATTGGACGAAGCCTTTCGCCGATCCCAATGCTGAGACAAAGTACAAGGAGCAGATGAAGGGCATCCTGCGTCAACGCATCAACGAAATTAAAGCGGGTAAGCGCAAGGCACAGCGTAAAGTAGGCAATATGATGCTCTCCCGTCCCACCGATGAGTTACTCGAGATGATCATTGACGCTCTTGACGGCAAGATGCCAGGTGAACGTTGAAAATAGTATCGTAAACTTCATAACAAGAAAAAGCCTCCCGTTGGGAGGCTTTTTGTTTCAGTCAAGAAGTGTGAGTTCCTGCTTACTTCACCTTTGCAACGATAGCCTTGAAAGCTTCGGCATGGTTCATGGCCAGGTCGGCGAGCACCTTTCGGTTGATCTCGACTCCAGCCTTGTGCAGGGCACCCATGAGCTGGCTGTAGCTCATACCCTCGAGACGAGCGGCAGCGTTGATACGCTGGATCCACAGGGCGCGGAAGCTGCGTTTCTTTTGCTTGCGGTCGCGATAAGCATAGGTCAGACCCTTCTCCCAAGTGTTCTTGGCAACGGTCCAGACATTCTTGCGGGCACCGAAGTAGCCGCGGGTGAGCTTCAGGATTCTCTTTCTCTTTGCACGTGAAGCGACGTGATTAACTGATCTTGGCATAATTTTGTTTGTTTTTGAACGTAAGCGCCGATTATCGTTTAACGTTTAACATCGGACTTTACTGGCTCAGCGTTCGGTTTGACTTTGGGTGATTTCCGAGCGGAAATACTTGTTTAACTCTCTATCCTGATGAAAAAGATTAGCGAAGGAGAAGGAGCTCGCGAACCTGCTTGCGGTTGGCCGTTACGACCAGGTCGCTGTGCTGCAGATTGCGCTTCTGCTTCTTGGTTTTCTTTGTCAGGATGTGGCTGTGATAAGCGTGATGACGCTTAATCTTACCCGTTCCGGTCAGCACAAAACGCTTCTTGGCGCCGGAATTAGTCTTTACTTTTGGCATTTTTTTGTTTGTTTAAATTGTTATTAATTGACAGACGCGGCTGCGCATATACCGGGCGCAGCGCGCAATCCCTTTTTCTATTGTATGATTCAATAATTCTTTAATTCCTTAAATCATTAAATCTTTAAATCTTTAAATCCCAGAATCTCTCAGTCGTCCCAGTTTTCGCCCTCAACCTTCGGCCCAGTGTATTCCTTACGTTCCTTCTGTTGCGGTTTCTTGCGTGTGGGTTCTTCGGACTGCTCATCAAGGTCATCGTCATCGTCGTCGTCATCATCGTCCACAAGGACCACCTTTTTGGGGGTTGTCTTTTTGGGAGCAATGAACATGGTCATGCGCTTGCCTTCGAGCACAGGCATCGACTCCACCTTGCCATATTCCTCCAAGTCCTGAGCAAAACGCAGCAACAGCACTTCACCCTGCTCCTTGAAGAGAATGGAACGACCACGGAAGAAGACGTATGCTTTCACCTTGTCGCCATCAGAGAGGAAACCTTGAGCATGCTTCAGTTTGAAGTTGTAGTCATGGTCGTCGGTCTGCGGTCCGAAACGAATCTCCTTCACTTCGACCTTGACCTGCTTCGCCTTCATCTCCTTCTGACGCTTCTTCTGCTGATAGATGAATTTGGAGTAGTCGATGAGTCGGCAGACAGGAGGATCGGCATTGGGAGAAATCTCCACGAGATCCACGCCCTTCTGTTCGGCAAGGTGGATGGCGTCGCGTGTCGGCAGGACCTGCGACTCGATGTCATCGCCCACGATGCGTACTTCTCGCACGCGAATCTGTTCGTTGACGCGATACTGGCTTTTGAGGTTATTCTTCTTCATTAACTTAATTTTGCGGGCGCAAAGTTAATACTTTTCTGTCATACTGCGCACTTCTTCGTTGATTTTCTTTGCAAAATCTTCGATTTTCATGCTTCCTTGGTCACCTTGGCCCTGTCTTCTTACGCTCACAAGTCCATCTGCAGCTTCTTTCTCGCCGACAATGAGCAAATAAGGGATGTGCTTCATCTCATTGTCGCGAATCTTACGACCGATCTTTTCGGCACGGTCATCAAGGACTGTACGGACATCATTCTCTTCGAGAACCTCCTGTACGTGCTGAGCATATTCGATGTATTTGTCGGAGATGGGCAGAATGGCCACCTGATCGGGCATAAGCCAGAGGGGGAAATGACCTGCTGTGTGTTCAATGAGCACGGCCACGAAACGCTCCATCGATCCGAAGGGGGCACGGTGAATCATGACGGGACGGTGCTTCTGGTTGTCCTCGCCAGTATATTCCAGTTGGAAGCGCTCGGGCAGGTTGTAGTCCACCTGAATGGTACCCAACTGCCAACGGCGTCCGAGGGCATCCTTCACCATGAAGTCGAGCTTAGGACCATAGAAGGCAGCCTCACCCAGTTCGGTATGGGTAGGCAAGCCCTTCTCCTCGCAAGCCTCGATGATGGCGCGTTCAGCCTGCTCCCATACTTCATCTGAACCGATATACTTCTCCTTGTTGTTCGGATCGCGAAGACTGATCTGTGCCTCGAAGTTATCAAAGTCGAGAGCGCCGAAGATGATTTGGATGATCTCCATCACTCGGATGAACTCCTGCTTCACCTGATCGGGACGGCAGTAGAGGTGTGCATCGTCTTGTGTAAAGGAACGCACGCGCGTAAGGCCGTGGAGCTCGCCGCTCTGCTCATAGCGATAGACGGTACCGAATTCAGCCAGACGCAAAGGCAGATCCTTATAAGAGCGGGGCTTCGAAGCAAAAATCTCGCAGTGGTGAGGACAGTTCATCGGCTTCAGCAGATATTCCTCGCCCTCCTCGGGAGTGGTAATGGGGCGGAAGCTGTCCTTGCCGTAGTGTGCCCAGTGACCAGAGGTGACATAAAGGTTCTTACCACCGATGTGCGGGGTGATGACCTGCTGGTAGCCATAACGCTTCTGAATCTTCTTCAGCATATCTTCCAGACGCAGACGCAGAGCGGTACCCTTCGGCAACCAGATGGGCAGACCCTTACCGACGCGCTCAGAGAACATGAACAACTCCATCTCCTTGCCAATCTTGCGGTGGTCTCGTTTCTTGGCCTCTTCCATCAAAGTGACATACTCATCCAAGAGTTTCTTCTTGGGGAAGGTGATGCCGTAGATACGGGTCATCTGCGGACGCTTCTCGTCGCCGCGCCAATAAGCGGAACTGACGGCAGTAATCTTCACAGCCTTGATAGGAGCGGTGTTCACGAGGTGAGGACCACGGCAGAGATCCGTGAAGGCGCCTTGCGTGTACGTGGTGATATGACCATCCTCGAGGTCAGCAATCAACTCGTTCTTGTAGTTTTGACCATGATCGCCAAAGAACTTCAGAGCATCGGCTTTGGAGATATCGCGACGCACCAACGCTTCCTTGCGCTGCACCAACTCCATCATCTTCTTCTCGATAGCCTCGAAATCGGCTTCGCGGATGACAACGCCTTCAGGCGGCATCACATCGTAGTAGAAGCCGCGCTCAATAGCAGGTCCGATACCGAACTGCGTGCCAGGATAGAGCTCCTGCAGAGCCTCAGCCATCAAGTGAGCACTGGTGTGCCAGAAGGCATGCTTGCCCTGCTCGTCGTCCCATTTATAAAGCACGAGTTCTGCGTCCTCGGTGATGGGGCGGTTCAATTCTACCGTCTGTCCGTTGACGCCACAGGCCAGCACGTCGGCAGCCAAGCGGGGAGAAATACTTTCTGCGATTTCATAACCTGTTACACCAGCCTCGCGTTCGAGAATGGTGCCGTCGGGAAGTGTAATCTTGATCATAGTCAATCTTATGTCGTTTTGTTATTGATTTCCTTTTGGTCGAGCGTTCTCGCTCTTTTTTACAACACGGCTGCAAAATTACAACTTTATTTCCGAACAACCGCAACTTTTCAGTCACTTTTTCTTTCTTCGTTGCACTTTTAGCTTCTTGAAGGCATTTCTTGCGTAACGGAATGGGCCTTATGAGCATGAAATCTTTACACTTGCCCTACGAGTGCATTTGAGCATATTTACCGAGCAAAGACAAAAAAAGGCCAAAATCTTAGTCCACGCCA
>JAEEGL014676906.1_pt1 | contig 23424 bp, 19 predicted proteins | sample 9134231 | NCBI WGS metagenome assembly JAEEGL01 (sample SAMN16246548, study PRJNA631951) | gut metagenome | biome: gut microbiome; feature: rumen; material: fiber-attached | host: Bos | place: Iran: Karaj | collected 2018-10
ACCACCTTGCCCTGCTCGACGATCATCATGCACTGACCGTCGGCCACGGCGATCACGCTGCCGTTGGAGATGATGTTATCCGTCCCCTTCGTATTGCTGGAGCGGCCGGAGACCCGCTTTGAGGCCTTTACGGCCAGGGTATCGGCGGGGATTGCTTCACAATAGAAGTATTCTTTCCACTGATCAGCCAGCACGCCGCCGGCAGCGCCCAGAGCAGCACTAATAAGTCCCATGAAGATTACCTCCAAAAAAAAGTTTTACCACAAAATGACTATGTACCCAAGTGTCATTATAACTGGATAAATCGAAAAACGCAATATCCCCCGCCGTTTTGCAGGGAATTTTTTGCTGAATCCCGAAGAATGCGCCTTGCGGGACGCGGGGAAGACCAGGAAGGGCCTCATACGCCGGCGGCAGCCGTCACGGTTTCCTCCGTCATCGCATCCATCACCTCGCGGAACACCCGCTCCCTGCCGTAGCGCAGCACCAGCGCCCGGTTCTCCGCCCCCATGCGCTCCCGCAGGTCCCTGTTCTCCGCCAGCTTACAAATACCGGCGATATACTCCCTTCGGTCATTCCAGTCGTAGAGAAAGCCGCCCACGCCGTCCGTCACCAGGTCTGTATGACCCTTGACGCGGCTTGCTACCACCGGTTTTCCCGCGAACATCCCCTCCATCACATTGAAGGGCAGGCCTTCATAACGGCTGGAGGATACGCAGATATCCGCGGCTGCATACCACCCCCCCAGGTCCTTGACCTGGCCCGGGAAAAACACCCGATCGCCCACCCCGGCTCTTTTCGCCAGTTCTCTGCACGCTTCCAGGCATTTTCCCTCGCCCGGCAAGCCCAGATACAGGTTTTCCGGCAGATCGGACATGGCCTCGATGAGGAACGCCTGATTCTTTCGCCCGGAGAATTCCCCCGGGAAAAGCATCAGCAGGTCTTCTTCCTTCAGCCCCAATTCCCGCCGGAAGCTTTCCCGCTCCCCATGGCCAAAGCGTGAAAAATCCACCCCCACCCCCGGTATCAGAACGATCTCCCGTCCCAAACGGTGTTTCCGCGCGATCTCCAGGTCACAGCGGTTCATCACCACCACCCGGTCCGTCACGCCCCTGAGAAAGCGTTCAGCGCCAAGGAGCAGACAGCGCCGCAGCGGCTTCGTATTCTCATCAAACAGATAACCGTGGACGATATTGACGACCCTGGCGCTCCTCTTCCCTGCCAGCAGGACCGCCAAGCGGACGACGAAGGCGGCAAGGGAGGTGTGGGTACAAATGAGATCAAAACGTTCCCGCCGGATCAGCTTCGCCGCGCGGAGGGCGGACAGAAGATTCACCGGCGACAGGGTATTCTTTTTCATCGGCAGATCAACGGCGCGCGCAATACCGTCCTGCCGGTACTCCCCGCAGCAGAGCACCCACACGCTGTCGCCTCTGGCAACCAGCTCGGCTATGTACGGAACATGGAAATTCCGCAGATGGATGGGAACGGATGCGGCATACAGGATCTTGCTCACGGTGCCTGTCCCTCCTTTGCTTTCATGTTAACACGGCAAGTGAAAAAAAGCAATTTGCTTCACGCTTCCCCTCCCTTTTCCAATACCTCTTTCACGCGTTTTTTAGATATTTACATTCCTTGGAACTATGCTATAATAGTATGAATAAACGTAATTATCGGTTTTCAGCCGGCCGGAGACGGTCTGTTTTCTGCCAAAGAGAAAGCGCGGGACATTCGTCACCGCGTATAACTGAGGTGTCGATACCTTGAACAAAGAGAATCAACTGCTTCTGCGTCTGTGCGACGTTCTTTCGGACGTCGTATTGATCGTCCTGGCGATGCTGTTGGCCTATCTGTTCCGTTTCTGGGTCCTGGAGGGCATCGAAAGCATTTCGATGGGATTCTATCTTCGCAGCGCGCTGCTGATCTCCCTGCTGTATCTGCTGCTGTTTTCCACCCTGGGACTCTATGAATCCAGGCAAAACATTCAGCTCCTGCAGGTCATCCAGCAGATCATCCTGGTTTCCCTTGGCTGCACAGCGGTTCTGGCGATGCTCTATTTCACCTCCCGCACCATCGACGTGTCCCGTATCCTCCTGCTGAGCTTCTTTATTGGATGCTCTGTCTTTCTCTCCGCCAAGCGCGTCATTCTGTATCGGCTTCGACGGACCGCCTATGCCCGGGGACTGCACATGCGGCCGGTGCTGCTGGTCGGTTCCGGACCGTCTGCCGCAGAGTACTACCGCACCCTGCAGGAAATGCCCTGGGTCGGCTACCGCCTTTTGGGGACCATCGGCTTGAAGCCGCTGGCGGTGGACGTGCCGTATCTGGGAACGCTGGAGACGCTGGACGATGTGCTGCGGGAAACCACCGCGGAGGAGCTGGTGGCCGCCCTGGATTCGGATGAATTCGCGGCTATGGACCGCATCGTGAACCTGACGGAGAAATACGGGCTGAAGTTCTCCCTTATACCTTATTTTGCCCCCTACATGATATCGAAGCCCTATATCGACCAGGTGGGCAGTCTCCCCCTGGTGAACCTTCGGCGCATCCCGCTGGATAATATGTTCAACGCCTTTATCAAACGGGCGACGGATATCGCAGGGAGCCTGCTTCTCATCATTCTCACTTCTCCCGCCATGCTGGCCGCCGCCATCGGTACGCTGGCGACCCTGGGCCGTCCGGTGATTTTTCATCAGACCCGAGTCGGATATCAGCGCAAGGAATTTACCATGTTGAAATTCCGCTCCATGCGGGAACCGGAAGCCGGTGATTGTTCCGGTTGGTCCGCCTTTGACAGGGACAGGCTCACCTCCTTCGGTGCTTTCCTTCGAAGGACCTCCATTGACGAGCTGCCGCAGCTGTTCAATGTACTGCGGGGAGATATGAGTCTGGTAGGTCCCCGGCCTGAGCTGCCGGTATACGTGGACCAATTCCGGGAAACAGTCCCCCTCTATATGCTGAAGCATCAGGTCAGGCCCGGGATCACCGGGCTGGCGCAGGTGAACGGTTATCGCGGAGACACCTCCATTGAAGAGCGCATCCGTCTTGACCTCCGCTATATCGAAAACTGGACCCTGCTGCTGGATATCAAGATTCTATTCCTTACGCTTTTTCACTTTATGAATCACGGAGAGGACGACCATCATGGGGAAAGCAAAGCAGACGCCCAACCCGAAGGAGAACGCGGGAAACAGGAACAAGACAACCGCATCGAAAAAGACGACACCTCAGGAGCGGAACAATCAGTCGGCGGTGAAGACGCCGGCGCAGAACAAAAAGGCTGATACCGTCAGGAAACGGACTCCGTCTTCCGTCCGCCGCAGGCTTCCGTTCGAATACCCCGCGCTGCTGTTGGCGCTGGCCCTGGTGATGCTGACGCTGATGCAGTTTATTGAAAGCCGAAAATGGCTGGTCCTGATCTGCTGCCTTCTGTCGGTCGTGTTTGCCGGTATCGCCCTCTTCCGCGGACGGAAAAAGAGGGAAAAGCCCCGTCTGTTTTTCCTTCTTTACGGAGCATATGTGCTCTGGCTCGGCTTGGGCATATTCTGGGCCGTTTCCGGCAGGTTTTTCCTCCGGGAGTTCTCGAAATACCTGTTTGTGATGCCGCTCGTGCTTTATATCTTCTTCCTGCTTCCCAGGAAGGAAGCGGCCATACGGAAGCTTCTTTTCGTAATGAGTGCCATGGGAGCGTTCTACGCCCTTCTCAGCATCGACAACGCCACCGCAGGACTGTCCCACGGTCTTCTTTATCTGATCCCGGGCTTCAAAGCGGCCTTCACCGGTTACGAACAGGGTTCCCGTCTGTTCGGCATTTTCGCCAACGCCAATATCAGTGCCGGACTGCTGGCGCTCTGCATTTTTCTGTCCCTGTATCTCCTTGAATCCGCCGAAAACCGGCGTCAGCGGGTTTTCGCAGTCACCTTTGCCGCCCTGCAGGCCAGCACCTTTTTGCTGAACTTCAGCCTGGGCGCCACCGGCTTCTTCCTGCTCAGCGCGGTGGTTTACCTGCTCTTCTCCGGTGAACGGCGCAGCAGCGTGTTTCTGCGGATGCTGGAGATCGCTTTGCCGGTGCTGCTCGCCGTTTCTGTTTCCTTCCGTTTCTTCGAGGTCAGCGACAGCCGAAAGGTGATCCCGCTGGTTGCCGCAGTCCTGAGCGCCATCATTGCCGTGGCGCTGGAGCTGGCTGTGTTCCCCCCTCTCTCAAAAGCGCTGAATGGCCGTCAAAAGCGGACGACGGTCATTTTCGCCGCCGCTTTGCTGCTCTTCTTCGGCTATATTGCCGCCGGCCTGCTTCTCCAGGGAGCCGCGGCCGTGCCGAAGGGCAGTTCCCTCCGCCGCGCCTGTTACCCCGCAGGGGGCGAATACTCCCTCTCTGTATCGGCGGACGGGGATACCGGCGTACAGATCATCTCACAGAACGAGCGTGAGGTGATCATGCATACGCAGACAGCCCTGTATTCCGGCAGCGCTTCCGAAGCGGTCTTCACCGTGCCGGAGGACAGTCTTGTGGTGTACCTGACCTTTACCTCCCCGGAAGGAGCAACGCTGAGGGAGGCTATGCTTCGGGGCCCGGAAACCATATCGCTGCACTTGGGCTATCCTCTGCTGCCCAGCTTCGCGGCAAACCGTCTGCAGGGTCTTTGGGCCAATGAAAACGCGATCCAGAGAAGCGCATTTTTCCGGGACGGGATGAAGGTATTCCGAGACCATCCCGTGTTCGGTGCCGGGCTGGGCAGCTTTGAAACTCTGCTCTTCGGCTACCAGGAATTCTACTACGAGACAAAATACGTCCACAATCACTATATCCAGATCCTTCTGGACAGCGGTGTCATCGGCCTGCTGCTTTATCTCTCCTTTGTTTTGCTGACAGCCGTCGTCCTGTGGCGTGCCCGGAAAAAGGACGGGGCTTTCCGCCGCCTGCATCCCGCGCTCTGTGCCGCCTTCATCATGATCCTCCTGCACAGCAGCATGGAGGTGGTGATGTCGACCTCTGTCTATCTGCCCTACGCCGTCGTCATTTTCAGCCTCGCCGCCGTCTGTTTCGCTCCGGAGCTGAAACACAAGGCTGCCGGAACAGCCTGCGCCGCTGTGCCCGGCCTCGTATCTCTCGTCTATGCTGTTTTGATCATCCTGAATCTGAGCGCCGACGCCTCCGTCCGCAAATCCACCGATAACGTAAGCCGCTTCTTCAATGCGCTGGAATACGCCGCCAGAGTCGATGCTTTTGAAAAGAACGACTGGAAGATTTCCTACATCAGCACCTGCGCGGACCTTGAGGCCCCCTACTATCGGGTGAAGGCGGACGGGTATGCCTCTCAGCTCATGGATGTCCCCTCCAATTCCCTTCATCAGCACCTGATCCGCTATTATTTGGTCTTCCGGGATTACGATTCGGCGTTGAAGGCCGCACAGAAGAGCGTGTATTTCAAATATTCCGACAGCGACAACTGGAACGGCTGCTTCGGTCTCTTCTCAGCCGCTCTTTCTGTTCACCCGGAAGACGAAACGGAGATCCTGCGCTGCGTGGGTGAGCTGAATGAATCGCTTCAGAGTTATCAGCCGCGTCTGATGGAAGCGATCAGGCTCAGCGCCGAATCCCAGGCAGTGATCAATGCCGCACTGAATGAGTAAAGGTCGTGTAGTATGAATTACCGAATGGTTGCCCAGCTGCTGGGGAAGGTGCTTTGTACCATCGCCGCAGTACTGCTTCTTCCCGCGATCATCTGCCTGCTTTACAGAGAATCCCCCCTTCCCTTTTTGGCGGTGACCGTCCTCATGGCGCTTTGCGGCGCGCTCCTTCTGTGTTTGAAGCCTCGGATCCAAAAGATCTACGCTGCGGAAGGCTTCGTCGTGGTGGGCCTGTCCTGGATCCTCCTCTCTCTTTTCGGCGCGCTGCCCTTTGTCATCAGCGGCGATATCCCCAATTACATCGATGCCGTATTTGAGACCGTCTCCGGCTTCACCACCACAGGCGCTTCCAATGTTCCCGATATTGAGGGACTCTCCCGGGGCGTCACCTTCTGGCGCAGCCTGACTCATTTCCTCGGGGGCATGGGTGTGCTGGTGTTCATTCTGGCGGTGCTGCCGATGTCCGGAAGCCGCTCCATCCATATCATGCGGGCTGAGGTGCCCGGACCCATCGTGGGGAAACTGGTCCCCTCCGCCAGGAAGACAGCCATGCTGCTCTACGGCATCTACATCGCCATGACCGTCCTGGAGGCCATCCTCCTCATCTGCGGCGGCATGTCCGTGTTTGACAGCGTCATCCACGCTTTCGGCACGGCAGGCACCGGCGGCTTCAGCTCCCGCGCCCTCAGCGTGGGCTATTATGACAGCGCCTACATCGACATCGTCATAACGGTGTTCATGATCCTGTTCGGCGTCAACTTCAACCTCTATTACATGATCCTGCTGGGAAAGGGCCTGGAAGCCCTGAAAAGTGAGGAGCTGCGCTGGTATCTGGGCATCGTCTTTTTCTCCGCCGTCACCATCGCCCTGAACCTGGGCAATGCCTATGGCGGCTTTTTCCGGAATCTTCGCTACTCCTTCTTCCAGGTGGGCTCGATCATCTCCACCACCGGCTACGGTACGGCGGATTTCAACCTCTGGCCTACATACTCCAAATGGGTCCTCGTGCTGCTGATGTTCTTCGGAGCCTGCGCCGGCTCTACCGGCGGCGGCATCAAGACCGCCCGCATCCTGATCCTTCTCAAATCCATCCGGCTTGAGCTGCGGAAGCAGCTCAAGCCGCACAGCGTCAACATCGAGCGGCTGGAGGGAAAGCCCATCACCGACGCTACCATCCACTCCGCCCTGGTCTTCTTTGCCTGCTACCTGTTCCTTCTCTTCATCGGTACGGCCATCGTGGCTACGGACGGCTTCGACACGGTCTCCACCTTCACCGGCGTCCTCGCCTGCCTTTCCAACATCGGCCCCGGTCTGGAGCTGGTGGGGCCCATGGGCGGCTATGTCATGTTTTCCCCTCTCAGCAAGATCGTCCTGAGCCTCTGCATGCTGCTTGGACGCCTGGAGATCTTCCCCATTTTGATGCTGTTCTCCCCCAGGGTATGGAAAAACTGAGGTAACGGAGCGCCGACACGGGAGGTGGCAGCTGTGTTTTATATCCGCAGCGAACGTTTGACCGCCGATGAATACATCGGTTTTTTGAAACGCACCGATCTCGGCGCGCAGTACCCCTTGGAACGGTTTGACGAGCGGATATCCAGGCTGCTGCGAAACGCTTCCATCAGCCTTGCGGCCAGGGATGAAAACGGTCTGATCGTCGGTGTACTGCTGGGCTTGACAGACTTTGCCTACTGGCTGTTTGTGACCGACCTCGGCGTGGACAGAAGCTGCCTGCGGCAGGGCATCGGCAGCAGCCTGATGAAAGAAGCCCTTTCCCTGGCAGGCGGTGAAAGGGATATCGCCGTCTACCTGGTCGCCAATGAAAAGGCCGTCCCCTTTTACGAAAGACTGGGCATGGAGAAGGCAAAGGATGTGATGCAGTACAATCACGTGGAATGGACGGAATTCACCGTAGGATGAACATATAACAGCACACCCGGCGAAGCCCGGGTGTGCTGTGCAGACTGTAGACGAAGTTAAAAAACTCGTATCGACGCGCATGGAGGATTTGTGAAGGGGGATGGGATTCCCCCTTCACGTTGGAATCCAGGCAAAATCAGAGTACATTTTCTGATTTTGCGCTCACGGTGTCGACACTTTGTCGACACCGTGAGCAGAACACCCGGCGAAGACCGGGTGTTCTGCTTTGTTCAGATCGGTTTACGGAAGATTCAGTTCCTTTACGGCGCTTTCCTGCCAGGTCATACGTTGGATATCCAGCAGGGACGGCACCACGCCATGATCGATCCGCAGGACGCCCTGATCGTCCCAGACCGGGCCTTCAAAGGGATGGACGCGGTTTTCCCTCACAAGATCCCGGAAGATATCCAGCAGCCGCCCTGCCCGCTCGCCGATGGCGGCGTTGACGGTGTAGATGTCCATGATCCCGGTGGACATGCCCCAGCCGAAATGGATGGGGTTCCCGTTCAGGTGGCGGCCCTCCAGCAGCGCGGTGCGGCCCTCGATGGCATCCCCGATCACCTTGTCGTAAAAATGCTCCCAGTCGAAGGAAGCGCCTGCGTAGCTCTCCAGGGTGTGGCCCTCGGGAGAGATGGCATAAAGCTGGGCATAGATCTCCGGAAACGCAGTCCGGTCCAGGGGATTGTCCGGCGAATGGCGGCAGAACGCCACGTCGGCCCCCTGGGCCGCCATGACCTGCCGGGCTTTATCATGCTCATTCCAGCGATTGATGCCCCGCAGCGTGTAGCCTACGGTCCTGGAGCGGGGATTGACGAGTCTGGCGCCCAGGGCATAGGCATTGATCTCATAGGTGGTCCGCTGCTCCCCCCAGGCGGCATAATCCATATAGCCGACCACACCGCTGCGGCTCATGGCGCCGGCCAGAACACCGCACAGGAAGGTCAGGTCAAACATCTTGCTGAAATAGGTGTTCAGATTCTTTCCTTCCTTCGGCAGGTCACAGTTCAGTACGATCATACGCGGGTTTTCCAGCGCGATCCGCAGGCTGGCATCTGACAGGCTGGGGCTGGTGGTAAAAAGCACGTCCGGTTTCTTCTCCGCCAGCGAGCGCAGCGCTTCGTAAGGTCCGCCGGGATAGGTGTTCGCGTGGAACAGCCGGTCAACGACCAGGTTGTCCTTGTATTTCTTCTCCACCCGGTCTATGCCCAGGGTATGCCAGCGGGTAAAGAGGTTCGTCTCCGCATCGTCGTCGAAGGCGAAGGCCGCGCGGATCTGGGAGCGGCGCACCCGGCCCCGGGTCTGCACCGATTCGACCTCATTGGCTGAGATCTCCACGGTGTCTCTTCGGCGCACGCCTTCGGCCACCAGGAACTGGGCTTTGGCGTTGCGGATGTTCTTGACCATGTCAACCTGGTTCTCCGCGTAGGGGTAGCCGAAAATCTTGATGTACTCCACCAGTGCATCGCCGGTGGTAAGCTCCACGTCCTCCAGCTTCGCGACCCGGAACGCTTCACGGAATCGGCGATGAGTGGCGGTCATGATATCCTCGACGCTGCCGTTGACCTCCCGATGCTTGGCCAGGTAATCCTCCGTCTGCCTGGTCAGCAGCGTGAAGTTTCCCCGGCGGCTGAACCAGAGATCGTCCAGAAACAGCTTTTTGTCATAGTCCAGGAATTCATAATAGATGGAGATCTCGTCATTGTCCTCCGCCCGCTCGGGGAGCAGCCGGATCACGTTGCCGTAAATGGAGGCGGCGCCTACGTATTTCAGAATGCTGATGCGCTTGTTTCCCTCCAGGGCGTAGTATCTCCCCAGGTACTCGTAGACCTTTATGGGCTCACGAATGCCTTCCACAAGCTGGCTCTCATAGACTTTTTTCCATTTGATGGCGAACTCCGTGTCGTCCGCCAGGAGCGGCATAAAATTGCCGGCAAAGGAGTTGCTGCGCGCAGCAGTCCTGGTTCCCACCACCCGGGCCAGAGGGATCTCATGATAGCCCAGATTGATCTCGCCCAGCACATCTACGCCGCGCATGATATCTTCCAGCACGGGCAGATATCCCTTGGTCGCTTCCCGTTCATGCTCAGACACATATCGCCGGCCCATCCTGCGAGCTGCAAGATATGCCGACCGGCTGTCCTGTTCCGCCATTGGACTTCCGCCTCCTCTCCGTGGCTTGAAACCGCAGCAGACGATAATCACATTTCATTGTTTACTACAGTTTATCACTTTTCCCTTTCTCTGGCAATAACTCTTGTATTATTTCCCCTGCCTGTGATAGAATCAGAAAGCTTGGGAAGGAGTCGCTAAGATGGAAAAGCTGTCGTTTTATTTCGCACTTTGGAGCGCAAAAGCCGCACATCTGGCCTCGCGCATCATTCGCAAGGGCGGGACTACCGCTCCCGGAAAGGTCGCACTTGCCATCTGCCCGGATTTTCTTTCGCGCATCGGCCGCCCGGAGACCTTGATCGGCGTCACCGGCACCAACGGCAAAACCACTGTCAGCAACATGCTCTGCGATATTCTTGAGAGCATGGGGTTCGACCTTGTTTCCAACCGGGAGGGCGCTAATATCGACGCCGGCGCCGCCACTTCACTGATCGTCTCAGCGGGTCTGGGGGGCAAATGCAGGAAAAAGCTGGGCGTCCTGGAAATGGACGAGCGAAGCGCCGCCAGGCTCTTCCCCGTTTTGAAGCCGGATTATCTCATCGTGACGAATCTCTTCCGGGATTCCATGCGCCGGAACGCGCACCCGGAGTATATCGCCTCCCTGATGGACGCAAGTCTCTCCCCGGCCACGCACCTGATCCTGAACGCGGATGATCCCATCAGTTCTTCGCTGGCTCCCCTGAACAGCCGTACGCTGTTCTCTGTGGACAAGCTTGCGCAGGAACCCCTGCTGCGGGAAAACCTGGTGCAGGACGTTCAAATATGTCCCGTCTGCGGAGAGCGGATCGTCTACGATTTCCGGCGGTACCACCACATCGGAAAAGCCCATTGCGATTCCTGCGGCTGGCACTCTCCCGAAGCGGACTTCCTCTTGGTCTCCGCTGACCGGAGCGCCGGAAAGATCACGGTTATGGAATCCGACATCTGGAAAGAATACCCCATGCCCTCTCCGGAGATCTATAACCTCTATAACACACTGGCTGCCATTACACTGCTTCGGCATATGGGTCATTCCGCGGAGGAGATCGCCGGCGCAATGAGCGGGCTGAAGGTGGTGCAGTCCCGCCTCCGCAGTGAGGAGATCGGCCGTTGGCAGCTGACGGAGTCGATGGCGAAGGGACTCAACGCCGTCGCCTGTTCGCGGAATTTCGACATGGTTCTGAACACGCCCGGAAAAAAGGCTGTGGTCCTGATGCTGGATGACGTATTCGACGAAAAGACATCGTCGGAGAATATCGCCTGGCTGTACGACGCTGATTTCGAATTCCTCTGCCACGAGGATATCGTTCAGATCCTCGCGGTCGGGAAACGATGCCTTGACACGCGGCTGAGGCTGCTGCTGGCCGGGGCGGCGCCTCAGAGAGTGACCGCCGTGCAGAAAGCCGCCGATGCTCCGGCTCTTGTGAAGCTGGAGGAATGTGAAAAGGTCTTCGTCCTGTTTGAGGTCTACCGGCACGGACAGGCAATGGAAGTCCGGGACGCCATTGCGGAAAGGATGCGGAAAGCATGAAGCTGGAATACCTTTATCCGGAGTTGGGGAACCTCTATGGAGACAGCGCCAATATGCGCTACCTCCGGAAATGCTTGCCCCAGGCGGAATATGTGGAGACGCACATCGGTGAGACGCCGGCCTTTGTATCGGATCCGGAGGTCAGTTTTATTTACTCCGGCCCGATGACAGAGCGCGGCCAGGGCATTGCATTGGAAAAGCTTCGGCCTCATGCCGCTGTATTATCAGAGAAACTCCATGGCGGACTGCACGGGCTCTTCACCGGCAACAGCATGGAGCTTCTCGGCAAAAGCATAATCGCCGGAGACGAGTCCCTGGAAGGGCTGGGCATCATCGAACTGCACTCCCGCAGAGACATTGCCCATCGATACAACGGTTTTTTCCTGGGAAATGTCAACGGGATCGAAATCACCGCTTTCAACAGCCGCTTCAGTCACAGCATCCCGGGGGCGGGTCTCAGCGGTTTTGCCAAGGTGACCCGGGGGATCGGGCTGGACCCGGACTGCGCGTTCGAAGGCTATCAACTCGGCAATTTCGTCGGCACCTATCTTCTCGGGCCCCTGCTGGTGCTGAATCCCCTGCTGACACAGCGTCTTATGAATTCGCTGGGAACCGATGCCCCGCCCTTCTGCTTTACGGAAGCCCTGCAGGCCTATGAGGCCCGTTTGACCGAATTTCGGGATAATCGCAGGGAGCTGGACTGATACCAAGTACCCGATCGGGCCATATTGCACCAACCTTCGTTGTCGTCTTTGTCTCGCAATACATATTAGCGCGTTCTATCAAATAACATAACAAACATGAAAACTCCCCTGTCCCATCCACGGGTCAGGGGAGTTTATGCTTTGCTGCTCAGGTTCAGCCAACGTGGCTTCCCACGCCCGTGAAATCCACGATGGCGTTCACCACGTCCCGGATGGTCTGTTCGTCGAAGGGATCGGCCAGGCCGGAGCTCTCCACCACTTCGGAGAAGGTCATATCCGGGTCGCTGCTTACGATCCCGTTATAGATCTCGATGGCCTTCTGCCGGTCGGTCAGTGAAACCTCCATGATCTGCAGCGCGGGCACGATGGAGGTCGCGTAGCTGATATAGTACATGGGAACCTCAAAATTGTGGAGCACATCCACCCACACATAGTCCAGATCCACATAGTAATAATCGTCACCCAGCCCGTAAGAGCGGCTGATCTCGCAGTAGGCCTGATTGATCTCCTCCACGGTTTTCAGGTCATGCGTATAGACATACTGCTGGAATTCGTCGTACAGGCAGCCCTGGATCAGGGAGCTGAGGGCGTTGATCATCTGGTACTTCACAATGCCGGTATAGGTGTCCGGCTTGTAGTACTCGCTGAAGTAGGGCAGGAACAGGAGCTCATTGGCCTGGGAGCAGATCTCTTTTGTGTCCAGACTCATTTGATAGGCCGTTTCCCTGCCGCCCAGATAATTGCTGTAAAAGTGTCCGAATTCGTGGATGAATGTCGTTACGTCGTAGAATCCGCCGTTCTCCTGGATATAGATGAAGGGGATGTCATAGGCGGGCATGAAGGTGGTGTAGGCCCCTGCCCTGCTGACAGGGCTGTCCGTCAGGACGCTGAGCTGATACTCCACCAGATAGTTATACGCTTCCACCATGTCGGGGGATATCTCGTGCACGTATTTTTCGATATACTCCCGCCGTTTTTCAAGCTGGTTTTTCCCGTTGAAGGCTGTCTGCAGGCCCAGGCGTTCCGGATACGTCAAGCCGCCGTAAAGGTCCATCAGCTCGTTCACGCAATACTTCTTGACCGCATCGGAAAGCGCAGCCGCATCCTCCACGGTGTAATCCCGCTCGTATTCGAATTGATAGGCGTATTCGGGATAGCTGTCAAATCCGGCCTTTGCGGCGATCCGCTTTTTGATGTCCACCAATTCCAGATAGAGTTCCCCGGTGACGGCGTTCAGATTGCGGTAATAGTCGTTCAGCAGCGAATAGTAGGTGGTGCTGTCGACATTCAGCTCATCCAACTCCGAGCGGGTGTATGCGACGCCCTTGTACTCCACGGTGGTGTCCGTCTGGGCGTTCCAATAGGCGGTGGTAATGCCCTCCAGGCGGGTGTTCAGCGTCACATACTCGTCGTCATAGAGCTTTTCCGCGATACGGAGGTTGGCAAAATCCTCCTCTGTCCAATCATAAAAGACGGTGTCGCAATGCTCGGACTCATAGATCGCGATCTCCATTTTGGTGGCCAGGACCTGCAGCTCGCTGCTCTTTTCCGCCAGCAGCTCCTCTTCTGAGGAATAGTATTCGTCCGTGGTATCAAGGGAGGAGAAGAGGGACGCGATGGCATAGGCGTTGTTGATCTCATAGAATTCGTCATCCAGCGCCTCATAGGCCGCCAGGATATCCTCGCCGGCACTGCCGTCCGTCACCATGGCCCGCACTGCTTCGATGTCGGCAGCGATCTTGTCGAAATCCGGCCGCTCGTACACCAGGTCATCAAAGGAATAGAGACCGCGGCGGTAGCCCTCAAACTCCCCGGGCGCCGGCGTCGGTTCCGCGGTGGGTTCGACCGTGGGCTCCGGTGTCGGTTCCGGCGTCGGCGCCAATGTCGGTTCCGGCGCGGGCGTCGCTGTCGGTTGTGCGGTGGGTGCCGGCGTCGGCGTATCCTGGACAGCGATCGCAGGTGCTGTTGCCGCCGGTTTTTCCACGATGGTACAGCCGCAGCCCAACAGCATAAGGGCTGCCAACAACAGGATCAGTGCTTTTTTCAGGGTCATCGTTTAAGTCCTCTTATCCGTCCGTTGCTCTTTTGTCTTTACTCCTGGGGGACGATGTTTCCTTCCGCTTTGTAGATGCTCTTCTCCGGGATCACGCCCCGGACGCAGGAGGTGGGATAGACCCGGCTTTCCCGGCCAACCACGGTGCCGGGATTCAGGACGGTGTTGCAGCCCACTTCCACGTGGTCGCCCAGGATCGCGCCGACCTTTTTTCTCCCGGTGGGTATCTGTTCTTCTCCGTTGTGAATGACCACGAGCTTTTTGTCGCTCTTCACATTGGAGGTGATGGAGCCGGCGCCCATGTGGGCCTTGTAGCCCAGAATGGAATCACCCACATAGTTGTAGTGAGGCACCTGCACCTCGTCGAAGAGGACGACATTCTTCAGCTCCGTGGAGTTTCCGACCACCGCCTTTTTGCCTACGATGGCGCTGCCGCGGATAAAGGCGCACTGACGGATCTCCGCGCCCTCGTCGATGATGCACGGAGCGCCGATATAGGCGGTGGCGAACACCTTGGCGTCCTTCGCGATCCAGACATCCTCCGCAGGATGGTCGAATTTCTCCGCGCTCAGCGTGGGGCCCAGGGCCCGGATATAATCGGAGATCCCCTCCAGGGCTTCCCAGGGATAGGTCTTGTCCTCCAGCAGAGGCGCGGCGATGGTCTTGCTCAGATCCAGCAGTTCCTTCGTTTTCAGCATGTCCGCTTCCTCCTCACTTGATACCCAGCAGCAGGCCCTTTTTCTTCATGACCTCCAGCACTGCGTCCACATTCTTTTCACAGGTTTCCTGGTCCCCTGCTTCTACCATCACCCGCAAAACCGGCTCCGTGCCGCTCTTGCGAACCAGGATGCGGCCGTCATTGCCCAGACGCGCTGTGACGGCGCTGATCTCCGCCTGGACGTCCGGGTCGTTCAGGGCCGTGTCCTTATCGGTGACCTTGGCGTTTTTCAAAACCTGGGGATAGATGGTGATATCCTCCACCAGTTCACTGAGGGAGCGCTTCACATCCATCACCGCCTGCATCACCTTGATGGCAGTCAGCAGGCCGTCGCCTGTGTGGGCGTGCTGGGTGAAAATGATGTGGCCGGACTGTTCTCCCCCGATGAGGTGGCCGTTGGCCTTCATGTTCTCATACACGTATTTGTCGCCCACCGCTGTCTTTTCGTAGCCGATGCCAAGCTGATCCAGGGCCTTGTAGAGGCCGATGTTGGACATGATGGTGGTGACGACCTTGCTGTCGCCCAGGGTGCCCCGGCTCTGCATATAGCGGGCACAGAGATACATGATCATGTCCCCGTCCACCACGTTGCCGTGTTCGTCCACCGCCAGGCAGCGGTCCGCGTCGCCGTCAAAGGCAAAGCCGATGTCCAGATGGTTTTCCCTCACCAGGCGCTGAAGGTTCTCGATATGGGTGGATCCGCAGCCCAGGTTGACATTGAGCCCGTCAGGGTGGTTGGCCGTGACGCAGGTCTCTGCTCCCAAAGTCTCAAAGATGTTTTTCGCCATCTGCCAGGTGGAGCCGTTGGAGCAGTCCAGTCCCACGCGCATATTGCGGTAAGAGCTGGTAGCCAGGCTGATCAGATGGCCGATATAGCGGTTGCGGCCGGCGGAATAGTCGATGACCGCGCCGATCCTGTCTCCGGTGGCGTAGGGCAGCTCCGCAGGTTCGCCGTCCAGATATTTTTCCACCAGATCGATCACTTCATCTTCCATCTTCTCCCCTTCGCTGTTGATCAGCTTGATGCCGTTGTCCTGGAAGGGGTTATGACTGGCGGAGATCATGATGCCGCAGTCGAAGCTCTCCACGTTGGCGATGTAGGAAACGCTGGGGGTCGTGGTCACGTGGAGGAGATACACGTCCGCTCCCGAGGCCGTGAGACCGGCGCAGATGGCGTCTTCAAACATGTAGCTGGATCGCCGGGTATCCTTTCCCAATACGATGCGCCCTTTATGGTCCTTGCTGTAGTACCAGCCGAGGAAACGCCCGATCTTCATGGCGTGCTCAATGTTGAGATCAACGTTGGCCTCTCCGCGGAAGCCGTCTGTGCCGAAATACTTTGACATATCCATCATCCTTTTCCATAAAATGGCAAATATAAATCTGTTTGGTATAGGGATACTGATGATGAGAGGGGGCGCAGGAATGGCCATCATCACCGTACGCACGATTATCGTTTTTCTCAGTATCTACGCCGCCATGCGCCTGATGGGCAAGCGGCAGCTCGGGGAACTGGAGCCCAGCGAGCTGGTGGTGGCTGTGCTGATCACCGACATGGCAGCCCACCCGCTGCAGGACATCGGCATTCCTTTGCTCAACGGTCTTCTGCCCATCGCGATCCTGCTCAGCTGCGAATTGCTGATCTCCTGGCTCAGCCTGAAAAGCAGCCGATTCCGCAGCCTGTGCTTCGGACGCCCCAGCATTCTCATGCGGGATGGGCGGATACAGCTTGACGAGCTCCGCCGCAACCGTTTTTCTCTGGATGAGCTGTGCGAGGAGCTCCGGGGAAAGGGCGTGACCGACCTGGATTCCGTCCGCTGTGCGGTATTGGAGACAGACGGCACTTTGAATGTGCTTCTGAAAGCGGAAAGCCAGACCGTGACACCCTCGCAGATGGGGCTTTCCGTGAAGGACGGCGGCCTTCCAGTCACACTCATCAGCGACGGAGTCGTTAACCGGAAGAACCTGAAGCTGCTGCGCAAAGAAGAAAAATGGTTGCTTGGAGTACTGCGCTCCCGCGGCTTTGACTCCCCCCGTCAGATCGCTTATATGAACATGGATGAACAGGGGACCATCTTTCTGCAGGAGAAGGACGGCAAATGAAAAAGGAAATCGTCGCACTGGCGCTGCTGCTGCTCATCGTGGCAGGCAACATCTGGAACCAGCATCGGTTGAGTGACCTCATCACCACGCTCAGCGCCTTGACAGAGGAAGCGTATTACGCTTCCCGGGAACAGAACTGGCCTCGGGCGGAGAAGGCCGCGCAGCAGGCGGAAGCCCGATGGTCAGCGGAAAACGGGTATACCCACATTTTCATCCGACACACGGATATCGACGCTCTGGCAGCGGCATTCTGCGACTACCGCGGCGCGCTCGCGGGGCGTGAGGAGGGGGATATCTTCGCAGCCTACCTGCGCCTCACCGGCGGTCTGCGCAGTCTTCTTGACATGGAGACGCTCAGTGCGGGAAGCGTTTTCTGATCACTTGGACTCCATGAGCAGCTTATTCAACTCTTCCAGGAAGGTGTTGATGTCCTTGAACTGGCGGTATACCGAGGCAAAACGCACGTAGGCTACCTGATCCATGTCCTTCAGCCGGTCCATGATCATTTCGCCGATCTGCGCGCTGGAGACCTCCCGCTCCAGAGAGCTCTGCAGCTCCTGCTCGATTTCATCCGCGACCCGCTCGATCTCGCTTGCAGGGACCGGTCTCTTCTCGCAGGCCTTTACCATGCCGTTGATGACCTTCACCTTGTCGAAGCTCTGGCGGCTTCCGTCCCGCTTGATCACCAGCAGCGGCAGCCGTTCCATGATCTCATAGGTGGTAAAACGTTTGCCGCAGCTGAGACACTCCCGTCTGCGGCGGATTGTGGTGCCTTCCTCGGCGGGCCTGGAATCGATGACCTTGCTTTCACTGTAGCTGCAATACGGACAGCGCATTGTCTCTACCTCCCTCTTGTAACTCGGATATTATACACCACACTATTTATGTCAGTAAAGCACTATTTGCAATTGCCAAATATTTAGTCTTGAAGCCGTCGTCCCATTTCTGTTAACCTGCAGTGGGAGGGATGGTGCATGCAGATTCGTAGGATCCTGCGCCGGGCAGGCAGTATGTGTCCGGCCGCTTACCGCATTCAAAAGCTCAGCCTGATCTGGGCCTGTATCCTGCTCACGGGGGCGCTGCTGCTGCTGGAAGGAGCGCTCCCGCTCTCGCTGGCTACATACGACGCTTATCATCTGGCTGTGGAGCTGCTGCGTACTTCTTCAGCCATTCTTCTGGTCGGTGTCGTCGGCGCGGTATGTGTTGAAGAACGACAGCTCTAGCCGCCCGGAAAGCAACATTGTGTTCACCGCGTCCAGCAGCGCGTCGGCTGTCATGCGCTCAGGAAAGCCCAGGCGGAGCGCCAGGGCTTTTCTTTTTGCGGCGCTGTCTGCCCTGCCGCTGAGTCCCAGGGCATAAAGCTCCGCCTTGGTCAGAGGTTTTTCGGAAGAGTCCGCAGACGTCTCTCCTTCGAAGGTCGCACCGGACCGCCGCAGCGCATCCAGCAAAAGCTCCGGCGGCATACCCTCTACGCCCAGCTTTCCTTCTTTGGAGGGCTGGGTTTTCCGCTTTTCTTTTCCGGGGATATCCGGGATATAGGCGTGCTTGACCCGGTCCGCCGGGATCACGCCCTTCAGGTGATTGCGGATGAGAAAACCCGCGCTGTCGCTGTCCGTCAGGATGATGATTCCTCTTGTCTCCGCGTAAAAGCGCAGCAGCGCCTTCAGCTCCCGGTCCCTGAAGACGCGGAAGCCGCGTGTCTCCAAAACGACGCCGTCGATGACCTGCAGAATGCTGTTTTTGTCGTATCGTCCTTCTACCACAAGGGCTTCGCGCAGCTTGGGCTTCATGCTTCCGCCGCCATGGTGACAAAGAGGCTGCGCAGCAGATCCTCCGGGTCCGCCGAACTGCTCTTCATGCGCAGATCCGTTTCGGCGCTGAGACGGATCATACGGAGATACCAGGATTCCCGGAAGGACGAACAGATGCGAAGATTCTGTCGGGATACATATTCGCCGCTGCCCAGCAGCTGAGACAGGGTGCCGGAATTCCCTCCGGCTTTTTTGACCAGCAGCGCCGCATAGAGCTTTCGCAGCTGGCTTCCGATGACGGCATTGATGGAGATGGGCTCCGTGTTGAGCTGAAACAGCTTGTGCATGAGCTCAGCCGCCCGGTCATAATCCTTCTCCGCCATAGCGTCGGTAAGCTTGAATGCCTGTGCCTCCACCACGGGGACGACCACCGCGTCGATCTCCGCCCTGGTCACCTTTTTATCCTTGGCGTAATCAGCGATTTTTCCGATCTCATTGGTGAGATTATCCATCTGACTTCCGCATAGGAACAGCAGATAAGACGCGTCCTCTGTGCCGATCTCCTTATCACGGGCGGCAAAATGCCTTTGTATCCAGCGGATCAGCTCACTCTGCCCCTGCAGGGGGAATTCCACGATGGTGACCAGCTTATTGAGCTGCTCCATCACCTTTTTCTTGCGCTGCCTTTCCAACTTGAACTCCACCGTATCGTAAAGGAAGACCAGGCAGCAATACGTCGGCAGGTCGCTCAAGATGGCGAAGATACGCTTGTTCTCCTCCTCGGACGCCTGAAAGAAGTCGTAGTCCCGCACCTCCACCAGGGTCGCTTCCGCGAAGGAAGGATAAGCATCCACCGCGTCGGCAAGGGTCTGCGGATCCAGGTTCTTTCCGTCGAGCTGCCGCAGATTGAAGGGATCGTCCTCCCCTCCCAGCACGGCTTTCCGCAGTTCCCTGCTGTAATGCTCCTGAAGATAGTGCTCCTTCCCGTAAAACAGGTAGCATCGGTCCAGGGCCGAATTCTTGATTTGTTTGCGCAGCGCGTCCGCCTTGATCTCGCTCATCAGCGGCAGCTCCTTTCTCAATGGTAACGGACTTCCACCGTGCCCGCCCGGTCCGTCCTGTAGACCGCAGCGCCGATGGCATGAAGCCGTCGCAGGGTCTCGTCCGCAGGAAGCCCGTAGCTGTTGCGTCCCACGGATACCACCACGATATCCGGAACGGCAGCGGTCAGCAGGGCATCCGAACAGGATTTCGCGGAGCCGTGATGCCCCGCGATCAGCAGCTCGATATCCGGCATGGGCAGCAGTTCCAGAAGCCGCATTTCTGTGGCTTTTGAAATATCCCCGGTCAGCAGGACTTCAAAATCGCCTACCCGCAGCAGTGAACACAGGCATTCTTCATTATCGCCGGCATTGCCCAGCGGAGGCGTGACGGTCACGGCCAGCTCACCGAAGCTGAACTCCCGTATCTCATCGGATACGACGACGATCTCGGTGCCCGTTTCCTTTGCCAGCTCAAACAGCGCCTGCGCCTCCTCGCCTTTCGGCGGCGGTACCAGGAGCAGCTTGACATGCATCCGGCGCATGAGCTCCCATATGCCGCTCATGTGATCCTTATGATAATGGCTGAGCAGCAAGGCGTCCACACACAGCCTTCCCCTGCTGAGGAGATACCGCGCCGCCGTATCTCCCGGGTTCTCGGAAGCGTTGGTGCTGCCGCAGTCCGCCACAAAAGCGAATCCCTTGCCCATGAGCACCACGCATTGGCCCTGGCCTACGTCCAGCACTGCCGTATCCAGCCTGTCCTGATGCCAGATCGCCCAGCCCGCGGCGCAGCTGAAGGCCAGCGTGATGGCTGCCGCGACGGTGAACCCGCGCAGCCGATGCTTGATGCCAGGCAGGAAGCGGTAGGCTGCCATCAGCGGATATAAGCAGACGGGCCAAGCGGCGATCATTTCATTCTGGGGATAAAGAGAGGCAAAGGGCAGTCTCCCGAGGGTGGTGACGATCAAGCGGATGTATTGCACCAACAGCCGCGCCGGCCAGCCGACAACCACGGCGCCCGGCATCCAAAGGAACCCGGCCACCGCGGACAGCAGCCCGAATCCAAACACAAAGGTAACCGCCCAAAGGATAAGCAGATTGACCAATGGGCTCAGCAGCGGGATCTGCCCGAAGCAGAACGCGGTGACCGGCAGTGTCAGGATCAGCGCGCTCAGGCTGACCGCCAGGCTGCTGCGGCAATAATCGGCGACTCTTCCCGGAATCGTTTTCTTCCGTTTCCCGGGAGTTGAGAAAAAGCATTTGCTCAGACGATCATAAAACAGAAGGATGCCCAGGGTGGACAGGAAGCTCAGCAGGAGACCCAAGTGGTGACTGGCATAGGGATTCAGCGCGATCAGCACAGCCAGGGCCAGAGCAAGGGCGCTGTGATTGTCATAATCCCGGTTCAGCAAAGCCGCGCCGCAGACAGCCAGCTGCATGATCCCCGCGCGGACCACAGAAGGGGTGAAGCCGGTCACTGCCATGAACAGGAGGATCACCGGTACGCAGAGCAGACTGCTGACCCTTCCCCTGCCCAGCAGCACAGCCAGAAAGGAAACCAGGAAGGACAGGTGCATTCCGGACACGGCGATACAATGAAGCACCCCGGCTTCCCGCATCATGGAATAAAAGAAGGTATCCGCCTTCAGCGCGCTTCGTTCTCCCGTGAGGATCGCCGTCAGAAAAGGCGCCGTCTCTTCGTCAAATGCCGCGTTGACATTGTCCCTGAGCGCCTTGCCCAGCTTTGCAGGAAAGAAGCGCCACTGATGCGGCGCGCTCCCCAGGATGCGCGTTTCCCCTTTCGCATAAGCAAAAAGCGGCAGCCCTGCGGAAAGATAGTAATCCTCCCCAGTCCGTTCCTCCGTGAGGCTGAGCTTTCCGTCAAAACCGATCCGCTGCCCCGGCTCCAGCCCGGAAGCATCATCCAGGTAGAGGCGGCACTTCACTCGTCCGATCCGCACGGTCAGGCTTTCGCCATAGGCAGCCGGCAGCGGATAATCCAGCACCGTCGCCTCCAGCTGTTTTCCGTCTCCCGCCAGCCTTTCAGCCGGTCGGAGGAACAGCTGATTCCACAGTGAAAAGCAGAAGCAGGCCAGCGCCAGTCCCGGCAGCAGGCACCGAAGGAATGTGAGAACGCGCCGTTTCTTTATCAGGAACAGGGCCAGGGACAAAATCAGCAGCGCCGACCCGGCGATCAGCAGGGACACCTGACCCGGACGAAGATACACCAAAAGGAAGGCCGCCGCCGAAAAAGAGTATGCGAAAACGGCAAGTCTTCTCACGGCTGCGGCCTCTTTTCTTCAGTTACATACGTTCAGCCCGGCGGCCAGGTCATATCCCGACCGCTGAGAACGTGAAAATGCAGGTGCTTGACGCTTTGGCCGGCGCTTTCCCCCACGTTGGAAACCACGCGGAAGCCATCCAGTCCCTGTTCCTTCGCCAGACGGGCGATCACCTCAAAGGCGTGGGCCACCACGGGGGCATTCGTTTCGTCGATGCAGGCGGCGGAATCGATGTGTTCTCTGGGGATCACCAAAAAATGCACCGGCGCCTGGGGCGCGATATCCTTGAAGACATAGACCAGCTCATCCTGATACAGACAGTCGGAGGGGATCTCCCCAGCGGCGATCTTGCAGAAAAGGCAATCCTTCATGCTCTGTTTCCTTTCTCTTACAGCTTCGAAGCCACAAAGGCCGCCACGCTGTCCAGGGCTTCCTGCAGCTTGCTCAGATCCCGGCCGCCGCCCATGGCGCTGTCCGGCTTGCCGCCGCCGCTGCCGCCGGCGAGCTTGGTCACGCTGCGGATGATATCTCCCGCCTTGATGCCGGCCGCAACGGCTTCCTTGCCGCAGACCGCCTGGAAGGTGATCTTTTCCCCGTTCACCCCGGCCAGCACAATGACGGCCCGGTCATCCTTCTCACGGATGCGGTCTCCGGCGCTGCGCAGCCAATCGGCGCTCACGCTGCCCGCATTCACCGCGGCGACGCGGAATCCGCCCACGTTCTTGGCCCCGCTGAGCATTTCACCGATCTCGGCACGGATCAGCTGATCCTGCAGCTTTTCCGCGGTCTTATGGCTCTCCTTCAGCTCCGCCATCACGGCAGCGGCACGGTTGCGCAGCTCCGCGGGAGAGGTTTTCAGGGTCTCCGCCACTTCCCGTTCCAGCTTGTCCGCGGCAGCCATATTCTCCAGGCAGCGCTTGCCGGTGATGGCCTCGATCCGCCGGACGCCGGCGGCCACGGAGAACTCGGCAAGGATATGGAAGGAGCCCACCCGGGCGGTATTGCTCAGATGGGTGCCGCCGCAGAATTCCTTGGACACGCCGCCCATGGTGACGACCCGGACCACATCCCCGTATTTCTCGCCGAAGAGGGCCATGGCCCCTTCCTTGCGGGCTTCCTCGATGGGCATTTCCTTCACGGTGACGGGCAGGTCCTCCAGCACTTCCTCATTGACCAGGTCTTCCACCTGCCGAAGCTGCTCCTCGGTGATGGCCTCGTAATGGGTAAAGTCGAAACGCAGCTGGTCCGCCATGACCAGGCTGCCGGCCTGCTGCACATGGTCGCCCAGCACCCTCCGCAGGGCCGCCTGGAGCAGATGGGTGGCGCTGTGGGCGCGCATGATGGCCTGACGGTAAGGCATGTCCACCTTCGCGGTGACGGTATCCTCCGTGTGGAAGGCGCCCTTGCGGCAGATGCCGTGGTGCAGGTATTTGTCACCCTTGCTGATGAGGACGTTGGTGACTTCAAAGAGGCTGCCGTCGGCCAGCTCCATCACGCCGATGTCGGCGCTCTGGCCGCCCTTTTCCCCGTAGAAGGGGGTCTTGTC
>JAEEGL011515538.1_pt1 | contig 23423 bp, 14 predicted proteins | sample 9134231 | NCBI WGS metagenome assembly JAEEGL01 (sample SAMN16246548, study PRJNA631951) | gut metagenome | biome: gut microbiome; feature: rumen; material: fiber-attached | host: Bos | place: Iran: Karaj | collected 2018-10
CGACGAGGACCACCTCGGCGACATGGACTTCAAGGTCACCGGCACCGCCGACGGCATCACCGCCACCCAGATGGACATCAAGGTCGACGGCCTGAGCTACGACGTGCTTGAGAAGGCTCTCGAGCAAGCCCGCCAGGGACGTCTGCACATCATGGGCGAAATGCTCAAGACCATCCCCGAGCCCCGCGAGGACTACAAGCCCTTCGTGCCCCGCATCGAGCAGATCCGCATTCCCGCCGAGTTCATCGGCGCCGTCATCGGCAAGGGAGGCGAGACCATCCAGAAGATACAGAAGGAAACCGGCACCACCATCGCAATCGAAGAGGTGCCCATCCCCGGAACCAACATCACCGAAGGCGTGGTCGACGTCGCTTCCAGCGACAAGGAGGCCATGCAGAAGGCCCTCGACTGGATCAAGAGCATCTGCGCTGTTCCCGAGGCCGGCCAGACCTACCACGGCAAGGTGGTGAGCATACTCGAGTTCGGCGCCTTTGTCGAGATTCTCCCCGGCAAGGAAGGCCTGCTGCACGTGAGCGAAATCGCCTGGACCAAGACCGACAAGGTCGAGGATGTGCTCAAGGTCGGCGACGAGGTCGATGTGAAACTCCTCGAGTACGATGCCAAGAGCGGCAAGATGCGCCTTTCCATGCGCGCCCTGACCGAGAAGCCCGAGGGCTACGTCGAGCCTAAGGGCGGACGCGGCGGCAACGGCGGTGAGAGAAGCCCGCGCCGCGAAGGCGGAGAGCGTGGCGAGCGTCGTGAGCGCCGTGACGGCGACCGCGGTCCCCGCAGGGATGGCGACCGTCGCGAAGGCGGAGAGCGCCGTGAACGCCGCGAGGGCGACCGTCCCCGTAGGGATGACCGCCCCCGCCATTCCAATGGCCCTCGCCCCAGCGCACCCGCTCCTACCGCCGACGATTATCGCGAGCCGGTAGACGAGCTCTACTAGGAAACCGCTACAGCGAGTCGCCGAAGTCGGCGCGGAACTTCTTTACGAGGTCTTCCTGCCAGTAGCCTATTTCTTCCAGGCGCCCGAAGAAGAATCGGAGCACCTTAGGTTCCGATACCCACTGGAGGCCGCCTATGAGTTTGCGGTTGTCCCACAGCCACTTTACGCGGTCGGCGCAGTATTTGACCTGTGAAAGGGTGAATACGCGCCGGGGCATCGCCAGGCGCTGGAGCTCCAGTTCTGCGTAGCGCTCGGTGCCGTCCGGCTCGCGCTGCTCGCTGAGTGTTCCCCGTTCCATGCCTCGGATGCCGCCTGCAATGTACAGGGCGGCGCCGACGGCTGCGGCCGGATACTGGTTGTGAGGGATGTCAGGAACTATCTCGGAACAGTTGAGATGGGCTCCGAGACCGCCTGCGGGCTTGATTACGGGTACGCCGTAGTCGTCAAGTTCCTTCACCAGATATGCGATGAATTCGGGCCCCTGGCTGATGTATTCCATGTCCAGCGACTCGTACAGGCCCACCGCCATGGCTTCCATGGAACGGACTTCCATGCCTCCGTATGTCAGGAACCCCTCGTACAGGGGCACGAACTCCATCATCTCGTCGGTGAACTTCTTGTCGTGAGCCGTAATGATGCCGCCGCGGGAGAACCCGAGCTTGCGGGCGCTGAAGTAGATGATGTCGAAACGGTCCGCAAGGGTGTGGTAGATTTCCTTGGTGGTCATGAACTTGCAGCGGGGCTCGCGCATCTTCATGAAGTATACGTTATCCTGCAGCAGGGAAGCGTCCAGGACGCTCTTCACTCCGAATTCGTGGCAGATGTCGGTGACCGCCAGCATGTTTTCCATCGACACCGGCTGGCCACCGATGAGGTTGGTGCCGGCTTCCACGCGTACGAAGGCGACCTTGTCCGGTCCCAGGTCCTTGATGGTCTTGCGGAGCAGCTTGAGGTCGAAATCGCCCTTGAAGGGGTCGTCGCTCTGCGGGATCAGGCCCTTCTTGTCCACAAGCTCGATCACTTCGCCGCCCAGGCGGGTTATGTGGGCCTTGGTGGTGGTGAAGTGGAAGTTCATGAGGGCGTAGGTGCCTGGCTTCACGTAGGCTTCCGCCAGGATGTTCTCGGCGGCGCGTCCCTGGTGGGCGGGCAGCACGTTATCGGTGCCGAAGACGTCCTTGACGGCCTTCTTTACGCGGTTGAAGGTTTCGCTTCCGGCATAGGCGTCGTCGGCTATGAACATGGATGCAACCTGCTCGTCGGACATTCCGTTCACGCCGGAGTCGGTGAGCATATCCATATATATATCCCTGTTCTGAAGGAGAAAGGTATTGTTTCCTGCTTCCTGTATACACTTGAGGCGCTCTTCCACGGGAAGGAGCGACAGCTTCTGGACGACTCGCACCTTGTGCATCTCCAGAGGAACCTGATTCTCAGGCTTGTAGAATTTGACTGCCATAACAGCTGTGATTGTTTAACTCACAAATATATTCTTTTTTTGGTATATTTGCGCGTTATATGCTGGGAACGATAGTCAATACCGGTTGCATCATCGCCGGATCCATAGTCGGAAGCCTGCTCAAGCGAGGCCTGGGCGACAAGTATAAGGATGTCCTCTATTATGCCATGGGCCTGTCTTCTCTGGCCCTCGGCGCAAGTACTTTCACGCGCAATATCCCCCAGAGCGAGTTTCCCGTGCTCTTTATCCTCAGCCTTGCGATAGGCGGAGTGGCGGGAACGGCGCTTGACCTGGACGGACGCACAAAGGCGCTCATCGCCAAGCGAGGCGGCGAAGGGCTGGCAAACGGCCTTATCTCTGCCTGCCTGCTATTCTGCGTGGGCACTTTCTCCATCGTCGGCCCCATCATGAGCGCCACTACCGGCGACAATACCTTCCTGTACACCAACGCCACCCTGGACCTGGTTACGTCCATGGTGTTCGCTGCCACCTACGGAATAGGCATAGTCTTCTCCGCCGCAGTGCTGTTCTGCTGGCAGGGGGCCTTTTATTTGCTCGGCAAGCTGGCGGCCGGTTCGGCGCTGCTGCAGGGCACGTTCGTGAACGAGCTTTCCATAGTGGGAGGCGTGCTGATCATCTCGTCCGGCCTGTCGCTGCTGCGCATCAAGGACTGCAAGACACTCAATTACCTTCCGGCTCTCCTGGTGCCGCTGATTTGGTTCCTGGTAAAAGGATTGTTCTGAAATACCTGATAACGAAAAAGGGCGGCCTCATCGGTCGCCCTTTTTCTATTATCAACTGTCAACTTACAGGATGGTGAAGTTGATGGTGTGGTTGGAGTTGTTGTCGGTGCCGAAGATATTATCGGCAGAAGCCGGGTTGCCGTTGAGGGAACCGCTGACCTTGATGGGATCGCTGGGCGAGCCGAGAACGACCACCTTGGAAGTGCCGTTGAAATATCCAACGACCATACCGGTCCTGGTGCCGTCATTCTGGGCAGCGGTGATCTTGCAGTTCACGACGCAGCCATAAGCGGTGTCGTGGTCGACATTACCGACGTTTCCGATGAGGCCTCCGGTTCCACCGGTGGTTTTAACCTTCACGACGACTTCGCCCTTGGCGGAGCATCCGGTGATGGCGTGGCCCTGGCTGTGGAAAGCGCAAAGCGAACCGACAGCGGATCCGGCGTTGCCGGACTCGAGGGTGATGATGCCCTCGTTGGTGGAGTTCTCAATTACTCCGGTACCGCCTTCGATACCGCCGAGACGGCACTTCATCGCACCCTTGCCGGTGATGTTGCCCTTGTTGGTACATCCGCTCACGGAGGTTCCGGTGACGGGCTTCTCCTGTCCGGGCCAGCCTACGATGCCGCCGATGGCGGAGTTGGAGGCGGAGGCGTCGGAGTCGACGATGATGGCACCCTCGTTCACGCAGTTGATGTAACTGGTGTTGGAGAACACGTCAGCGGTATTGGTGAACTGGTAGTCACCGCCGCCGATACCGCCTACGCATACGATGAACTCCTTGGGCAGGGCGGTGCCGGGCGTGCTGTTCTTGACAGATACGTTGACCTCGCCGTAGTTGTTGGAGTTGGTGATGTTGCCGCAAGGGGAACCGGCGATACCGCCGATCTGGTTGCGGTTGACGTTGGCGGTCAAGTCGATGTCGGCATTGGTAATGGCGTGGGATATCTTGCCATTGTTGTTGCAGCTGTCCACGGTAAAGCCGGGAGCGCCGAACGCAACGATGCCGCCCGTGCTGGGCAGAGCGCCGGTAGCGTCGATCACGGCCACCTTGGCGGTGATGTTCTTTGCGGTGAAGCTGATTGCGCCCTTGTTGGTGCAGCCCTTGATGGCGGCGGCCTGGTAGCCGACGATGCCGGCGGTACCGACAGCTACGGTCGGGCCGTTCACGGTGACGGTGATTGCGCCCTCATTGGTACAATCGGAAATCTCGCCCTTGGACTGGCCAGCTATGGCGGCGATGAGCATCGGTTCGGGAACCGCGTCTGCCTCATAGGTAACGGCTGCCTTGTTGACGACCTTGGAGATGCTGCCCTCGTTGTTTGCGGCGATGATTCCGAAGAACGGGCCGGCGGGGGTGAACTTGCAGCTCTTGTCGATAACGATGTCCTTGACTACGCCGGTGAGAGTCTCGAAGAGGGGAGCGGAAGCGGTCAGGCCCTTGATTGCGTGGCCCTTGCCGTCCAGGTTGCCCTTGAAGTTCTCCACTGCGGGCAGAGTCTTGCCGCTGAGGTCGATGTCGGCCAGGAGCGAGAACTCGGCGCCGGTAGCGGCAGCTGCTGCCTCGGTGGTGAGGAACTCGACGAATGCTTCGGGGGTGCTCATCTCGGGGTTGAACTTGCTGGGCTCGGCGGTGGTGACCGATGCAGTTGCATAGTCAGATGCGGTCTCGCCCTGGTGAGCCTTCACGCGGATGTCGTATGCGGTCTGGGGCACAAGTCCTTCGACTTCATACACATTGGTTTTGAGCTCGCTCACGACAGACCATTCGCCGGAAGATGCGGCCTTGTACTCGAAGGTGTAGCTGTCTGCGAATGCGACTGCATCCCAGGTGGCCTTGATGCTCTGGTCGGTGACGGTGGCCTTGAATCCGGTAGGAGTGCCGAACTTGGCGGCTACGGTACCGGTGCCCACGCAAACTGCGAGAGGATCGGATGCGCCACCGAGATAAGTCCAGTCGGAGAAGTAGAAACCATCATAGTTCGCGCGAACGCGAGCATAGAAGAAGTCGTTGGTATTCAGATTCTTGAAGATGTAGGATGTGGCAGGGGCATCCACCACGTCGTACTTTGTAGCGTTCTTTACGTCATCGAAGCTTATGTCGTTCGTAAGCTGGATGGTAAAGGAAGTCGCTCCTGCGGCGAGAGCCCTGTCAGCATTCCAGGACAGGCCAACGGCCTTTGCACCGGAAGTGGCCTCGTCGTAGCTGAGGGACTCTACGGCAGGCTTGCTTGCGTCGTGTCCGCCGGGAATCACGAATCCTGTTTCCTTGTTGCAGGCCGCCAGGGTGATCAGGCAGGCTGCAAATGCGAATATCTTGATATTCTTCATAATCCTAAAACATTAATTGTAGTCGCCGCCTCGCATGTCACCGGTAACGACGGTGCCGGGGGAGGTGTAGCTGATCTTGCCGGTATTGGAGCAATCGGTGAAGGTAATATCCGAGCCGGACTCACCGCAACCGACGATACCGCCGATAGCACTGGTCTTGCCCGTCGCTATGGTTGCGGTGGACTCGAGGGTGAGGTCTCCGCTGTTGACGCACTTGGTGTAGGTGGTCTTGCCGGCAGTCTTTGCGTCTCCGACTATACCGCCGAGGAAGTGCCTCCAGTCAGTCTTCTTGATAGCCGGGTGGACTATTTTGAGCTTGCCGCTGTTGGTGCAGTTGCTGACCTCATACTTGCAGCCGCCGGCGATGCCGCCCAGACGGTTGATTGCGGTCGGGGAAGTGAGTGTGCAGTTACCGGTGTTCTGGCAGTTGTCGATCTTGCCTGTCACATAGCCGAAGACGGCGCCCACATGGTGGTTCGGGGTCTCGGTAATGGTGTTGAGGGTGATGTCCAGATCAACCTCGTTGGTGCACTTCTCAAACACTACGGAGCCATCGGACTCGTAAGGACCGGCCGAGCCGACCACGCCGCCGATACAGCAGGTCGCGATGTTGCCTGCGCCCCTGTTGCCTGCGGTACCGCCGGCGAAGAGGGCCTTTGCGCTGAGATGACCGAAGTTGTGGCAGTCGGATGCGCCCTGGGAAACGGTGCCGCCAACGCCTGCGAGACGTGCGCAGGTCCATGTGTTGGAATCGCTGTCGCAGAGGATGGAGATATCGCCCTTATTGGTACAGCCCTTCACCTGTCCTTCAGTGTAACCGACCACGCCGCCGATGTTGGGGTATGCACCCGAACCACCGTTAATGTAATGCATGGAAACGTTGCCTTCGTTCGTACAACCGTCAATCACACCGTAATTGCCGGGGGTAGACTTGTCCGAAGGGCTTCCGCCGACCACGCCGCCGACATAGAAGTAAACGGCGGTACCGTACTCGACGCTGACTTTGCCCTTGTTGGAGCAGTTCACGACCATGGACTTTCCGGCCTCTCCCTTATACATGCCGACCACGCCGCCGAATGTGTGGAACGTGCCGCTTGCGGGAGTGTCGACGGAGAGGGTGAATTCGCTGGTATTGTGGCAGTTCTTCACTACGCCTTCGGTGTAGCCGACGACGCCGCCCCAGTTGCAGCTGGCCTTGGGAAGGGCAGCGTACTTGAGCTCGCCCTTGGCCGCTGTGGTGCAGTCTTCAATGGAGCCGAGGTTGGTGGCCACTATCGTACCGAAGTTCGCTGCGTCCTCGGGCTGAGGGAAGTCAACGGTACAACCGGCGTCGAGGGTGACACTCTTCACGACTGCAGATGCACCTGCGCTGCCGATGAGGCTGTTGCCAAGCTTGAAATTGGACAGGGTAACGTTCTGGAACGAGCCGCTCAGCTCCTTGAACAGGCCGTCGGGAACGGTTGCGTTGCTGATCTTGTGGCCCTTGCCGTCGAACTTGCCGGCGAATGCGTCGGAAACGGGAAGCTCTGCTCCGCCGAGGTCGATATCCTTCTCGAGGGTGATGACGTCGCTGGCTCCGGAAGTTGCAGCAATGCCGCTGACGAACTGGATGAATGCATCCTTGTCTTCGATGTTGGGCTGGAATGCAGGCTTCTCGGGAGTGGTGATGGAGCTGCTCACATAGTCGGTGGACTCGCTGCCGCGGATTGCCTTGACGCGTACGTCATAGGAAGTTTCTGCGGTAAGCTCGGTAATCTGGGCCTGTGCGTTGGTAAACTCGCCGAGCACGTTCCAGTTGGAGTCGGAACTCTTCTTCCATTCCACCACATATGCGTCTGCGGAGCCTACGAGAGACCAGCTGACGTTGATCTTGCTGTAAGCGGGAGCTTCGAGCTTGATGGACTTGGGAGCGACGAAACTCATGGCGATGAGGCCGTGACCGACACTCACGCATGCGAGTGCGTCACCGTCGTTGAGGACCGTCCACTCTGAATAGATGGAACGGGGATAATTGGCCCTGACTCGGGCATAGAAACGGTCGTATTCCTTTAAACCGGTGAAGATGGTGCCGTCGACGACCTTGTCATCTTTCTGTACGGTGATACCCTTGGGGGCGTCGTACATACTGATGGAGGGGTCGTACATGCTGGCGTCGGAGAAGTCTTCCTGGCGTGCAAGCTGCACGGAGATGGATGTTGCTCCGGCGTCCAATGCCTTCTGGGGATTCCACACCAGCGAAATCGAGGTGGGAGAAGACATGGTTTCATCATAGGTGAAGTCCTCGATGCCGGGCTTGCTGCTGTCAACCCCCGTGAACACTGGCTCCTTCTTGCATCCGGAGAAGAGCACGGCGGTGAGAGCCGCTGCGGCGATCAGGATTTTGAATGATTTCATACTGAACTGTTTGTGTTGTTAAAAAAATAACTAACGCCTTTTGGGGCGCCCTTGACAAACAATCCGTATTCAGCAGGCCTTCCAGGCCTTTCGTCCGACTTGCAAGCACAAATGTATAAAAAAAAGCACAAACAGAAAAATTATTCTATAAAAATGAACGCCTGCGTGCTCAAATTGAAATTTTTGATATATATTTGTATTGAATTTGACCAATTGAAAGATAATTATTAAAATTATTTATAAATAAACAAGAAGCAACTATTTTTTTAATCACTCCTTGAAAACGTCCTGATTTTCAGTCACATATCGTCCTGGCTTGCACAATTCTAATTTATTAACTAAGGACCATTTATGATGAAAATCACGATTCACAGAAGGTTTGCGTTGGCATTCATAGCCCTCTTTGCCGGGTTGAGCGCCTTCGCACAGACTTCTACGATTACCGGTGTGGTTCTCGATTCCGAAAACCTGCCCGTCATAGGCGCGGCGGTCATGGTCAAGGGAACTACAAACGGTGTAATGACTAACAGTGACGGCTCCTATTCCATCAAGGCCAAGCCCGACGCAACGCTGGTGTGCCAGCTGTTCGGCTACAAGACCGCCGAGGAGCCCGTAAACGGCAGGACCAAGATCGACTTCGTCCTCGCCGACGATACCGAGATGCTGGAAGCCACCGTCGTCGTCGGTTACGGTACCCTGAAGAAGACCCAGCTCGTGGGCTCCGTCGAAAACCTCGACGGTGACAAGGTTGCCGACCGTCCGAACGCCAACGTCGCCCGTTCCCTTCAGGGTCAGGTAGCAGGTCTGAACATTATCCAGACCGACGGTAAGGCCAACCACTCCGGTAGCATTTACATCCGAACCAATGCACACAAATACGCAACCCGTGCTTCCATGACCAGCGGCTCCGGCGGCACTTACTCCATCGGTTCCGGCGACGGCAGCGCCCTCGTCCTCATCGACGGTGTGGAAGGAAGCCTCGGCAATGTCAACCCGTCCGATATCGAGACGGTTGCGGTGCTCAAGGACGCATCCTCCGCTTCCATCTATGGTGCGCGTGCATACAACGGCGTCATCCTTGTTACGACCAAGGAAGCCAAGGGCGACAAGTTCACCATTTCCTACAACGGCTCTTACTCGTTGAATGACCGTACTATCAAATGGGAGGACAACATCGTCACCGACGGTCTGGAGTGGACCGAAGCGTTCTGGGATTTCTTCATGGGTGACTCCGTGAATCCCAAGGCTGCAGGAAAGGCCCCTTCACAGATCAATACATGGAAGTTCAATTCCGGTTACCTCGAGGAATTCCGCAAGAGGCGTATCGCTGGCAACTACGACGTGTTCGACAATTCCTCCGGCGTTTACCAGTACTACGGTTCCACCAACTGGCTGCCTTTGTTCTACAAGAGGCAGACCGACAACACCACCCACGACATCAGCGTGCGCGGTTCTTCCAAGAATATTTCATACTCCCTCACAGGACGTTATTATACCCAGTCCGGTTTGTACAAGATTGGTGATGACGATTACAATCAGTTCAATATCCGCTCCAAGGTCCGCCTCAAGGTGACCGACTGGCTCTCCATAACCAACAATACCTCGCTCTTCCGCACCAACCAGAAGCAGTCCATGTTCACCACCGGTTCGGTTCTCGGAAAGCAGATCGACCAGCACGGACAGCCTATCGGTATTCCTATCAACCCCGAGACCGGCACCTACACGCTGTTCGCTGCCAAGACAGGTTATGCATCCTTCCTTGAGGGAAATACCGGCCAGACCGACTCCAACACCACGGTCGTGACCACCACCGGTGCTACGATAACCCTGTTCAAGGACGTGCTCAAGTTCGACGCCGACTTCTCCTACAAGGCCATCCGCCGCTGGAGGGAGCGTTACCGCGCACCGCTGGACTTCTACCTGTCCGACACTTCCATTACCAACTATGTGCCCCAGGCAAGTTCCTATAAGTCCCGCTGGACCTACGATACCGATTATCTCACCGCCAACGCCTACTTCACCTTCACTCCGAAGCTTGGCGAGAACCACGTTCTCAACGTGGTGGCCGGCGGCAACTTCGAGGATTACAAATACGACCGCTTCTACCTGCAGCGCAAAGGCATGATCTTCCCCGACAAGTATGAGAGCTACGAAATGTACGATGCACTCGAGACCATACTTATCGAGCAGAACCGCAACAGCTACGGTAACATCGGAGCTTTCGCCCGTGCCAACTACACCCTCCTGAAGCGCTACATCGTGGAGCTTGCAGCACGTTACGACGGTTCATCCAAGTTCCCGACCTCCAGCCGCTGGGGATTCTTCCCTTCGGCATCGTTCGGCTGGCGTATTTCCGAGGAGCCTTGGATGCAGTGGAGCCGCAGCTGGATGGACAACTTCAAGCTGCGCGCAAATATCGGTACCCTTGGTAACGGTACTACCGGCGCATACGCCTTCCTTGAGCTGATCGGTATCGACAAGACCGATGTACTCTTCGATGGAGCCAAGAACAATTACACCTCATCTCCTAACGTTATCCCCCAGAGCTTGACCTGGGAGCGCTGTACCACCTACGATATCGGTATCGACGCCGACTTCCTCGGCAACAGGCTCTCCTTCTCCGGTGATATCTACAGGAGGGATACCAAGGATGTCATCAGCGCAGGAACCCAGCTTCCTGCAGTGTTCGGTGCCAGTGCGCCTCAGGGCAACTTCTCCCGTTACGAGGACCGTGGATGGGAGTTTACCCTCGCATGGAAGGATCAGTTCAAGCTTGCAGGCAAGGACTTCCGTTATTCAGTGCAGGGCCGTATGTGGGACAACAGGACCATAGTCACCGAGTTCACAACCATCGTTGAGAATCCTCTGGGTGTCTATGCCGGCAAGGAACTCGGTGAAATCTGGGGCTTCCGTACCGACGGCATCTTCCGCAACAACTACGAAGCACTCAACTGGGCTACCGATACTTTCCATAAGAACGGTTCCAACTTTGCAGAGTATGCGGGTGACCTCAGGTTCATCGATATCGACGGCGACGGCGACATCAACTACGGTCTCGGTACCATGGAGGACCACGGTGACCTCGAAGTCATCGGTAACGAGACTCCCCGCTACATGTACGGTCTGAACCTCGATTTCAACTGGAACGGTTTCGGCCTCGCCGTCTTCTTCCAGGGCGTCGGAAAGCGTGACTGGTATCCCGATACCGAGACCGCATTCTTCTGGGGCTCATACAACCGTCCTTACTCTCCTTACCTGAACATCAACCAGGTGGGCGACAACTATCCTCACGTTGATTTCTCCACCCCCAACTGGGAGGTTACCAACTACGACAAGAATCCTTACTGGACCCGCCGTGTCGCTTACGCTTCCAACCGTAACGTGGGACCTCTCTCCTGGAACAACGACCACTATCTGCAGAATGCGGCTTACCTGCGTCTGAAGAACGTCACTCTCGATTACACCCTTCCTCAGGATCTGACCAAGAAGGTCCATATCGACAAGGCCCGCTTCTACGTGACTATGGAGAACCTCTTTACGTGGTCTCCCATGTTCAAGTACACCAATATGTTCGACCCCGAGGCCATCGGTCTGGGTGACACCGACTTCGATTCCGGTTCCGTCAGTGCCGGAAATGCCGGTCTGAGCGGCGTCGGCGAAGGCTATAGCTATCCTATGTTCAGGACCTTCACCGTCGGCCTCCAGCTGGTTCTCGGTGGCCTTACTACCAGCGCCGCCAATGCCGCTGCCGGTTACATGACTCCTTCCAAGGCGTCCAGCGTAGCCAAGGCAGCAAGGGCTGCGGCTCCCGAGGTCAAGGAGGTCGTGAAGGAGGTCGTGAAGGAAGTCATCAAGGAAGTTCCCGTGGAGAAGATCGTCGAGGTCGAGAAGAAGGTTGAGGTACCTGTACCTGCATCCACTCTCAACGGTGAATACACCGACGACCTGTTCTTCATCATCGGCAAGTCCGAGATCCGTCCCGACGAGGCCTTCAAGCTTGGCCGTATCTGCCAGATCCTTAAGGACAATCCGAACGCAAAGATTGTCGTCACCGGCTACGCCGACTCCGGCACCGGCAACGACGAGATCAACAATGGTCTGTCCAAAGACCGTGCAAATGTGGTCGCCGAAATGCTGAAGAATGCAGGCATTTCTGCGGACCGCATCACCTGCCAGTCCGTTGGCGGCGACAGGGACGCCTCTGCATCTCCTGAAGACAACCGTGTCGCTGTATGTATAATCAAGTAATGGAGTGACAATATGAAAAGATATTTAACCATTCTCATCTGTGCTTTCTCAGTATTCGCTTTCACTGCGTGCGAGAAATTCTTCACGAGGGAACCGATAAACTCGTTCTCTGCCGAGACATACTTCTCCAACGAGAACCAGATCAAGATGTACACCGACGGCATGATCAACTCCTGGATGCCTTCCATGGACGACATTGGCTATGCCGGTTACAGTGTATATAACGACCTGATCGCCACCCGTACCTCCACAACATTCTTCCAGCCCGGTCTGTTCAACGCTACCCGTCAGGGCAGCTGGACCTGGACCTTCGCCCGTCGCTGCAACATCATGATACAGCGCATGGAGAAGAACGCCAAGGGGAATATTGACGAGGAGACTTACAACCATTATATGGGTATCGCCCGTTTCTGGAGGGCATATCATCACTTCTCCAGGATCAGGACTTTCTCCAATATTCCTTTTATCGATACGGTTGTGGATTCCAAGGACTCCACCATCCTGTTCGGTCAGAGGCTTGACAGGGAAGAGGCTTTCCACTATTGCGTCGAGGACTTTGACTTTGCGCAGCAGAATTGCCAGGCCGGCGCCAAGTACAATACTTCGGGTCGCGTGTATATCAACAAGTATGTGATCCTCGCATTCCTTTCCAGGATTTACCTCTACGAGGGCACCTACAGGAAGTATCACGATATCAATCCTGCTACAAACACCCCTTGGACCAACAAGTTCGAGACTTCGGAGCAGCTCATCCGCAAGGCCGCCGAGTGCGCCGAGGAGATTATAAAATCCGGAGAGTTCTCGCTCCATAAGAACTATGCCGAGCTCTTCCTCAGCGACAATCTCTGTACTGATGAGGTTATCTGGGGCCGCACTTACAGCGAGGCTCTCGGTATCCGCCACAACCTTACGCGTTACTTCAATTCTTCGACCCTTGGCCAGCAGTATTCCGGTACCAAGGAGCTGGTCCGCCAGTACCTGAAGACCGACGGCACTCCGGTTCTTACCGGCGAGCAGACCATCAACGAGGAGTTCAAGGGCAGGGATTCCCGTCTTTCCGCCACCGTGCTTGGCCCTGGACACAACATTGCCAAGCTTACCGGCGAAACCTCTCCCCAGGTCTTCAACATGACCTGGAACTGCACCGGCTACCAGCTTGTGAAGTGGTGTATTCCCGATGAGACTCACCAGCAGAACGCCATCGACGGCAACTCCCTGCCTATCCTCCGCTACGCTGAGGTACTCCTCAACTATGCCGAGGCCAAGGCTCTCCTGGGCGAGATGAACAAGGGTATCTGGGATATGACCATCGGCGCACTCCGTACGCGTGCCGGCGTTGCCAACATCTATCCCGGTGATGCCGGTTACGTGAAGGACCAGTGGCTCCGCGATTATTACACCCAGGGTCTTGCATATGCTCCTGAACTCAGTGACATAGATCTTGAGATCCGTCGTGAGAGGGTCACGGAAATGACCCTCGAGCAGGGCCTCCGTCTGCATGACCTCTATCGCTATCATCAGGCTGACCTCGTGGTCAAGCGCCATAACGGCAATGGCTGGGGTGGTATCTGGGTTACCGAGGACGAATACAAGAACGGCTTCACCTTCGAAGGTACCAAGTACGAGTTCACGACCTCCGGATCGGTCGGTGAGACCAAGATTCCAATCACCACGCCCAACGACCGTAACTGGACTTTGGAGAAGGCAGGCAACGGTTACTACCTCATCTACAACTACAAACTTGAGTGGCTTGAGCGCAATTATGTGCGTCCCATCCCTCAGGACGAACTCAACCTCAACCCCCACCTTGGTCAGAACTACGGCTGGGAAGACTAGAGTTTGATGTTTTAATAGCAGAAAAGTCGGCCTTCGGGCCGGCTTTTTTGTTATATTTGCAAAAAATGGCTTTATGATATCATTATCCCGAACACTCATTAAGGTTGCAATATCCTGCGCATTGGCTGTTTTGTCTTTGTATTCTTCCGCCCAGGATCTGGTGCGCACCGTGAACGGTGATCTTTTTTCCGTCAAGGTGCTCCAGGTAACCAAAGACATAGTGCGCATAGATCCTGTCCAGACGGATTACACCATCATCAATCAGTTCCCGCGGAATTACGTGGAATCCATTACCTTTCCCGATGGTGCAGAAGTGAAGTTCGCTCCCGGAGGTGACCTTATCCGTGAAGGGCTTGCCGACGTGCCGACCATGAAGGCTAAGACAGATGGCATCTACGCAGAGAGGCTTTTCAAGCTCAACGAAGATGAGACCATGCATGTTCTTGGACCGGACAAATACCATCTCATGTACAAACCGGCCAGGACCAAAACGGTCTTGGGTATGTCGCAGATCATTGCCGGAGGAGTGACCATGCTCCCGCTGTTTCTGATCGACAACAAGGGAATCCGGTACAGGACACAGAAAGGCGGTTTTCAAATAGTCGGTACTTACATTCAGTCTGCAGACCCTCTGCAGAACAGTGCCAATACACTGTTGTTCTCCGGTCTGTTCAATCCTTATATAGTAGGCGGAGAGATTCTGTCCACCACCACTATGGTGTGCGGCCTTGTGAATTTCTTTTCATCGTGGTCCGTCCTCAAGTCGGCCCTTGATGCCGATACAGCTCTTCCGTCGGTTTCCGGCGTCAAAGTGCATTATTGGACCGGAATAGGAATGATGGCCGCAGGAGCGGGGGCATTGGTTGCCGGTACAATCGACATGGCCAACAAATCCAAGTGGTACTGGGACCTGTGGGACGGGTCCGGCAGCACAAGCCGGTACAACGTCAAGGAAGGCACATATCCTGTGGCCGGCCCCATACTTACACTTGCAGGCTCTGTGCTCATCAACGTCGGCCTTTCTGAATTCCTGACCGCCAATACCCGGCTCAAGTGGAACGGAAGCGGCGTTACAATGTCATTCTGAATTCATCGTCAGAAATATTTATTATCTTTGTATGATAATACTGCCCACACAATGAAAGCAACACGATTCTTATCCCTGATGGCAATATGCGCGGCTCTGACCGTGTCATGTGAATGGTTCAAGCCCGACAACCCCGACGGACCGGATGTCCCCGGCGGAGAAGACGAACAGGTCGACGAAATCAACGGAACCAAAATCGAGGAAGGCATGACCGCATGCGGCCTCGTATATGATGCCAAGACAAAGCAGGGCATACCGGATGTTCCCGTGACCGACGGTTACGCTTATGTGAAGACCGACGCCAACGGCGTTTACCAGATGAAGGCTAACCGCTATTGCCGAGTGGTTTATTTGAGCGTGCCGGCGGCATACAGGATTCCGCTAGACGAAAAGAATCATCAGCCCTGGTTCTACCGCAGTTTCGACAAGTCCAAGGGCGTTGACCGCAACGATTTTGCCCTGGAGCCGCAGGCGGTGGAGAACAACTTCACGCTTATCATGATAGGCGACCCCCAGTGTCAGAACGATTCGCAGGCGGAGCGCTACAAGAACGAAACGGTCCCGGCCATGATAAACACCCTCAACAATGCCCATTCGGCTGGCAAATATCCCAATGCGTACGGCGTGACCCTGGGCGACATCGTGTTCGACAGCACCAACATGTGGGATAAGATGATGGGATCCATGAGCAACCTCAAACTTGCCGATGGATCTTATTTCCCCATCTTCCAGTGCATAGGCAACCACGATCACAATTCCCTGGTCAAGAGCAACGACTACGAAGCTACGGAGAAATACGTGGAGATGTGCGGGCCCACCGACTATTCCTTCGACCGCGGCAAGGCCCATGTCATCGTGATGGACGACATCATGGTTACCAGCGTATCCAGCAATTCGTCGCCCAACAAGGCGACCTGGTCATACAACGCCGGTTTCTCCAAGGTGCAGTATAACTGGCTGGCAGCCGATATCGCCAACGTGGAGAACATTTCCGACAAGGTGGTATTCCTCTGCATGCACATTCCCGTGCGCGGCGGTGCATCGTCCGGCGGCAGCACATTCAACAACAATGCCTACTACGCCGACATGCTCAAGCTCCTCAAGGGCTTCAAGGAGGCCCATCTCATGATTGGTCATACGCATTATCCGCAGAACTATATCCACAAGGGGTACAAGTGCGCAGGGGGGCAGCCGATTTATGAGCATATCCACGGTGCCGCTTGCGGAAGCTGGTGGAGCTGCGATTCCAATGTGACCGGCGCGCCAAACGGATACAGCGTTTACGAGATTGAGGGCAATACGGTAAAGAACTGGGTGGCCCTTGGCTCAAAGACAAGCCAGACTTATCAGATGAGGGTATATGACGGCGACCAGATTTACAACGGCAGCAAGGGATACGAATATGCATGGTTCCGTGCCTCCAACGTTGGAGGGTCTTCCAATATCACAGCCAAGGGCAACGCGGCACTCAAGAATGCCTTCGTCGCCGAAATCTGGAACGACGACGACACCAACTGGACAGTGGAAATGTGGCAGAACGGAGCAAAAATCGGCGATTTCAAGCGCCTGGCAAACGGTTCCTGCTGCAATATTTGTATAAGTTCATATTACTTCAACGAACTTGGCAAGAATACCGACACATGGGTGAACAAGACTGCCAGCCACTATTGGTATTTCGTTCCGGCATCCGCAAAACCTGCCTCTGAGAAGGGGTGGGAGGTACGCGCTACCCAGACCATTCCCACCAGCGGTGTCCAGAATCTATACACATGCAGTACTTTGACAACAGATTATTCGCAATTCTGATGAAAGCAAGGTTTCTGATTCCGGCGATCCTTTGTCTCGCCGTCGTTGTTTCCTGTGAGAAAGAGCCCGTTTACAATCCCGCCACCATCGATGGCACCTGGGTTATAAGCGCCGTGTCAAACGGCAATGCCTGGAATGAGCAGGCCGTCACCGACATACTGTATTTCAACGGCGCAGGGGCGTATTCCGTGAAGAAACTCCCGTCCGGCAAGTCCGGCGTTACCTTCTACAACGGCCAGGTGTATGCAGAGGAGAGCGATTTCTCCGTTGCCGACGCCAAGCTTTATACGGCGACCTGCCTTGGCAACAAATACCGCTTCGATTCGATACCCGGCGAATTCGAGCTCGTGACCGACGGCGCAGACGAGAAGACCTTCAATTACGATGGCGCCGCCGTCAAGGGCTACAGGTTCTCGCGGGTGAAGAGTTTCGCTGCGTCCTTAACGCCCACGCCCCCGGATCCCGGGCCTGGACCTCAAGACGATACCAAGAAGCTGAACGGAACAGAGCTTATCGACGGCAACGACCTGGTAGGCCTGGTATACGACGTCTCAACCGGCAAGGGCATTCCCGGTGTAACTGTAACCGATGGCTACGACTGCGTTGCGACCGACGCAAACGGCGTATATCAGTTCAAGTCCAACAAACTGACGCGTGTTGTATATATCTCCACCCCTTCGGAATGCAAGATCCCTGTCGCCACACAGCCCAGCGTCCCCGTATTCTACAAGGCCGTGACCCCCGACGGCAGCAGCGTGCTCCGTAACGATTTCAAACTCGAGCCCCTGCCCGGCGGAAAGGAAACCAACTGGATATTCCTTGGAATAGGCGACCCCCAGTGCGCCACTGCCAGCAACGCCAGCCGCTATACGGCTGAAACCATTCCCGACATCAAGCAGATGACGGCCAACCAGAAGAGCGTGTACGCCATGACGCTTGGCGACATAGTGTTCGACAGCACCAATATGTGGACCACCATGAAGGCCTCCATGTCCAGCGTATATAACGGGGCATGGTACATCCCGTTCTTCCAGTGCATGGGCAACCACGACCACGATTCCCTCAAAAACGACACGTCCGACGACGCCATGGACGACTACAACGCCACGTCCACCTTCGTGAGCCATTTCGGCCCGGAGAATTATTCATTCAACAGGGGAGACGTGCACGTGATAGCGATGGACGACATAATTGTCACCTCCAAAAAGTCGTCCAGCAAGAGCAACGGGTACACCTGGAGCTACAACGGCGGATTCACGGTCAAGCAGGTGGATTGGCTCAAGAAGGACCTTGCCCTGGTGCCCGACAAGGACCAGAAGATGGTTTTCATATGCTGCCACATTCCGTTCAAGGGAGGTACCAACAACTACGTCCCCACCGTCCTGTCGTTGCTGCAGGAGTTCAAGGAGGCCCACATAATGATAGGCCACACCCATTACACCCAGAACTATATCTACACCACTTCGCGCAAGGCGAAGGGCGGCCTGCCCCTGTACGAGCATATTCATGGTTCGGCCTGCGGCGCATGGTGGACGGGTACCTGCAGCAGTACGGTGTCCGGTGAGCCTTCGGGCTACACCGTCTACTACATCAACGGAGCCCACATCGACGACTGGGTGTTCAAGGGTACCAAGCGCGCCGCCGACTTCCAGGTGAGGGTGTTCGACGGCAACGACATCTACCACTCCGAGAAATACCCTCTCAACTGGTACACGGCATCGCAGAAGATCGGCACCTACGACTTCGTGGCCAAGGGCAACTCCGCCCTGAAGAACTGCTTCGTGGCCCAGGTGTTCAACGACGACGATACCTGCTGGAAGGTGGAACTCGTGAAGAAGAGCACCGGAGAAAAGATAGGCGACTTCAAGCGCCTTGCCAACGGATCCTGCTCCAACATCGCGATGTCTTCGCACTATTATAATGTGAAGAACAAGACCACCGACAGCTACAGGTCGTGGACGGCCAGCCATTACTGGTACTACAAGCCGGCTTCCGGCGATCCTTCGAGCGAGACCGACTGGGAGGTGGTTGTAACCCACACGCTGCCCGGGAACACGGCTTCACACGTGTACAAGTGTTCCAAGATAACGGTGGAGTCCGAATTCCAGAAAGAATTCTACTTCTAGTAGTTTATGATCCGGCGGAAGACTGCGTAAGCCTCTCCGCCGGCTTCGTAACTGTCGGAACGGGATATCCAGTTCCCGTGTCCGTCGTATTCGTAGCTGTAGTAACGGCAGGGCCTTTCTTCCAGGTCGCTCGCCCACATGATTTCTCCGGTGGTGGTGAGAACCGCGCCGCGGCTCATCACGGGAAGCCCTTTGGCGTCGTACTCTATGGTCATGTCCAGGTCGTCGCCCTTGATGCGGCTGGGTTTGTCGTCGGTGCGGAAGAATTCAACCTCGGCCTGGCCAAGCGGCTCTCCGTCGGCGTTTACCGACTTCTCCACGTATTTGCTGCCCTTGAAGTCCTTGGTGGTGACGTAGAACAGTTCCCCTTCGTTATAGAATTCGGTCTTTACGATGTGCCTGCCGTTGTTGGTGTGCACCCAGCGCTGCATTTCCTGGTTGTTCATGCCGTAGGTGCGGCACTCCCTGATGAAACGGCCGTCGTGCTCGTATTCGTAGCGGATTTCGTCCTCGCCTTCGCTGTTGACGCCCCTGATCTCCTCAAGCTCGTTCCTGTCGTTGTAAGTATACGTTTCGTGGAAGCGGAAGCTGCCGTCGAAGTTGCGGGTGACGACTTCGGTTATCTGGCCCAGGTCGTTGAAAGTGACGGTGTAGGGGCTTTCCAGCGTATCGGATTCCACAATGATTTCCTTCACCTTGCAGTTGAGGGCGTAGCGGCCCAGGTCGTTCTTTACCTGGACGCAGGCGCTCAGTGCCAGCAGGGCGGCGCAAACGGTTACAATCAGTTTCTTCATATCATTCTTGGTTTGAGCCCAGCAGCGCCAGTGCGTCGTCGAGCGAAAGTGCTTCGGAGATGTCGTATCCACCGTTCCGAGTGCGCCGCAGCGAGCCCAGGAAAGCGCCGCTGCCGAGCGCCTCTCCGAGGTCGCGCGCAAATGCGCGGATGTAGGTGCCTTTGGAACAGTCGATGAGTATGTCGGCGTGCCGCAGCTCCGCGCCGCGTACGTCAGCGACCTTGATGCGCCCGCGCCCTTCCGTCGGTTCTACCGGTTCAGGGGCGTCGAAACGCTCGTCGTATTTCAACAGCTCGCAGCCGTACACGTTGATGCGCGCCGACTGCAGGATGTCGCCGGGATCGAAGCTCTCGCCTCGCGCCTGCGCCTCCCTGAGCAACTTGCGTGCTGTTTCGTAGGCGCGTACGCCGTCCACTGACTTGGCGCTGAAGAGAGGAGCGACCTGCATCTGCTCGCCCACGAACGAGGGCAGCACCGCCCTTAGCCTCTCCTCGCTCACTCCGTCCAGGGGGCAGATGCGGTCGATGTCTTTCTCGAGGTCGTAGGAGGGAGTGGTGGCGCCGAAACAGACGCCGGCGATGTACTGTTTGGGCGAAGCCTGGAGCTCCTCGGCGCGGCGGGTGGCGGCCCCGATGCACACCAGCAGTATGCCGGTGGCCAGCGGGTCGAGGGTTCCGGCGTGTCCGACCTTCAGGTTCTTCTTGCCGAAGTGCCTGCAGGCGGCGCGCTTTATCTTCCGTACCAGGTCGGCGGAGGTCCACCGGTAAGGCTTGTCCACCGGCAGCACGATGCCGTCGGGGTAGTCCGCGATGTCGCGAGAGAACATTATTTTACGGGAATCTTTTCGATCCGGCGTGCGTGGCGGCCTCCGGCGAATTCGGTCGTCAGCCATTCGCGCACCATAGTCACCACCATGCGGTAGCTGGCGAAGCGGGCGGGCATTACCAGTACGTTGGCCAGGTTGTGCTCTTTTACGAGGTGGGCTATGGCCTTGTTCCATGCAAGCCCGGCGCGTATGCCCTGATGCTTGTTGAGGGTGATGGCCATGCCGTTGCCGGTGCCGCAGATGGCTATGCCCTTGTCGACGGCGCCGCTCTCTACGGCCGCCGCCAGGGGATGCGCAAAGTCGGCGTAGTCGCAGGAATCTTCGGTGTCGGTGCCGAAGTTCACTACCTCGTAGCCCTTGCCTTTCAGGTACTTGACAAGTTTGTTCTTGTACTCCACGCCTGCGTGGTCGTTGCAGATACCGATTTTCATATCTCTTCCTTGATGTTATAATGGTTGCGCTCCGGAGCGGAACGGGCTATCATTTCTCCTATCAGGCCGGCCAGGAACAGCATCACGCCAAGCACCACGGCGAGCAATGCCAGATAGAACAGCGGCTGGTCGGTGACTGCGCGGAACTTGAGTCCATGGGCCTGAAGCACGAGTTTCTGGATTATGATCCAAACGGTGATGACGAAACCTACCAGGAACATGAACAGGCCGCTGTAGCCGAAGAAGTGCATGGGTTTCTTGCCGAAGGTGCTGAGGAACCACAGGCTCTGCAGGTCCAGGAAGCCGTTTATGAAACGGTCCATACCGAATTTGCTCTTGCCGTATTTGCGCTTTTCGTGGTGGACTTCCTTTTCGCCGATCTTCGTGAAACCGGCGTTCTTGGCGAGGTAGGGGATATAGCGGTGCATTTCGCCGTACACCTCGATGTTCTTGACCACCTCGTTGCGGTAGGCCTTCAGGCCGCAGTTCATGTCGTGCAGCTTGATGCCGGTGATGCGGCGGGCGGTGGCGTTGTACAACTTGGAGGGTAGGTTCTTGGTGAGCGCGTTGTCCTTGCGGTGGCGCTTCCACCCGCTCACCAGGTCGTAGCCGTCGTCCTTTATCATGCGGTAGAGCCCGGGGATCTCCTCGGGGGAGTCCTGGAGGTCGGCGTCCATGGTGATCACCACGTCGCCCTTCGCCCTTTCGAATCCGCAGTACAGGGCTGCGCTCTTGCCGTAGTTGCGGCGGAAGCGCACGCCTCCTATGCGGCTGTCGCCTTGGGAGAGTTCCCGGATGCATTCCCAGGAGCCGTCGGTGCTGCCGTCGTCGACCATGAGTATCTCGAAGCTCAGGCCGTTGGCTTCGCAGGCCTTTGTGATGCGGCTGCAGAGTTCGGGCAGCGATTCGCGTTCGTTGAAAAGCGGGACGATGACAGAGATATCCATGGCTCAGGCGTTCTCGTTAAACGGGTTTCGCGGCGGGATGTTGGCCGAGAATATGGCTGAAAGAACGGTGCCGAACAGCCAGCACCATATCAGGTTCACAAAAAAGGTGAAGGTGGGCATCCTTGGGACCAGTTCGTCCAGCGAAGCAAGTTGCTCGGAAGAGAGCATCCCGGAATATGCGTCCTTGGCGAGCTCCATGCTCTCGGCGTACATGTCGGGCTGGATGAAGAGCGCCCAGGCGAGCGAGAACGCCGAGAAAATGAGGGCAGACAGAAGGGCCGTTGCGGTGCCGAAGCGGAATGTGTCGCCGTTGGTCACGCCTTCGTTGCCGGAGGCGAATCTCCGCATGAAAAACTTCATCAGGTATATGCAGACTATCAGTTTGGCCACCCATAGGGCGATTCCTGTTACGTTGCCCAGCGCGGAGAGTACTCCGCCCGCCTCCTGAAGCTTTCCGAGCAGGGAAGTGAGGAGCATGTATGCCACCGAAACGCCGCCCAGGACGAGGCCGCTTTTGGCCGCTTCGTTCCACAGGCTCTTTCTTTCAATCGTATTTTCGTTCATAGCACAAATATAGATATTTTTATTTAACTTTGCAGGTTGCAAACCATAACTATTATATGTTGACACTAGCATTTACCGATGGAACCATCCGCCCGTGGGAAGACGACGAGGCGAAACACATCTTCTGGCATTCATCCGCCCACCTTATGGCCGAGGCGCTCGAGGCACTGTATCCGGGCGTCAAGTTCGGCGTGGGCCCCGCCGTCGAGACGGGCTTCTACTACGACGTCGACCTCGGCGACAGGCAGATCAGCGAGGCTGACCTCAAGACTATAGAGGACAAGATGATAGAGCTTGCCCGTACCAAGGAGACCTTCGAGCGCTCCGAGGTGTCGAAGGCCGACGCCCTCAAGTATTTCACCGAGAAGGGCGACCAGTACAAGGTCGAGCTCATCCACGACCTGGAAGACGGAACCATCACATTCTATAAGAACGGCTGCTTCACCGACCTGTGCCGCGGTCCTCACGTCAAGCACGTGGACGACATCAAGGCCGTGAAACTCACCGCCATAGCCGGCGCCTACTGGAAGGGCGACCAGAACCGTCAGCAGCTCACCCGCATCTACGGCGTGACCTTCCCCAAGAAGAGCATGCTCGACGAGTACCTGGTGATGGTGGAGGAAGCCAAGAAGCGCGACCACCGCAAGCTCGGCAAGGAGATGGAGCTTTTCACCTTCTCCGGACGCGTAGGCCTCGGCCTGCCCCTGTGGCTGCCCCGCGGCGCCGTCATGCGCAACATCCTTGAGGGCTTCCTTCGCAAGAAGCAGGCTGAGCTGGGCTACCTGCCCGTGGTGACTCCGCATATCGGCAGCAAGGAGCTCTACGTGACCTCCGGCCACTACGCCAAGTACGGCAAGGACTCCTTCCAGCCGATCCATACCCCGC